>Ga0209344_10001113_pt1 | contig 37456 bp, 40 predicted proteins | sample Cruoilmetagenom6_FD_187293 | JGI IMG/M metagenome (GOLD analysis project Ga0209344, IMG submission 187293) | Oil polluted marine microbial communities from Coal Oil Point, Santa Barbara, California, USA - Santa Barbara Oil Seep Sample 6 (SPAdes)... | ecosystem: Environmental > Aquatic > Marine...
CACGGATTGGTTTCGCCTCTCCCTACGTGGGGCAAGTCAACATTGAGGCTGCTGCATTCCTCGCGGACGCCGGGGTTGAAACCGTGCGCTGCCACGATGTCGGTCGCGCGCTCAGCAACTATGGCCAAGGTGAGCTTACACCCGATGAGGTGTTTGAACTGGCTGTGGCTGCCGACCACCCTGACGCTGAGGCGATAGTCCTGAGCTGTACCGACATGCGTAGTGTGGAGGTGATCGAGCGGGTCGAGGCGGCAACAGGGAAACCGGTGGTGACATCCAACCAAGCGATGGTGTTCGCGTTGATGCAGGATCTGGGTTTGGCGCGGGGTTCGCAGCATCCTGGGCGGCTATTCGGTCGGTTGTAGATCGAAGAAGAAGCGTATTCCAAATGCTTGATATCTGATGTTTTCTTATTGTGGTTCAGTTTTCCGGGCCGAATGCGAAAAAACGCCCATTGCCGTACCTCGTCCAACAACAATAATTTGCCCGTTCACTTCAAGTGATCGCCTGAATTCTTTCGATTGACCGCAGAGCATGTTGTTCATCCAAGGCAAGCCATCAAGTGTGATAGGATTTTTGCATCTGCGACTGCTTCCGTCAAATTCGACCACCGTAAAAGGGACCTCAATTTCCGAACCCACAGTCGCTGCAACGATCATGGGGGCGCCCATAACCGTAGCGCTGTATCCAATCAAGAACCCAAACATTGGCATAAAGAAGATAGCTAAAACGTGCTTGAAATCCGTCATTTTCTGATCTTTGACCTGAATGTTTTTATGCACCATCACAAACAAAAACAATGTCGTAGTGAAACCAAAGGCTATCGCCGGAATATAAGTTTGGGAAACCCATTCAGAGGATGGGAGATATGGAAATCCAATTCTCTTTGTCAGAAATGGAAGAACGCCAATAATCAGCCACGTATTGAATGGAAACCTAATCCAAAAAGGAAGTTGAGAAAACCATGTTTCTTGTTTGGTCTTGAAGGGCATTTTTTCGAGGCTTCAGTCTTGTTTTGGTTGGATTTAGTTATCCTTTAAGTCGTGTAGATTTAATGTATTTGCCCGTCAATTGAGGTTGCATTTTAGTACCGGTGATTTGGGAACTTCGTCATTTTATGCAGATTTGGCTTTAATCCTCCATCTCCGCCCGCAATGCAGCCCCCTGACCAACAAACGTCTCGCCACATCTATGCTGTGCTTCAATCCGATCGACCCGGAAGGCGCGGAAACCCTGGCGCAGATCACACCACGCGGACAGAACTGCCACCTCGACGTAGTAAGTCAGCACCAACGGTTTTACGCGCCGGGTGCTACGGTCCCCGGAAAGCGACAAATAAGTGATTTCTAATACTTCTTCGTTCCGAATAGCGGTGCGCAATTCCGCGCCGGTTTGTGGATCGCCGTCGTTGATGCCCCAGTCGCATACACCAAGCGCTCCGCTGGCTGATTGCCCCGTCTCGACCTTGCTGAGTACGCGCAAGGCCGCCTTTTGCAGTTCGGCGTCACCTGTCCGCGCCAACAATCCCATGCCAACGATCAGCGCGTCCTGTTCGACAGCATCAAAATTGAGCGGAGGCAGGTCATACCCCGGACGCAGGATATACCCTACGCCCGCCTCGCCATCGATCGGAATACGTAAGGATTGCAGGCTTGCCACATAGCGATAAACCGTGCGTGTCGATACCTCCATCTGTATTGCGATCTGGTCGGCGGTCACGGGTCCTGACGCCTGTCGCAACAGGTGGATGACTTCAAACAAACGGTCGATGCGTTGCATTTTGTGGCCTCTCGTTTCTTTTTGTACTCTACCAGAGGACTCCTGACAGATAGATGTCAGTAGTCATGCAATAGTGACAGGTAGTGAATGAAAACAGTCAGCCCAGGAGAACATGATGGTCGGCGATCCCCAAACTTTAAGGCGGGCAGGCATTGCATTGATGGTGGGGTCGGCTTTGCTTTTTAGTACTGCGGGGCTGTTCACCAAGGGTGTGTTGGCAAATGCGTGGCAGGTTATTTTCTGGCGGGCATTCTTCAGCGCGATCCTGACGTTTGGCGCCATCGCCTTACGTGGGCATTGGCGCGTTGAAGTCACCGATATGGGCCGCCTTGGCATGATGGCGGCGGTGGTCGGCGCTACGGGAACAGCGGCATTCCTGAGCGCGTTCAAATTGACCAGCGTGGCGAATGTCGCGTTGATTTATGCAGCGACGCCATTGGTTGCGGCCTTGCTGGCGTGGATGTTTATCCGTGAAGTACCTGCGCGATTGATGGTTGTCGGGGCCGGGTTTGGGATTGTTGGCATCACCATCATCATGGGCGGCTCGATCGGGCACATAAATTTGTCAGGGGATATATTGGCGCTCGTCATGGCGTTGGCATTGGCCTTTCTTTTTGTATTCTACCGTGCCCGGCCCGATGTGCCCGCGGCTGGACCTACCGCACTGTCGTCCGTGTTGTTGTTGCCCGTTTCCGCCGCTTTCGTTTCGCCACTCGACGTGCCGTTGAACGAAATCGCAATTTTGGCAGCCTTCGGGTTGGTCTTTGCGTTGGCGTCTGTGATGATGTTTGAGGCGGCAAAACGCCTTCCCTCTGGTCAGGCAGGATTGCTCAGCACATCAGAGACGCCATTCGCAATGGTATTGGCTTGGTTGATCTTGTCAGAATGGCCATCCACCGCCACGTGGATCGGCGGTGCCTTGGTCATGCTTGGTGTGATCCTGGGCGGGTTTGCCAAAGGCGCGGATCAGCCCGGAAGTGATCCGTCCAACACGTAACGCAGAATTTCCACAACTTGGTCCGGTGTGCGGGCCATGGCGAGGGCAGCCGCGTCAACCTCTTTCAACGCGTGATCGTGTTCAGGTTGCTGCAGGATGATCAATGACTTACCAAGCGCACTGGCATAGCCGGCGTCAAAGGCGGCGTTCCATTGTTTGTACTTTTCGCCGAACCGAACAACCACAACGTCTGCTTCGCCGATCCCCTTGCGGGTGCGGATTGCATTGACCATCGCCCCTTTGTGGTCGTGCCAATACTTGTCGGGTTCCGCACCAAGGATGTTCACGCCGCAATCATCTGATGCACCATGATCGGTCACTGGGCTCGAAAATGAAACATCGAGACCCTTTGCACCTGCAATGATCTGGTCGCGCCAATCCGTATGAATTTCACCGCTAAGATAGATTTTTAGGGTCATGTCGTGTCTCCGTTTGGATCAGGGTGCAGGTTAAACATCATGAGGACCTTGTTGCCCTCTGTACTGGTCATGGTCCAGCCCAGATGGCGATAAAGCGCGACGTTTTCCAGCATATCAACATGGGTGGTTAAATGCAGCGTCGCGTGACCCGCCTCTCTCGCGGCCTGAACGGCGGCGTGCATCAGAGCACCGCCGATACCCCGTCCACCATGATCCGGATGTACCGCGAGGTTGGCCAGTTTCGCTTTTTCGCATTGCAGCATTAAAATTGCGCCACCCAAAACAGTGCCGGCGTTTTCAGCTATCAGAACAGTGTTTTCAGCAATATCTTCATCCACACCTTCGGACACTGGCGGTAATTCAATGCCGCGTGCGGCATACCCGGCATAAGCCGCATCAATGATACGGGTCAGGCCATTGGCATCTGTGCTTTTGGCTGGGCGAAGTGTGAAGGTCATGGGATCGGACCATAGGGAATCAACGGGCGGGAACAAGCCCCGCCCGGTTTCCCGTTCAACTGCGCAAAGTGCCGCCCGTCGCCTTGGTGACTTTTTCGACAATTTTAGCGCTGATGGCTTCGATGTCCGCATCTTTGAGCGTGGCTTCGGTTGGCTGCAGGCGCACAGTCACTGCCAATGATTTCTTGCCTTCACCAAGGTTGCCGCCGATAAATTCGTCGAACACACGTACATCCTGGATCAACGCTTTGTCCGCACCTGCAGCCGCATTGATCAAGGTCAAGGCCTCGACGTCCATATCAACAACAAATGCAAAATCACGTTCAACGGCCTGTAGATCGCGTAGGGCGAGCGCCCCGCGATTAGCTGATGAATTGCGCGGTAGCGGAATTTCAGCGGGCCAAAGCGTGAAAGCAACAGCAGGGCCTTTAACATCCATTGCTGCCAATACACGGGGATGCACTTCGCCAAAGACGCCCAACATTTTCTTGGGCCCCAAGCAAATACGTCCGTGGCGGCCGGGATGCCACCAAGATGCGCCATCGCGCAGGATTTGCACCTTGGCGGGGGCGCCAACTGCGGACAGAATGGCCTCAGCGTCGGCCTTTGCGTCAAACAAATCCACACCGCGAGATGTGCCATGCACATCTTTGGGGCCGGATTTACCCACCAAAAGACCAGAAACCTGCAGATGTTGTTCGCCCGGCTCGCCGCCGTGGAATGCTGTGCCGACTTCGAACAGGGCCAGATCCATCGTACCGCGTGCCTGGTTGCGCGCAGCAGCCTGCAATAACCCCGGCAACAGATCAGGGCGCATATGGCTCATTTCACTGCTGATGGGATTGGCCAGCATGGTTGCATCGTCACCGCCGCCAAACAAAGTCGCACTTGCCTTGTCGATAAAGCTGTAGGTCACACATTCATTGTAACCAAGTGTCGCGGCTGTGCGACGTGCGATTTGCTCGCGCTTTTGCATCGGCGATAGGATCGGTTTTGGCACACCTGCTTGCATGCGCGGCATCGGGCGGCCCTGAAGCTTGGTCAGGGACGCAATGCGCGCCACTTCCTCGACCAGATCAGCTTCGCCCTGAACATCTGGCCGCCAGCTGGGCACATGGGCCATGTTGCCTTCCAAACGGAACCCAAGCGCTGTCAATGTCTGGCGCTGCTCTGCCTCGGGGATTTCCATCCCAACCAAAGACTGAACGCGCGCCGGCACCAATTTGTAGGCACGACTGACGTCCGGCACACGACCGGCGACCATCACGTCGGAAGGCGTGCCGCCGCACAGGTCGATTATCATCTTCGTGGCCAGTTCAATCGCTTCCATATTGAACGCCGGATCAATGCCACGTTCATTGCGATACCGCGCATCGGAATTGATCTTCAATGCGCGCCCCGTAGTCGCAATCTGAATATGGTCCCAAACGGCAGCTTCTAGAAACACGTTTGTGGTCTCAAGGGTGCATCCCGTGGACAGCCCACCCATGATTCCGCCAATGCTTTCCACACCTGTGTCGTCGGAAATAACCACCTGTCCCGCGCCAAACGTGTATTCTTTTTCATCCAGCCCGACCAATGTTTCACCGCCTTTGGAGCGGTGTACACGCAGGTCGCCTTTCACCTTGTCCGCATCAAATACGTGCAAAGGACGGTTGCGATCATAGGTGAAGAAGTTGGTCACATCGACAAGCGCCGAAATCGGGCGCAATCCAATCGCCTTCAGGCGGGCCTGCAACCAATCCGGGCTAGGCATGTTTTTGACATCGCGGATCATGCGCCCAGCGAATACTTCACAGCCATTCGTGGTTGTGTCTTCGTCAATTGTTACGGTGATAGGGCAGGGGAATTCACCATCAAAATGCGCCTCAGGGGCGGGTTTCATGGTGCCAATGCCACGTGCCGCAAGATCCAGGGCAATACCACGTACCCCCAGTGCATCCGGACGGTTTGGTGTGATTGCAATGTCAATAACGGGATCGACTTTGTCCGGGTGGTTGGCGGCCAGCCAATCTACAAATCGCTCGCCAACCTCGCCGGACGGCAGTTCAATAATGCCGTCATGTTCTTCACTCAGCTCCATCTCGCGCTCAGAGCACATCATGCCGTGGCTCTCGATACCACGAATTTTGCCGATGCCGATGGTGGTGTCGATGCCCGGGACATAGACCCCCGGTTTGGCAATCACGGCGGTAATCCCGGTGCGTGCATTGGGCGCGCCGCAAATGATCTGAAGCTGACCTTCATCGGTCAGCACCTGGCACACCCGCAACCGATCCGCGTCAGGGTGCTTTTCTGCGTGAACCACCTTGCCGATGGTAAAATCTGACAAACGATCCGCCGGATTCACCACCTCTTCAACTTCCAGACCAAGGTCCGTCAGCGCATAGGTGATCTCATCAACAGATGCATCCGTGTCCAGATGCTCTTTCAGCCAGGAAAGCGTGAATTTCATGCGTTCATATCCACCAGTAAAACAGGGTCATGGGGCATGTAGCGGATATGCGCCGCCGGGGAAAGACCGCAATGCAAGGCTTTGCGTAGGTCTTCGAGCTTTCAACGTTGCAAAAATACTCGTTTTCCGACCGTGCAACTATGGCGCCATACTTCCACTAGGCTTGTGAAACCGCACCAACATGACCAAGCCAATTTGCCAATTCCCGCGCTCGATCTGACAATTTTAACCCTCCAGTCGTATTGCCAAGTGCGCGTGCCGCGTCCGGATCCCATTCTGCGGATTCAAGATGCGTAATCAGGGTCTTGTTGGATGGCACAGAATCTTTTCGTAAAGTTCGTGCAATGTTGGAAGGTCGCAGCTCTGGATGATACTGCGTCCCCCAAAAATCAATCCCATCAGCCTCATATGCGATCGCCTGAACGCGAGAATGGGTGTTTGAGGCCAATAAAACGGCGCTATCAGGTAACTCGTCGACCTCATCACGATGGATACACGGAACGGAAAATCCATTTGTGCGCCCTGCCATCATTGGGTGGTGTCGCCCAGCTTCCGTTAACCACAGGTCACGGGCCAACCCTACTTCGAGCCCGGCAGGCGCCTTTCGAACGCTTCCGCCTAGGATGGCTGTTATCAATTGCATCCCGTTGCACGACCCCCATACCGGTAGCCCGGCGGCAAAAACCGTTTCCATCGCGCGGCATTGTGCTGCGCCGCGCGGGTCAAACACATTCCAATCCACGCCTGAACCGGTAAAGACAACGCCATCAATGCCGGTCAGGTCAGCGTTGTTCAAACCATGCAGATACGGCTGATGGGTGCGGCACTTCACCGAAGACCAAAGGGCGCTCAAAGATTCTACAAATGGCGCAGCGTAAGAATGACCCGAGGAAACGATTTCGGGTGACTGCCCTTCGAGGATCAGAATTGTTGTCATGTGTGATCTGCCCGCGTGTCTGAGTGATGGAGCGTTCCGGTCAATGGATGCAACCCTGCAGGATTTGCCTGATGGTCTATTGCCAACCGGCGACACGGCAGAGCGGTATTGCGGCACGCGAAGCATGTCAGGCGTACCCCGGTCGTTTGCGAAAAACCGGGTTTTCCATTATGATCGTTGCAAAACGCGCCAAAATTTCAGAGGTGGCTTATGACCCGGTCAAATGTCGTGCGACTCAATTCAAGGACCTATTACACATGCTTGCTGGTGCTTGGCGTGTTCCTTTTGCAAATGTCTGCGGTGCGCGCTGAATGCTTTGACTACAAGGCCGACAGCCTTATGAACATCGAAACCATTTCCAATGTGAAACAGACCAAAACCGCGTCTACAAATGGCCGTGTGGACAAAGACAACCCACAAGTCAGGTATCCGGTATGGGTTGGCAAGACCGATTATCTCGCGGTGCAGATGGCCGCACGATTTACGCCGTCAATTGTTGTGACGGAACCGGGCGCAGGCTTTCCCCTGACCGAAGGCTGGCAAATCGATCCGGTCAAAGGGTACCAATACGCCGAGCTGAATTTTGGCGGTAACAGAGCCCACAGCGGCAGCGAAGGATGGGTTGATATTGTCTTTCGGGCCGCGGACGCGGGCGCAGAGGGGCAATTTCAGGCTTGGATATACACCATCGAAAGCCAACCCTTTGCCACCGGATCCTGCGATCAGAAATTCGTGGCCTTTCAGGGCGGATCAGTCTGCAACTCCTGCGAAGGTGGCGGTACAGCCCCCGCGCGCCCCGATTGCGGCGGCGTGTTTTGCGCAACAGATCAATGTTGCCAGTTGACCTTTGGGGTGATCGGCAACTGTTTGCCCGCCAAAGCGGATGCAATGGGGTTCTGTGAGTAGTAAACGCTTAGCGCGACAGCCCACCATGCAAGGTTGGCTGATCCAGCGATGCAAACCCATAGTGACGCAGCCACCGCAGGTCGGAATCAAAAAACGCGCGCAGGTCGGGGATGCCGTATTTCAGCATGGCAATCCGGTCGATGCCTACGCCAAAGGCGAAGCCTTGCCATTCATTAGGGTCAATGTTTCCGGCTTCCAGAACTTTGGGGTGCACCATGCCGGACCCCAGAATTTCCAGCCAATCGTCGCCTTCGCCAACTTTCAGCGTGCCGCCTTCCCATGAACATCGGATATCAACCTCGGCCGATGGTTCGGTGAACGGGAAGTGGGACGCGCGGAAGCGCAACTCGACATCGTCGACTTCAAAGAAGGCTTTCACGAATTCCTCAAGACACCATTTCAGGTTGGCCATTGAGATATCTTTGTCGATTGCCAGACCTTCCACCTGGTGGAACATCGGCGTGTGCGTCATGTCATAATCGGCGCGATACACACGGCCCGGCGCGATGATGCGAATGGGTGCGCCTTCGGCCTGCATCGTGCGGATTTGCACGGGGCTGGTGTGGGTTCGCAACACATGCGGAGGGCGATCATCGCCGTCCGCACGATGCGTATAAAACGTATCCATCTCCGCGCGTGCCGGGTGGTGACCCGGAATGTTCAGCGCGTCAAAGTTGAACCAATCGCTTTCAATTTGCGGACCTTCAGCGACCGAAAAGCCAATATCAGCAAAAATTGCGGTGACTTCTTCAGTGACCTGACTGATCGGGTGGATTGTCCCCGCTCGGCGGTGCCGGACGGGCAAAGTCACGTCCAGCCATTCAGTTTTCAATCGCTCGTCGAGCGCGGCATCACCAAGGGCTTGCTTCTTGGCCGCAAGCGCGGAATTGATCTCGTCCTTCAAAGCGTTCAGCTTGGGACCAGCGATTTGTCGTTCTTCGGGGGTCATCTTGCCCAGCTCGCGCATTTGCAAGCTGACTTCGCCTTTTTTGCCCACGGCCTGAACGCGCAGATCTTCAAGGGTGGCTTCGTCGGAAGCACCGGAAATCAGGGAAATGTATTTGTCGCGCAGATCGCTCATCAATCCTACCTCAAAACGTGTCAGACGCGGGTTACCCCGACGCGTCCTTCTGCGCAAGCCCAAGGCGGGATTGGACGCGCTTCACCACCACGATTGACGTACAGTACTCGGCAGCACTTTCGTGTTTTCGTGTGCGCTAAGTTAAGCTTTTAGCATACTCGCGCGTAAATTCAGAATACCCCTTTGATGTTACTTGAAGGTGGTCGCGCATGTGTCCGTGCAATTCTGGTAGTTTATGAAACGGAACCATCGGTAATGTATGGTGCTCAACATGATAGGGCATGTTCCACGCTAAAAATCGTATGGCCCGGTTGGTGTATGTCGTGCGCGTATTCTCCAACATGTTCGCGACGTAAGCGCACCGGCCATGCTCGGCCAGCAGATACAAGCGTAAAAACGGCTGACCTACGAGACATGGTAAAAACCAAATCCAAAACAAAATTGGCGAAAGGAATAAGCTGCCAAGTGCCGCTCCATAAATGATTAACATCCACTTGGCTTCTGACCGCACGCGTGCGTGGGCGCGCTTTGGAACGTAATCACCGGGATCGCGACCAAAGGCGCTGCCAATCGTGCGGTCAATCACGCTAACCCAAAACGGGATACCGGTCACATGAACGATGTAATCGCCGATTGTCTCGGGTTTGCCGCCGCCGATCAATTCGGGATCTTTGTCGGGGATGTTCGTGTATCGGTGGTGGGCGAGGTGAAAATACCGAAACCATTCAAAAGGTTGCGCAATCAGCAAACCGCAAATGCGCCCAACCCATTCATTAATCCACAGCGTTCTGAATGGGGTCTTGTGCGTTGCCTCATGTTCCAATGTGAAGAGAAAACAAATCGCAATGCCCTGAGCCAAAACTGCAATTTGCCAAAGCGGCCAACCTGAGGCGATCCAAATCGCGAGCCCCATGATCAAGCCAAAATGGCCTGCTAGGTGCCAAAGTCCCGCACGATCTTGGATCTCGTTAAGATTGGACAACGTGTCTTTTGGTAGTTTGGCAATAAAAGACTTGTGGTCCATCTATTGGGCCTCGCGATCCAATATTTCATAATATTTGGCAAAATACCTGTCCGCGGCGGCAGGATCTGCCGGGCGTCCGATAAAGCACATGAAATAAGGATTCAGATAAGAAATTCGCGCTTCTACCGGGTCGGTGATACCCAGAGCGTAATGGCTTACCTGCGTGAGGTATATAACACGGGCCCGAATAAACGTTTCGGGGTACACAAACCCAAATGCAAAGAGAAACTCCGCGATGGCGATGATGCGGTTGTTATCCTCTGCTGTGACGATTTCGGCGATGTCCGGGGCGTGACGCGACCAATCACGTACTGCCTGATCCAATTGAGCATCAAATCTGGTGTGATCGATCCAGATAGCAAACAGTGACAGCAGGCCATCGTCCAGACTTGGCGCATCTTTTAACGCATCAAGCATCACACCTGTGTTGCGCGCGCGCCATTCGTCGATGATAGCCTGAAGCAGGTCGTCCCGATTTTTAAAATGCCAGTAGAAACTGCCGCGGGTCATGGCTAAATCACGCGCCAAGGCCGTGATCTGGACAGTGTCGATTCCGCCAGACTTGAGTGCGTTGATAGCGGACGCGAGCCAGTCCGAGCGTGATTTTTGTGGCACCGTGGTCGTCTCGCGGGTGTGTGTCAGTGTTGTCATTTGATGATTCCATACAGGTGTGTGCTGATCCATACATATGTGTATTGTTTCTGTCAATCTTGCCTCACGCCTCAGAAGTCGGGCGAGAAATCTTACGCAGTTTTCACCGACTGAGCTGGCTTCGTGTTCACGAGCCACGCAAATGTCTTGCTTGAGCATTTCTAAAAGTAGCGTAAGAATTTTCCTGCTAACAATTTCAAGGAAGTGATCCGGGTGTGAGCAAATCTTCCATTCTAAATGTTCTGCGCGAAACAAAGGCCGCGCTGGAGTCGGCATGTCGGAACCATCCGGAAATGCTGGATGGGCTTAGCGTTTTGGACAGGCTGAGTCTCTGCGAAGAAAACCAACAGGAAGTGGTTGGTTGTGTTCCAGCACACGAACAATTGCTGGATTCCGCAATTGCCAACATTTCGGATAAGCAATTCACCAAACTGAAACGCGCCTTGCACACGGCCAAAGAACAATTGCGCTGGCGCGTTGATGACGGTGGGTTTTATTCGGGTGATGCGGATGTTGGTGACGGGTACAAGACTGGAAATATGCACGCCTTGTTGGTTGGTCCAGAAGGTTGCCCATTTGTGGCAGATGATTTTCTTCTTGGTTTCTTTCTTTTGACACCGCAAACTTTGTATCGGGATCACAAACACTTAGCGCCTGAAATCTATATGCCGTTGACCGGACCCCATGGTTGGAGGTTTGGATTGGGTGGTTGGCATGATCATGAGGCTGGACGCGTCATTTACAATGCTCCAAACGATGTTCATGCAACGCGTGTTTATGGAACCCCGTTTCTCGCGTTGTTCGTTTGGCCGAAGAATATTGATACTGAATGCTGTGTTGTTTTCGCTGATGACTGGGCCAAGATTGAAGCGGGCTTGTAGGCCGGTAAAAACTTTAAGTCTTATGTTCAAGCGTTTCGTAGTCGTCCAATCGATCCGACAGGAATGTGTAGCTCGCCCGTGTTCTGGCGATGGTTTCGGCATCGATATCAAAATACCTTAGGTCCTCGTCATGATCCTGAAAAACGGTTTTAGCATCGGGTAATCCCATGGAAGGCAACACAAATGCAGAGTTTCCAAATTGTTCACCGGCGCGGTTCAGACTAAGGAAATAAACCTGATTTTCCAACGCACGCGTCGTGGCAAAGTCATGCCATGTGGCAAAACTTTCGTCACGGGCATAAGCACCACAATGCAGGATCAGATCGACACCATGGGTGATCGTTAAGGCACGGGATAATTCAGGGATGCGAATGTCGTAACAAATGATCGGCGTGCAGGTGATCCCGTTCACCTTGAACGTCAACAGGTGTTGACCGCGGGCGAAGTATTCTTTTTCCATCGACGCACCGTATTGGCACAGATGGATTTTGTCGTAATGCCCGACCAGGGCCCCATCGGGACCGACAACCGCGATGGTGATATAGTTTCCCACGTTACCCCGTCGGGCAAAGCTATAGGCGATATGGGTTTTATGACGCGCGGCGACTGTGCTCCATGTTTTGAACGATGGGCCGTCCAACGGTTCGGCCAGAACGTCCAGATGATCAAATGCGGCGCGGGAATAATCGATGCTGGACAATTCAGGCAGGGCCACCAGATCGGCGTGATCATGTTCCAACGCGTCTGATACAAGCGCCGCACTGCGCGCCAGATGCGCGTCTCGTTCCGCGGCTTGGGTCATTAAAGGAATATTGATTTGGCAAGCCAGAAGACGAAGTTGCGCAGGATTGGTCACAGCACTAGTTCCTTGGTTCCAGATGGTCGTGTCGTGGGCTCAATATTATACGCATGGCCAAAACGAAAAAGGCCCGCACAATTTCCTGTACGGGCCTTCGAAACATTTTGAAATAGCTTAGGCTGCCAAGGCGCCTTTGGCTTGTTCAACGATTGCCGCGAATGCCGCTGGCTCGTGAACGGCCAGATCGGCCAGAACTTTGCGGTCCACTTCAACACCTGCCAGCGTCAGGCCATTGATGAAGCGGCTGTATGTCAGCGCTTCGTCGTGGCTGCGAACAGCGGCGTTGATCCGTTGGATCCACAAGGCGCGGAAATTGCGCTTGCGGTTCTTACGGTCGCGGGTTGCGTATTGGTTTGCCTTGTCGACGGCCTGAGCGGCCACTTTGAAGGTGTTCTTACGACGTCCGTAGTAGCCTTTGGCTGCATCGACGATTTTTTTGTGACGGGCGTGGGTTACTGTCCCACCTTTTACACGTGCCATTTCTCAAATCTCCTTAGCGAGCGTAGGGCATCATAGGCTTGATGATACCTTCATCAGCCTTCGACAGCGTGGTTGTGCCACGCGCATTGCGTAGGAATTTGTTTGAGCGTTTGATCATGCCGTGGCGCTTACCGGCTTGTCCGGCAACTACGCGGCCACTGGCCGTCACTTTGAACCGCTTTTTGCAGCTCGATTTTGTCTTCATCTTAGGCATTTCCGGCTCCTGAATTGTTAGTCGGTCGGTCATACGACTCGGCATGCCAATAGGCCGGTCGCACGGTGAAGATTGGCGTATAGGCCGGGTACGGGTGTTTCGCAAGACTTATTTGCATCGGATCGGCGATGCATTTGGTGCGCTGAGCTTGTGCCAGGCCGGCAAATATGATTCCCCCGAATTTCACCGTTGAGCTGTGTTTTCATATGTGGTCAGACTTGTCGGTACATTGTAACAATTGCCCATACTTTTTTCACCTACGTTTGCCCTAGGAACCGATTAACTCATGTCGTCGACGCAGCCATCAGGATTCTCTGGTTCACACGCGATTGCTACCGTGCTTTTGTGCGCGGCTTTGCTGCTCTGTGGAAACGGATTATTGCAGACCTTGCTGCCGCTTCGTGCGGATCTGGAAGGGTTTACCACCGCGTCGATTGGTTTGCTCGGGACCGCCTATTTTGGTGGGTTTGCGCTTGGGTGTTTCGTCGGGCCTGTTTTCATTAAATCCGTGGGTCATGTGCGGGCGTTCGCAGGTGCCGCGGCAATTTTCACAGCTTTGAGCCTGATCTTCCCGCTTTTCGTGAATGCTTATGTTTGGGGTGGGTTGCGGGTTTTAAGCGGCGCCTGTGTGGCGATGTTGTTCATCGTGGTCGAAAGCTGGCTCAATGACAGATCCACCAACGAAAACCGGGGCCGTATCCTTTCATTGTACATCATCGTGACCAACATCGTCACTATGATGGGTCAAATGATGGTGAACCTGGGCAATACGGCCGAAAACGTTTTGTTCATGTTAACGGCGATGTTGCTCTGCCTTTCCATCGTGCCGCTGTCGCTGACCCCAACCGTGACACCAAAGCCGATTCCATCTGCCAACCTGAACTTGCGCTATTTGTTCCAGATTTCACCGGCTGCCGCGATGGGTTGCATGTTTATTGGATGTGCAGAAGGTGCGTTCTGGTCCCTTGGACCGGTATTTGGGCAAGAGCGCGGCATGTCAGTTTTTGATGTTACGATGCTGATGGCTGCGTTCGTACTTGGCGGGACGTTGTCGCAATGGCCGTTGGGTTGGGCATCCGACAAGATGGATAGGCGCATCGTTATCGCATTCGCAGCATTCGGTGGGGTCATCACCGGTCTTATGCTTGCCTTTGTCACACCTCAGGACGCCAGAGTTACATTTTTGATTGCTGTCGCGCATGGCGCATTAATGGTGCCGCTTTATGCGCTGTGTGTCTCGCACGCGAACGACAAGGCCCCGAATGAGAAGATGGTCGAGGTTAGCAGTGGCTTGTTGTTGACGTTTTCTGTTGGCGCGGCTTTGGGCCCGCTGCTCGCCCCATACTTTATGCGGGATGGTGCGCCGGGCGGTTTGTTTATCTTCATCGCGGCAATGCTGGGTGGGCTTGGATTGGTGGTGATCCTGCGTCGGGCGTCTACGCCGCTTCCGGATGATTATGAACGCTCGGATTTCTATCCCGTTCCTAAGACGTCACAATCCGTTTACGCACTGGAAAGCGAAAACTGAGACGCGTATCCGCTTGGCCTGAATTCCTGTAATTCGCCTAGCGAATGACGTCCGCAACAACGCGGATAAAGGCGTTGGGTATATCCTTTATCGTATATCCGCCCGGTTTAAGGGTGAAGGCCCACACCACTAAACATCCGGCAGCGACCATCGTAACCGCGGCCACGCGAGGGGCGCGGTTTTCAGAAAAGGCCGAAATAATCGCCGGAATGGCAAAGATGCCAAGAATCAGCCCAAGAACCAGGATTTGGTCACTGTTCATGCCGGTTGCCTTTCTCTGCCAATCTGCTCTTAAACAGACCTTAGGCCGGATCGGTAGGATAGATCAAATTTTCCTGACAAGGCGCAACCCGTAGGATGTTGGTCGTGCCGGGCACATTAAATGGGACGCCTGCAGTTACGACGATTTGGTCCAGTGAACTGGCGACACCCTGATTGCGCGCGGCGCGCGCGGCATTGATGACGGCCATCTTGAAACGATCCAAAACCGGGGTCATCACGCAATTGACGCCCCAACTTAGGCCAAGACGGCGGGCTGTCCCAACTTCGGGTGTCATAGCAATGATCGCGACAGCGGGACGTTCCCGAGCTGTCAAAAGGGCAGTTGTACCTGATTGGGTGAAACAACAAATAGCCTTGATATCCGTCGCTTCGGCGATTTCCCGAGCGGCGGCCACGATCCCGTCTGCGACGCTGGTGCGGTTGACCACACGCGAGGCTTCAATCACCTGACGATAGGTCGGATCATCTTCCACTTCCTGGGCAACGTTATCCATCGTTGTCACGGCCTCGATTGGATATGATCCTGCTGCGGATTCCGCCGACAGCATGATCGCATCTGCGCCTTCATAAATCGCAGTCGCAACGTCACTAACCTCGGCACGTGTCGGCACAGGGCTTTCGATCATAGATTCCAACATTTGCGTGGCGACAATCACCGGTTTGGCTGCCGCGCGGCAGGTCCGGACCAGACGTTTTTGAATTGGTGGAACGTTTTGCACGGGCAATTCGACCCCTAGATCACCACGAGCCACCATGATGCCATCCGAGACGGCAAGAATGCCGTTGAACCGGGTCACAGCCGAGGGTTTTTCAATTTTCGACAAGATCGCGGCACGACCACGCGCGAGTTCACGGGCTTCCGTCACGTCCTCGGGGCGTTGTACAAAACTAAGCGCCAACCAGTCGACGCCAAGCTCGCATACAAACTCAAGGTCTTTGCGGTCCTTTTGGGACAGGGCCGCTAGGGGCAATTCAACATCGGGGACATTCACGCCTTTGCGGTTAGAGATTGTACCGCCAACGACAACCTCGCAAATAGCGTGACTGTCGCTGCATTCAGTGACCTTCAGCCGAATTTTACCATCGTTGACCAGCAGGCTGGCATTGGGTTTGAGAGCGGCAAAAATCTCAGGATGAGGCAGACAAACGCGCGTTGCATCACCTTCGGACTCATCCAGATCGAGACGGAAAGATGCGCCAATTTCCAACTCTTCTTCGCCATTTGCGAAAACCCCGACGCGCAACTTGGGACCTTGGAGATCCGCGAGAATTGCAATCGGGCTATCGAGGTCTTTTTCCACCTGGCGGATGATCCGGTGCTTTTCCCGAATCGAATCGTGTGCGCCATGGCTCATGTTCAGGCGAAACACATCTGCACCAGCCTCGTGTAAGGCACGGATCATTTCGTAATCTTCGGAGGCAGGTCCAAGTGTGGCGACGATTTTTACGTTGCGGTGGCGTCTCATGTTATGTCTTCCCGTTGTCGATTGCGCCATAGATAGCGTTAACGCTAACATTGCGCTAGTGCTTTGTTGCACTGACGGCCTCTAACGCCTAGAGGATGGTCAAAGGAAAAGACAACCACATGACATATCAACCCTACGAGGTCATCGGCGCTGATCGCCCGACGCGTTGGCTGGTGATCTGCGATCACGCGACCAACGCAGTGCCGCCATTTGTAAATGACGGAACACTGGGATTGGCAGACGAAGATATGAATCGTCACATCGCTTATGATGTTGGCGCGGCAGGTCTGACACGCGACTTGGCGGACCTATTGAATGCGCCTGCGATCCTGACCAATTTCTCGCGTCTGGTGATTGATCCCAACCGCGGCGAGGATGACCCGACGCTTTTGATGAAACTCTACGACGGCACGATCATTCCCGGTAACCGCCACGCGGATGCAGATGAGCGTGAAAGGCGCCTGAACCGTCTCTATCGCCCATATCATACGGCACTTTCCGAAATGGCGGCCCGTCAAAGCGACACAGTGATTATTTCGATGCACAGCTTTACGCGCCAGTTCAAGGGTCGTGCTGAACGCCCTTGGCACGTTGGCTTGCTGTACGCGGTGGATCAACGGTTTGCTAAACCATTGTTGGGACGCCTAATAGAAGAACCGGATCTGTGCGTTGGCGATAATGAACCCTATTCCGGTCACCTGCCGGGCGACACAATCGCACGCCATGCAATTGCCTATGAGCGGCCAAATATTCTGATAGAATTACGCAATGACCTGATCGAAACCGGGACGGATCAAAGGAGATGGGCGGAACGCCTTGCACCTATGATCGTAGAGGCCGCAAAAACCGCCGGCGTGTAAAAGGGATCCGATGCCACATTTGATTATCGAACATTCTGCAAATGTTGCCGTGGGGCGGGACATGCAGTCAGCCTGCGATCAGATATTTGAAAAGCTGATTTTGCATCCTGAGATCGCCGAAGTGGCGACGAAAGTACGGACAATCACATCTGGTGCGCATCGGATAGGCACGGACCCACAAAGCTATGCACATGCGACCTTGTTGCTCTTGCCCGGGCGAGACGCAGACACCAAAACTGAATTGGCCGAGATGGTTCTGAACGCCCTTGATGCTGTGTTCGCTGACGTGGGAAGTTTGTCGGTTGATCTGGCTGACCTCGATCCGGCCTACGCCAAACGCGTATTGTAAGTGCGATCACCACGCGGCGTGACAGATTGTCCGCCGGTCTTGTTGCCCTGCGATGCGCCCCCCAAATACATCATGTCTTCAATAAATATTGAAAGGTGTTTGGGATGACATATGACCTTCTCATTTCGTTCTTTGGCTGGATGGCCGCGATAAACATTGCAGTGTTCGCTTTTTCCACCCTGATGGTGCTGATCATGGGGGATTGGGCGTTCAACCTTCACGCGCGTATGTTCGGAGTTGAAATAGAAAGCGTGCGACAAATTGTTTACAGTTGGCTCGGCACCTACAAGATCGCAATACTGGTGTTTTCAATTGTTCCTTATCTTGCGCTTCGCATGATTTGAGGGTTCATCGACAATTGAATGGGCTTTGCTGCGCTGCTAAAAAAACTGTAAATCAAACCAAGAGGCGACCAATGGACGACCAAACCCGGATTGAACTTGAAGCCGCTGCTTTTCGGACGTTGCGCGAGCATCTGATGGAAAAACGCACAGATGTGCAAAACATCGACATGATGACCCTTGCAGGGTTTTGCCGGAATTGCCTAAGCCGTTGGTATCAGGAAGCGGCCAATGAACGTGGCATTGAAATGGACAAAAACGCCGCGCGCGAATTGTTTTATGGGATGTCCATGGATGAATGGAAATCCAACTACCAAACTGATGCGAGCCCGGAAAAACAGGATGCGTTCAAGGTCGCTTTTGCTGAAAACGTCGGTGAAGTCAAAGACTGAAAGTTTGCTGACACGCGCCATAGCCTCTTTGGGTTTTCATGATAATCTGCGCGGGAGAAACAAAAATCAGGCGGGCATTTGTGATGTGGAAACAGAATTCTCTAACCGAACGCCTGAACCTTAAGGCTCCGATTTTTCAGGCCCCGATGGGAAGCACATCAACCCCGGCCATGGCCGCCGCTGTTAGTAACACGGGCGGCGTTGGCGGCTTGGGCATGTGGGGGTTGTCGTCCGACGACGTGCGCCGCCGCATTCAGGGATTTCGCCAACAGAGCAGCGGCGCCTTGAACGTCAATTATCCGCATTGGACTGATACCGGCGATCTAACCGACGTGGGGCTTGATCTGCGTGGCAAAGTTCAAAACCTCTATGACGCCAAGGGATTGGGGCTTGCGGAAACGCCGGAACGCTCAGAATGGAAATTGGACGCCGAACACCTTGAGATGCTTGCAGAAATGAAACCGGAAGTGGTGAGTTTTCATTTCGGATTGCCTGACGGGGACGTCGTTGGTTGCTTGAAGGAGCGTGGCGTTTACGTGATCTGCAGCGCAACAACCGTCTCCGAAGCCCGGCAATTGCAGGCGGGCGGTGTTGATGCAATCATCGCCCAGGGCGCCGAGGCAGGCGGGCATCGTGGTACCTTTACTGACGTCGATGTGAGCCTTCAGCCCGGTTTGTTTTCGCTGCTTCCGCAAGTGGTCGACGCTGTTGATGTGCCGGTGATCGCAGCAGGTGGTGTTTCTGATGGGCGGACGATTGCGGCCGCCATGATGTTAGGGGCAAGCGCGGTTCAGATGGGCACGGCATTTTTGCGATGTGACGAAGCAAACGTAAGCGATACCAATCGTGCCGCGTTAAATGAAGTAACGGACGCCAATACCGTCATAACGCCGTCTCTTTCCGGACGTCCGGCGCGTGCGTTGAAAAACGAACTGGTGTCAGGAATCGAGGCATTGGGCGAAGCACCTATGCCCTTTCCGGCGCAGTTGGCATTAACCGAACCGATGGGCCGCACTGAAAACTGGCAAGATGCCATAGCATTCGTGGGGCAATCCATCGGCCTGACTCGCCCGATGCCTGCGGGCGATCTGGTTGAGACATTGATCAGGGAAACCGATCAATGTCTGAGCAATTTCATGCGTGGCTGATCAGATGGCCTTTTTCAGGCTTTCATCCAGGTAAATTTCGCGCAAACGTTTGGCTACATGGCCCGGTGTTCCGTCGCCCAAGGCAATGCCGTCTATCTCCACAACAGGCATGACAAAAGCGCTGGCTGATGTGGTGAAAGCTTCATCCGCTTCTTTCGCTTCATCAATGGTGAAAAGCCGTTCTTCCACTTCCATCTGCGCTTCTTTGGCGAACCGCAGAACAGCGGCCCGGGTGATGCCGTGCAAAATGTCGTTGCTCAGGCCGCGGGTGATGATTTTGTTCCCTTTGACGATGTAGGCGTTGTTGGACGTGCCTTCGGTCACGTGGCCATCCTCAATCAGCCATGCATCATCGCAACCTGCTTTTTTGGCCATCATCTTGCCCATAGATGGGTAAAGAAGTTGCACAGTTTTGATGTCACGGCGGCCCCAACGGATATCTTCGATCGAAATAATCTTCGTGCCTTTTTTGGCGGCTGGATTGTTGGCCAAACCCGGTTTGTTCTGTGTAAACAGAACCACTGTTGGTTTGGTTGTTTCCGGATCAGGGAAAACAAAATCCCTGTCGCCGTCACTGCCGCGAGTTATTTGCAGGTAAATCAGGCCTTCGTCGATGTCGTTCACACGCACCAGCTCACGGTGAATGTCCAGCAGATCATCGAAACACTCCGGTTTCTGCATGCCCAATTCGTTTAACGAACGCTCAAGCCGCACAGAGTGCCCTTCAAAATCAATCAACTTGCCTTGCAGAACACTTGTGACTTCGTATACGCCGTCCGCCATCAAAAATCCGCGGTCAAAAATCGAAACTGTGGCCTCGGTTTCAGGCAGGTATTCTCCGTTTACGAAAACTGTGCGCATGGTGTTTATCCCCAAAGGTTGGCTGACGGAGGGTGCACCCCGGCGGCGTCAAATGTCAAAGCGTTGTCGCGGTCTTCGGCCAATAACAACGGACCGTCAAGGTCTGTTACCATCGCGCCTTGCGCGACCAATGTTGCCGGAGCCATCGCAAGCGAGCTTCCGACCATGCAACCGACCATTACTTTGTACCCTTCGGCCAAAGCGGCACGGCGCAATTCCAATGCTTCGGTCAAACCGCCAGTTTTGTCCAATTTGATGTTCACGACATCGTATTTGCCTTTCAGTGCTGGCAGGCTTGTTCGGTCATGGCACGACTCGTCGGCGCAAACAGGCACTGGGCGGTCCATCCCGATCAATGCGTCGTCTTCACCGGCTGGTAGGGGTTGTTCCACCAATGCCACACCAAGGCGTACAAGATGCGGCGCGAGATCGGCGTACACCGCCGCACTCCAGCCTTCGTTGGCATCAACGATGATTGTAGATTTTGGTGCACCAGCGCGCACTGCTTCCAAACGGGGCATGTCATCAGGTGTGCCAAGTTTGATTTTTAGCAGCGGGCGAAAGGCGTTTTTGGCGGCCTGCGCCTGCATGGCCCCGGGCGTGTCCAGCGAAAGGGTATAGGCGGTGATTTCAGGTTTCGGGGCAGGGAGGTCGGCCAATTCCCAAACGCGCTTGCCCGCTTGTTTAGCTTCAAGGTCCCACAAAGCGCAATCCAACGCATTGCGCGCGGCCCCGGCCGGCAAAGTGTTCAGACCTGCGCGATTAACTGGTCCTTTGACGTTTTCGATCAGGTCAGTGACATTTTCCAATGTCTCGCCATATCGCGCGTAAGGAACGCATTCGCCCCACCCATGATGTGTGCCGTCTGTAACCCGAACCGTCAGAACGTTGGCCTCGGTGCGTGACCCACGCGAAATGGTAAACACCTGCGCAAGCCTGAATGTGTCACGCGTAACTGAAATTTCCATGATTCCTGTCCCGGCCATGATCCGGGACCTCCTAGTTTGATCAGTGGTCCCGGTTCATGTCCGGGGCGTGATGTTTATCAGATTGCGGCCAGCGCATCCACCAGCGGTCCAGCACCAAAACGGTATGGGTCGGTCGCGGGCAAGGCCATGCGTTCGGAAACCTCTGCCAGATAGGCCTTGGCGTCCGCTTCGCTCATGTGCTGGGTATTCACCGAAATACCCACCACCTGAGCATTGGGATTACCAACTTTCGCCAATGGCAACGCTGTGTCGCGGAGACGCTCCAACGACGGTAGGGAATAACCAGGAAGGCCGCGCATGTGTTCGCGGGTCGGTTCATGGCACAGGATCAACGCGTCTGGTTGGCCGCCGTGGATCAAGGCCATTGTTACACCTGAATAGGACACGTGAAACAGGCTGCCCTGGCCTTCGATCATATCCCAATGATCGTCGTCGTTGTCCGGCGTTAGATACTCAATCGAACCTGCCATGAAATCGGCGATCACCGCATCCAGCGGCACGCCTTGTCCGGTGATCAGAATGCCAGTCTGGCCGGTGGGGCGAAACGTAGACTTGATTCCGCGTTCTTGCATTTCACGTTCCATCGCCATGGCGGTATACATTTTGCCGACGGAGCAATCGGTTCCCACAGCAAGACACCGTTTGCCGGTGCGCTTCACACCATTCGCGATTGGATACCCAACGGTTGGAACGCGCACGTCGTGTAAGGTGCCCCCAAATGTTTGCGCAGCGGCAACAAGATCGCCTTCGTCGCGTAGCAAGTTGTGTAGTCCGGACGCGAGGTCAAAGCCCATCTCAAGCGCTGCGATCAAAACCTCTTTCCACGCGTCACTGATGTAACCGCCGCGATTGGCAACTCCGATTACCAGTGTTTTAACACCGGCAGCCTTAGCTTCTTCAAGCGTCATATCAGCCAGTCCCAAATCAGCCCCACACCCGGGAAGGCGGATTTGCCCCAACGCGTTTTCCGGACGCCAGTCGCGGATGCCAATTGCGACTTTGGCGGCCAACATGTCAGGCGCATCGCCCAAGAATAGTAGGTATGGTGTATCGATCATCAGAGGTGTCCTCGGCTCGGGAATCAGTTTGGCGCAGTTTCCTACGAGATTGGAGCGATTTTCTGTGAATTTCCGGCGTCATTTGGGAAAATTGGAAATATACTTCGAAAAGTTCGCTAATAATTCGAAGTTTCTTTCAAGTCTTCCGATGACAGCGCTTCGGCCTGCATCATGCCGGGTTGCGCCATCCCGATAATACCAGTGGGTTGCGCTGTGCCGGTTTCTTCTGGCGCGTCGGTGCGAACTCTTCGCGCTATTGCGATCATGGCAACACCGACGCCAATGCACGCGATCATGATCTGCAACCCACGCCCGCCTGCGAGGCCGATCATGTTGGGTCCTACTAGAATACCTGCAAAACTGCCCAATTGCATCAAAAACGCCATGGCGCCACTGGCCGGAACGACTTGGCCGGGGCTCAGCTGATCATTGGCGTGTGCCGCGAGGATTGAATAGACGGGCAAAGTTGCGGCCGCGATTATCGCAAAGCCGATCACGATACGGGACGGGGATGTATCAACAATCATCCAAAGCGCGGCTATCGCTGTGATAACGCCAAGCGCGATGACCACGTAACGTCGATCCGTGTTATCTGAAATCCAACCTATCGGGTATTGCACCAGCGCGGCCGCCGTCATTGCAATTACCAATACGCCCGATGCTTGTGTATCGGAAAACCCTTGCTGCAAAGCATACAATGGCAAGCTGATAAACCATGCCGCGACAGCGACGCTCATCAATACTATTCCGGACACGGCCATGGGTGACACACGATAAAGCCGCGAAACCGGCATTCGATCAGGTGCAGTGTATTCGGGTGCTTTGTTGTGCGACAACAACAGCGGAACGATGGACAGCGATATCAAGATCGAAACCACACCAAACAACAAGTTTCCGGTTGGATCGGGCAGACCGACCATCGCCGTACCCAGAGCAGGGCCGCCCAGTTGGATGATGAAATAAACCGATAGAACCTGTGCACGAATGCGGTTTTCAGATTTGGCATTCAGCCAGCTTTCAGTGACCACATAAAGACCCGGAAAACAAAAGCCGGACAAGAACCGCATCGCGCTCCAGCTCCACGGATCACCGGTCAGAAGGTGGATGATCGACGCGACAGACACTAAAGAGGCAAGCGCGGAAAAAACGCGGATATGTCCAACACTTTCAACAAGACGCGAAGCAGCCATTGTGCCAATCAGCGCACCGAGTGGATAACAGGCCTGCATCAGCGAGATAGTGAAATCGCTAAAACCCAACTCGTTGCCGCGGATAGTCAACAGCGTGACCAGAAGGCCGTTAGCGACCATGAGCATCAACATCCCCAGAAAGAGGGCCCAGTTTTCCATTAATGCCCGTCGCATGGACTTCCCTTTCTTGCGCTTTTTAGTGTGACGCCAATCTGTTGTTGCGTCATTTGTCGGAATCGCCCGGTCGAGTTCCCGATGCAGGGATAATCAATGTACCCCTCCGGTCCCGCGCCATAGAAAGTTGCGCGCTCGTAAACATTAAGCGCGCTCCCTCGCTTTAACCGCTCGGGCAGGTCCGGGTTGGCAATGAACCAGCGCCCAAATGCGATCAGGTCATAGGTGCCGGATGCAACAGCTTGCGATGCGGTGTCCGGTGTAAACCCGCCCGCACCGATAAGCGTGCCGTGATACAGATCGCGATACGGCATGTTAACGGTCGGATGTCTGAATGCGGTCTCGGTCTCTGCCGCTTCAGAAAGACCGCCAACGCGTGGCTCGGTTAACATCAAATAGGCCAGGGGAAATTTGTTCAACCCTGCGACTGCATATGTGTAAACGGCCTGTGGTTCGCTGTCGCGAACATCGAAGTAAACCTGCTTGGACACCCCTGTAATCAGGTCCAGGTGTGTTGGCGACAATCGCACCGCAACGCGCCCGGCCCCTACGACATTGATCAGCGCGTCGACAATCTCAAACAGCAAACGGCAACGGTTTGCAACAGACCCACCATACGCATCATCGCGCTTGTTAACCCCGTCATTCACAAATTGTTCGATCAGGTATCCATGGGCGGCATGTAATTCGACCCCATCAAACCCTGCGGAAACCGCGTTGTTTGCAGCATGTACGTAGTCGGAAATTAATCGTGGGATTTCGGAGGTTTCCAATGCCCGGGGCGGAGTGGCTTCTGAGTCCCAATTGTAGTGGTTGCCTTCTTCCTGGCTGGCGGAAATTGGCACCGAAGAAGCAGAGACTGATGGCAACGGCCAATCTTTTTTTGAGATAATAGGATGCGCGGCGATTTCTGGCTGGGCAACGCGACCCGCGTGTAACAACTGGCAGAAAATTTTGCCGCCTTTGGCATGGACGCGACTTGTTACTTTTTCCCAGGCTTTTAGCTGCGTTTCGGTCCAAATGCCCGGCACGTGACCGCCTTTTTCAAGCACGCGAGGATAGATTTTCCATGTGGGGGTTGCCTCCGGCGAAATATGCACCGCTTCGCTGATCAGTAACCCACCTTGGCTGCTTCGTTGCTCATAGTATTCTGCCATTAGGTCCGTCGGTGCGAGCGTGGTTTCATCCGCGCGGATGCGTGTCATCGGCGCAAGTACTACGCGATGATCAAGGGATATCGCCCCCAATTGTACAGGTGAAAAGAGCACTGCGTTTTCCATACGCTATGTGTGAATCTTTTGTGTGGTTACAGCATTTCTGTTTCCGACACCGGGGTCGGTTTCGACATTGCTGCGGTGCGGTGTAAATGCCGCGACTGCAAAATAACCTTGCAAGCCTGCGCGTAATTTAATACCGGTTGCGCCAACAATTTTGTAATTTCCTTACCGAAAGGTTTCGATGTCATGAGCTTCCGTTTGCAACCACCTGCGCCCGCCCGCCCAAATCGTTGCCAACTGTTCGGCCCTGGTTCCAACACCAAGCTATTTGAAAAAATGGCGGCAAGTGCGGCTGATGTGATCAATATCGATCTCGAAGATTCCGTTGCTCCAACAGACAAGGATCTTGCACGCGCGCAAACAATTGAAGCAATCAACACTGTTGATTGGGGGAACAAATACCTCAGTGTGCGGATCAATGGGTTGGATACTGGATGGTGGTACCGCGACGTGGTCGATTTGCTGGAACAGGCCGGTGATCGGCTGGATCAGATCATGATCCCCAAAGTTGGTTGCGCCGGAGACATCTATGCAGTTGACGCACTGGTCACCGCGATTGAACGGGCAAAGGGTCGTACAAAGCCGATCAGCTTTGAGGTCATCATCGAATCCGCTGCCGGTATCGCGCATGTCGAAGAAATCGCAGCCGCCAGCCCACGTATGCAGGCGATGAGCCTTGGTGCGGCTGATTTTGCCGCTTCTATGGGCATGGCGACCACGGGAATCGGCGGAACGCAGGAAAATTACTACATGATCCGCGAGGGTGTGAAACATTGGTCTGACCCTTGGCATTGGGCGCAAACCGCGATTGTCGCGGCGTGTCGGACGCATGGATTGTTGCCTGTCGACGGGCCGTTTGGCGATTTTTCCGACGATGAAGGGTTCCGCGCGCAAGCCTTGCGGTCAGCCACATTGGGTATGGTCGGTAAATGGGCTATCCACCCCAAGCAGATCGCGTTGGCCAATGAGGTGTTTACCCCATCAGAAGAAGCGGTCACCGAAGCACGCGAAATCCTTGCGGCGATGGAAACAGCCAAAGCCAACGGGGAAGGCGCAACCGTTTACAAAGGCCGTTTGGTGGATATTGCCAGCATCAAACAGGCCGAAGTGATTGTGAACCAATCTGAAATGATCAACGGCACCTAGGGCTGATCCTAAAATTTCGGGAACGCGCAACACATCGTGGCAAGTTCCCGAATATCAACTGTAATCGCGGGCCCCGAAAATTGCGCTGCCTACACGAACGTGCGTCGCTCCTTGTGCTATAGCCGATTCAAAATCGCCACTCATGCCCATGGACAAGCCACTCAGGCCATTGCGGGCCGCAATCTTGGCCAACAACGCAAAATGCAGGCTAGGTTCTTCGTCTACGGGTGGAATACACATCAGGCCTTTGATCGGCAGGTCGAGCTTCGTACATTCGGCGACAAACCCATCGGCGTCACCGGGCATTACGCCCGCTTTTTGGTCTTCTTCACCAGTATTGATCTGAATGAAAAGATCCGGGCAATGTCCTTCTTCCTGCGCAACGCGGGCGATTGCGTTTGCGAGCTTGGGCCGGTCTACGGAATGAATTGATTGACACAAACCAAAAGCCTGGCGGACTTTGTTGGTCTGCAGAGGCCCGATAAGGTGTAAATCGATATTTTCAAAGGTTTCGCGGAATGTTGGCCACTTTCCTGCTGCTTCCTGTACGCGGTTCTCTCCAAAACAACGCTGACCTTTCCGCAAAATAGCCTCGACCCGCTCGTTGGGTTGAACTTTGGAGACTGCAATTAAAGTGACACTGCCAGAAGCCCGGTTCGCGGCGGATTCGGCCGCGCGTATACGGGCGGTAATTTCTTCCAGGCTCATAAGTGGTGTCTCCTTTGACTGAGTTTTCTGGCGGCGTTGGCCGTTGGTCAGAGTTAGAACAGGGCAGGGGTAGGATGCAAACCCAGAATCGAGTGAACAGGCGTTTGACCAGAGTTGGCGAGGGTTTGCGCATACATCTAAACAACTTGCCCCCCAGCTCTGCGTTAGATACTAGGGAAGTGAATTAATGTCGGACGGTAGCATGATCCCTTTTTCTGCGAAACGTATTGTGGTGGCTTTGGCTTGCCTGGTCTTGGTGGCTGCATGTGGTGGTGAAAAGGAATACGTCCTCGATCCAAAGGCAACCGAGGTTGAAGGCGGCAAAAATGCCACCAGAATAAAAAACGGTGGAACTTCGATTTTCGACTCATTCCGAGGTGATAAGTCCGGTGTCAAGGTCAACCGCTTTTTGTGGACGGCATCGCTTGATGTTCTCAACTTCCTTCCTGTTCAATCTGCAGACCCGTTTACGGGTGTTATTTCGACGGGTTATGGCACACCTCCGGGTGGCGGTCGTGCCTATCGCGCCACAATCCTGATCAGTGATCCGGCACTTGATGCCCGGTCGTTGAACGTCGCACTGCAATCGCGCGGCGGTCCGGTAAGTGCCGGCACGCAAAGGGCCGTTGAAGACGCGATCTTGTCGCGTGCGCGACAGCTGCGCATCCAATCCGGCAAGTTCTGAAGTGACGCGCCTTAGGGCGCGTCTTTCGTTTGCAGGTGCGAAAACGCCCAATCGTTATAGTTTCCCTTACCGCGATAATAGCGGTGTTCGCCGTCATCTGAAGGGATGTGATCCCACGAAGGCTTGGTGCCAGTTTCGGTCGCTTTATTGATCAATTTTCTGCGGCGTTGGCTGCTGAGAATGTCGCGGCTCAATTTCGCGCTGTCCCACGTTTCAGCGGCTTCTTGCAATAAGGCGTGGAATTGGTCTTCGTTGGCTGAATTATTTGCCAGATTGATCCACTCATCTGGATCATTCATCACATCAAATAACATTGGTGGATCACCTTCCGAAACGATCAACTTCATCGCCCCGCGGCGGATCATAAAAATCGGGGCTTTGATGCCTTCGCATAGTAATTCGCCAAGAACCGATCTGTCGCCCCAAGCGTCTCGTGGTAAAGTGGTGACATCATGCCCATCGAGGTCCTCGTTCGGGCCTAAATCCGGGTTTTCCTTTGCCAAACCGGCAAAGGTTGGCAAAATATCTACCAAAGAACACAGGGCCTTCGATCTGCCGGATTCAACTTTTCCAGGGGCATGTATGAATAATGGGATATGAGTCGAGCCTTCAAAGAAAGTCTTTTTTAACCACAAGCCGCGTTCACCCAACATCTCGCCATGATCGGTGGTAAATACGATCACTGTGTTGTGAGCTTGTCCGCTTTGCGAAAGAGCATGTAAAAGATCGCCTATTTTGTCGTCGATAAAACTGACTGATCCACAATATGCGCGTCGCGCCTGTTGGATGAGCCCATCTGGAATATCCGCATCCTTCAAGCCATGTTGTTGCAAAACACGGATGCTGTGCGGATCATTGTCGGCATCATCCAACAACGCGACGCGCGGCGGGGGAACGCCGTCTGGGTAAAGGTCCCAGTGTTTGGGCTGACACAAATATGGGTCATGCGGGTGTGTAAACGAAACCTGCAAGAAAAACGGCCTGTCGTCTTCGGCACGTGGCACGTCATAGATAAACTGTACTGCCTTGGCGGCAACATCCTCGTCGTAATCAATTTGCACATTGCGGGCGGATTTGCCCGAAACAGTCAGCATTCGAATGTCTGTGGCCCCGTGAAACCCCTCAACTAACCAATCCGGTGTCCAGGCAAAGTCGGAAGGATACACATCTGTGGTTAGTCGCCGCTCGAAACCATGCAATTGATCCGGTCCGATGAAATGCATTTTTCCGCTCAGGCAGGTCTGATACCCAAGTGCACGCATGTAGTGTGCGTAGGTCGGCACAGATGCCGGAAATTCCGAGGCATTGTCGTAGGCGCCGATGCGCGATGCAAGTTGTCCGGCGGCCATTGAGGCCCGAGAGGGTGAACACAACGGATAATTGCAATAAGCGTTTTCAAACACTAACCCTTCTTCGGCAAGGCGATCCAAATTCGGCGTGACCGCAATGGGATTTCCATACGCCGACAGCACGTTGGTCGTCAGTTGGTCTACCTGAATGAAAAGAACATTGGGCTGGGTCATGAGAGTGTCCTTGTCTTTTGGAACACCATGACCCGATTCGAAGCAAGGGTCGCGTGAAATATCTGACGAGACAAACATGAGCCTTATGTTGGAACAATTGGACAGCCTCGACGTTCTGTTAGATCACACTATGAACGACCAACAATTATTGTCACACCATGGCGCGCCGATTGGCAAGCAGAGCCGGACGAGCACGCGCTGCAATGTCGGGCAATGGATTGCCCACCATGGGATTGTTCGGGGTTTTGGTAATAACTTAGGTCAGAATATGCAGGCTTTGTAAGAGGCTGAAAACCCTGAAGTTTATCCTCCCGGCGTCATATCCATCACATCACTGACCCATTGCAATTGCCGCGGCAGGCAGGTGGACTTCAGGTCATATTGTGATGTCATCAATGCACGCGCTGCCCGGCCCAATTCATGGAGCGCATCCGCGTCATCCAGCAGATCACACACTTGATCCACCATATCATCGCCAGCAAAGAAATCGATCAATCGTCCGGTAGAGCCATCGGTGATCACTTCGCGAACTGGTGCAGTGTCGCTTGCGACAATCGCGGCGCTACAGGACATTGCTTCCATCAAGCTCCAGCTCAGAACGAATGGATAAGTCAGGTACACATGTACCCGGCTTAATTGTAGAACGCGGGTGAACTGGTCGTGCGGGATACGGCCTAAGAAATGGACACGCGCCCAATCCTCATCGGATATTTGGGGGCGAACTTCGTCCTTGTATTTTTGTTTCCAAGTCGTGCCTTTTGGGGGCTGTGCACCATAGCTGACTTCGTCGCCGCCGATAATGATCACCCGCGCGTTCGGGCGTTCCTTCAATAATCGGGGCAGGGCGCGCATGAACACGTGATACCCACGATAAGGTTCAAGGTTGCGGTTCACAAAGGTGATCACTTCTGTCTCACGCGTAAACGTTTCGTGACCCTTTAGCTTTAGCGTCACATCAGGGTTGGGCGTGGAAAATTGCGTGTCGATGCCATCATGGCTGACGGTGATCTTGTCGCGAAATTCGGCCGGAAACGTATCGGCCTGAAACCGGGTTGGGCTGATACCCGCATCCGCCATCGGAAAATGCAAATGGTTGTTCAGATTTTTTAACCGGATGCGCAACGGCTGAATTTCGGGATCACGTGATTTGAATTCGGGGTCAAATTCCAGATGCGGATATTCGGCCTCGTGATACAGCTCGCAATAAATCCCCATCCTTGCGTTCGGCCACAGATCACGCAGAAACATTGATTCCCCCCATCCGGGATGGGCCAAAATTAGATCAGGCTCGAACCCATCCTGCTTCATCCGGCGTGCTGCCCGAAAACAGGCCTCACCACGTGTGACCTTGGAATCAAGATCGACCAACCAGGGGTGCACATTCTGCGCGTCTCGTGACGGTAATTTGTACGGTAGAACCCGTACACCATTCCAATCCGACGGTTCCTTAACGCGCAACGTTAACGCGACGCATTCATGACCTAACTTAGCTAAAGCAGGGGCCAGATGTTTGTACTGGCCGGGGAAATTCTGGTGGATAAAAAGTATTTTCACGATGTTACGCGTCTCGCCTGCTGTTTTCTTGACTATATGCACGCCTTGCCGCCCTGCAAAGGCCCGGTTTTTGCGCGCACCCACTGGACCATACGCGCCTGTGGCCCTATCACCCTTGCCAACACTGGATCACCAAGAAGGGGCGCCTGACATGTCGCGCTACTCTGCCGCCGAAATCGAAGCCAACTGGCAAGCTGCATGGGACAAGGCCGGGATATTCCGCGCCACCCGTTCGGACGACAAACCCAAGTACTACGTGCTTGAGATGTTCCCTTATCCGTCGGGCCGTATCCACATGGGTCACGTCCGCAACTATACGATGGGTGACGTGATCGCGCGCCACAAAATTGCGACCGGCCATAATGTTTTGCACCCGATGGGGTGGGACGCCTTTGGTATGCCAGCCGAAAATGCCGCGATGGCGATTGGCGGACATCCTAAGGAATGGACCTACGGCAACATCGCGGACATGCGCGATCAGATGAAACCGCTGGGCCTTTCGATTGACTGGTCCCGCGAATTTGCCACCTGTGACCCGGAATATTACGGCCAGCAACAGGCCTTGTTCCTCGATATGCTGGGCAAGGATCTGGTCTATCGCAAGAACGCCATCGTCAACTGGGATCCGGTTGATATGACCGTTTTGGCCAACGAGCAGGTCGAACAGGGCCGTGGATGGCGTTCTGGTGCGCTTGTTGAGCGGCGTGAGTTGACCCAATGGTTCTTCAAGATTTCCGACTTTTCCGAGGAATTGCTCGGTGCGCTTGACGGGCTCGACAACTGGCCCGCCAAGGTGCGTCTGATGCAGGAAAACTGGATAGGCAAATCGCGCGGTCTGCAATTTGCGTTTGAGCGCACGGATGGCGGTGAACCGATTGAGGTTTATACCACACGCCCCGACACGTTGATGGGCGCGTCATTTGTGGGCATTTCACCGGATCACCCACTGGCCAAGGAATTGGAAGCGGGCAACCCTGATCTGGCCGCTTTCAACGTCGAAGCGCGCAAAGGCGGCACGACAGAAGAAGCCATCGAAACCGCGCCGAAGCTGGGTTTTGACACGGGGCTAAAGGTGAAACATCCATTGAACCCGGATTGGGAACTGCCGGTCTGGGTCGCGAACTTCATCCTGATGGGATATGGCACCGGTGCAATTTTTGCCTGCCCGGCACATGACCAGCGTGACCTTGATTTCTGCCGCAAGTACGACCTGCCGGTGATCGATACGTTCTTTGCCTTGGATGACGCGACTCCGGTCGCGAATGATGCCTACGTACCGCCGAAGTCGGAAAAGGTGAAATGGGTGGATCATTTTGCGGGCCTTGATGAGGCCACCGGACAGGAAGCAATCGATGCGACGGTTGATTACGTCGAAAAAGCCGGTTGGGGCACGGGAGTCACCAAATACCGCCTGCGCGATTGGGGGCTGTCGCGCCAACGCTATTGGGGTTGCCCGATCCCCGTTGTGCATTGCGATGCCTGCGGCGTGGTGCCCGAGAAGAAAGAAAACCTGCCCATTCGTTTGCCGGATGACGTGACGTTTGATCAGCCGGGCAATCCGTTGGATCGTCATCCGACATGGCGCAATTGCGACTGTCCTGCGTGCGGCGCGGGTGCGCTGCGCGAGACGGATACGATGGATACTTTCGTCGATAGCTCGTGGTATTTTGCACGGTTCACAGCGCCGCGCGCTGAGACGCCCACCGACTTGGCCGAGGCTGAATACTGGATGAACGTCGATCAGTATATCGGTGGTGTCGAGCATGCAATTTTGCACCTGCTCTATTCCCGGTTCTTTGCCCGCGCGATGCAGATCACCGGGCATTTGCCACAAAAAGCGATTGAACCGTTTGATGCCCTGTTTACCCAAGGCATGGTCACGCACGAGATTTACCAGACCCGCGATGCCAAGGATCGTCCGGTTTACCATCTGCCCGAAGATATTACTGATGGGAAGCTGGCGGATGGCACAGAGGTGGAAATCATCCCCTCCGCGAAAATGTCGAAGTCCAAGAAAAACGTGGTCGACCCGATCTCGATCATTTCGGCCTATGGGGCGGACACGGCCCGTTGGTTTGTGCTCAGCGACTCACCCCCAGAACGTGACGTGGAATGGACCGCGGCGGGTGCCGAAGCCACACACAAGCACCTCGCGCGGGTGTATCGGATCGTATCGGAAATCATCGCCAGCGATGAAAAGGCTTCCAAACCTGCGGATGACGATGCGTTGTTGCGTGAAATGCACAAGGCGATCCACGACGTGTCCGGTGGTTTCGAATCCTTCGGCTTCAACGCCTCCATTGCCAAGCTTTATGCCTATACCAACACCCTAGGTAAATCGCAGGCCGGCACAGCCGCCAAACGGCAGGCCGCGACGACATTGGCCCAACTGATGGCGCCGATGACACCGCATCTGTCCGAAGAACTGTGGAAGATGCTGGGCGGTACTGGGTTGGTTGCAAATGCACCATGGCCCGCGGCTGATGAGGCGATGTTGGTTGATGAAAATATCACCTTGCCCATTCAGATCAATGGCAAGCGGCGCGCAGAAATCAGCGTACCGGCGGACATGGACAAGTCAGAGGTTGAAAAAGTTGCCCTGGCAACCGATGCTGTAATCAAGGCGCTGGATGGGGCCCAGCCCAGGAAAATTATTGTTGTCCCCGGTCGGATCGTGAATGTCGTCATTTAATCGCCGTGTCTTTTGTTTTGGCAGCGCCGTTGCGCTTGCGAGCTGTGGCTTTACGCCAGTGTATGGCCCCGGTGGGGGTGGCACCGGGCTGCAAAATGCGATCCTTGTGGACGAACCGAATGATCGAGACGGTTTTCTTGTTACCCGCGAGATAGAAGACCGGTTGGGCCGCGCTACCAACGCGCGCTATGGCTTGTCCTATGCGATCACAACCCGATATGAATCGATCGGTATTGCGGCGACCAACATAAACACCCGCTACAACATTCTGGGCGAGGTCACTTATGCCCTGCGTGATTTGGCCACCGGCGAGGTTCTGACTTCGGGCAAGGCAGAAAACTTTACAGGTTATTCCGCGTCCGGTTCCACGGTTGCCACACAATCCGCAGAAGAAGACGCGCGCGAACGCCTGATGGTCATATTGGCGGATCAGGTTATCCGACGTCTCGAAGCCTATTCGGCAACCTTGTGAAACTATCGGGCCGCGATGCGCCGGGCTATTTTGCCCGACCAGACCCACGACACACAGGCCTGTTGATCTATGGAAACGATGCAATGCGTGTAGCATTGCGTCGGCAAGAGGTGATTGCCGCGTTGATTGGCCCTCAAGGCGAAGAAGAAATGCGCCTTGCCCGTATCCCAGCGGGTGATTTACGAAAGGACCCGGCGCGCCTGATGGATGCGGTGAAAGCACAGGGGTTTTTTCCTGGCCCCCGTGTGGCTTTTGTTGAAGATGCCACCGAAGCCTTGTCCGCCCCAATCCTAGCCGCAATTGCGGAATGGCAGGGCGGGGATGCACAAATCGTCGTGACGGCCGGACAACTCAAACCAACCTCGAAGTTGCGCAAGGCTTACGAGGCTCACAAGAACGCCTACGCGGCAGCGATCTATGACGACCCACCTTCGCGCAGCGAGATCGAAGCGTTGCTGTCCAAATTGGGTTTACGCGATGTGTCCCCGGATGCGATGCGCGACTTGACGACGTTGTCTCGGGTGCTCGATCCCGGTGATTTCCGCCAAACCGTCGAAAAACTTGCTCTCTATAAACTTGATGACACTGCACCGGTTTCATCGGATGACATATCGGTTTGCGCTCCGGCATCAACCGAAGCAGACCTTGATGAAGTTCTGAACATCGTGGCCGAATCCCGATCAGGTGAGATTGGCCCGGTGATGAAACGATTGCACGCACAGGGCGTACAACCCGTGTCCCTGTGCATCGGGGCGACACGCCATTTCAGAACCCTGTACGCAGCTGCATCCGACCCTGCGGGACCCTCACAAGGAATGTCACGAATGCGCCCACCGGTGTTTGGACCGCGTCGTGATCGCATGATTCGTCAGGCACAAGCCTGGGGGGCGTCCAATCTTGAAACCGCACTGGGGTTGCTTACGGATACAGATTTACAGTTACGTTCTGCTGGCCAAAACGCCCCAGCAATGGCATTGGTTGAACGTGCATTGATTCGATTGTCCAGATTGGCCGCCAGATGAGATTTTGTTTGTTTTTTACCGTAACCGCCTTTGTATGGGTTTCGTCACACGGGACAGTCTCGATACTTGAAAATGACCCGCCCGCATCAATTTGGGCGGATCATTTAGAAACCTCAAAAACCTACTACTGACGTAAACGCACTACTTAGTTGATGCGCCGTCACCAGCGTAAATTGCAAAGAATTCCGCACCGGTCATTTTCTTTGTGTCACCTGCAAATGCATAGGCGTCTGGTTTTTCGTCGATGAAGATTTCGTCGCTCATCCGAAGACCGGAAGGGTCGTCGATTCCGCCCAAGCCGAAGTGATAGCTGCCGAAATGTGGTCCCGGCGCCGTGACCCGAAAGAACAGACTGCTGCCGCATGTTTTGCAAAACCCACGTTCGCCCCATTCCGAGGACGAAAAAACCGTTAGGTTCTCGGTGCCTTCAATTTGGGCATCCTGTGCGGTAACGGACACGGCCATATAGACGCCCCCAGACCATTTCCGGCACATGCTGCAATGGCAGGCTCCGGTTTCTGAAGGTACGTTTTCAATACGATACGACACAGCGCCGCATAGGCATGATCCGGTTTTCGACATGTTTGATTTCCTTTAGACATGTTGTGATTCACGGCTGTTTTGTCATGAAGGTGTGACAGTAATTGTCAGTATCTTGCCGTTGGGACGGGGAAACTCCCCTTAAACACGCGTTCGAAACCACAGTGTCATGCGTCAATTTACCAGCCGAGATAACATGCAGGAAAATTATTGGTTGTTTTGCGGATAGCTGATGACCGACAGATACTGAGCCGGTAGTTTGACAAGCTTTTCCGGGCCATGTGGTGCATCGGCGTCAAAGAACAGCGTATCGCCAGGCTTTAGAGCAAAGACCCCATCACCATGGCGGTAATCGATTTCACCTTCCAACATGTAAATCGTTTCAATGCCTGGATGCTGAAACGTTGGGAAGATATCTGACTTCTCAGTCAAAGTAATCATGTAAGGTTCAACAATGACGCCGCTGGTGTTGGCCCCAATATGACCCAACAGATTGTAATGATGACCTGCGCGGGTCCCGGCACGATCCGTTTCTACCCCTTCACCGCCCTTGGTGTGCACCGCCGAGCGTTTTTCTTCAAACCGGCGAAAAAACGCAGTCAGCGGCATGGACAATGCATTGGCAAGTGTTTGAAGTGTCGTCAAAGATGGTGATGTGTTTCCGTTTTCAATCTTGGATAACATCCCAATTGACAGGCCGGTGAGTGTGGCCAATTCGGCCACTGTAATCTCTTGTTGGCGTCGAAATGCCCGGACCTCGCGACCAATAGCGACCTCAAGAACCTTTTCACGGCCCTCTTGGATGCTGTGTGGGTCTTGGGTCAGACGCGCCGGAATTTCCGGTGAGGGGTTTTCTATATTCATCTGAACTTTATAGGTCCGCAGTTACACATATGACAATACCACGTCCTGCTTTGACGCGCTCTGTGACACTTCGGAACAGTGTGGTCTAGGTGGCGCTCAAAAACGACCCCGTTTGGGCTTTGTCCCAATATTTGGCAAAAGCGGGATGCATCGCATCGTTTTTCTCAAGATCACCATGTTCCAACCAAAGGTATTGGCTGGCGGCAGATCGCGCTTCACGGCTGTTGATCCGAATCATCAGGTGATGGGGGGTAAATTCCGTTGGATGTGACAACCCAGAAGATTCAACTGCTTCTCGCAGGGCGGTCATTGTATTCTTATGAAAGTTTTCCACTCGGGTCGCTTTGTCTTCGACGACCAATGCCTTGAAGCGGCCGGGATCCTGTGTGGTGACGCCGGTTGGGCATTTGCCAGTATGACAGGCCTGGGCCTGAATACAGCCAATGGCGAACATAAATCCACGGGCTACGTTGCAGCTGTCAGCGCCCAATGCAAACACACGGCACATGTCAAAGGCACTGATCAGCTTGCCGGATGCGATCAGTTTGACCTGATCGCGTATGCCGAGACCCACAAGCGTGTTGTGAACCAACATCAGGCCTTCGCGCAGCGGTGCACCTTTGTGATCTGCGAATTCGACGGGTGCAGCACCGGTCCCACCTTCGGCGCCATCAACGGTGATGAAATCCGGGCTGATCCCGGTTTCCTTGATCGCCTTTGCGATTGCGAACCATTCCCACGGGTGACCAACGCACATTTTAAAACCGACAGGTTTACCACCTGAAAGCCCGCGCAGTTGACCAATGAATTTACAAAGTTCGAGTGGCGTCGAAAATGCGGCATGGGCACTTGGGCTGACGCAATCTTTGCCAATTTCGATGCCACGTGCATCGGCAATTTCTTTGGTTACCTTGGCACCTAAAAGAATACCACCGTGGCCGGGCTTCGCGCCCTGCGACAGTTTTATCTCAATCATTTTCACCTGATCATCTGCGGATGTTTCAGCAAATTTTTCGGGATCGAACTTTCCTTCGGGTGTTCGGCAGCCAAAATAACCACTGCCGATTTGCCAGATCAAATCGCCGCCATGTTTGCGGTGAAACTTTGAAATCGATCCTTCGCCGGTGGTGTGGGCAAATCCACCCGCCTTAGCACCCTTGTTCAGGGCTTCAATCGCATTTGGCGAAAGTGCGC
>Ga0209344_10001114_pt1 | contig 37414 bp, 31 predicted proteins | sample Cruoilmetagenom6_FD_187293 | JGI IMG/M metagenome (GOLD analysis project Ga0209344, IMG submission 187293) | Oil polluted marine microbial communities from Coal Oil Point, Santa Barbara, California, USA - Santa Barbara Oil Seep Sample 6 (SPAdes)... | ecosystem: Environmental > Aquatic > Marine...
AAAACGTTTACCGCGGCGCGGGTCATAAGCAAGTGTAGCTAATGCATCAAAAACATTAATGGTAAGGTCAAAGGTGCCGTAGTTGGTTTCCATCCCCCATATAGCTGCTACATACCTAGGTGCGACACCGTAGGTATCACCTATTTCCTTAAACAGGTCAGCATGCTCACGCAGCATTTCACCGCCCTTCTTGATGCGCCACTCACTGATGCGCGATTTAAAGTAGCTGGCGTAAATCTGTTTTATCTCAGGTTGGTTGCGATCACGCTGAATGATCTTTGGGCGCAGGGTCACATTAGAGAGCGCTGTTACGATAGTTTCTTCAGAAATGCCTTTGCCGCGTGCTTCGACGCGCAAATCTTCAAGCCATGCTTGAAATTTCACATCAGCATCTTGTGCGACAACGTTAGGTGCCAACACCGTCATACATATCAATGAAATTAACCCTAAAACCCACTTAGAACGCAGCACCAACTTTTCTCCCACCCAGACTTGCAACTTACATATAGTTTTGCCTGTCATTCACATTAAAAACAAGCCCCCAAACACGGCTATTTGATGACATTTGTAAGCTTTTTTAAATTAATGGGAGTTGAATAGAGTTTAGTTCTCTTGCTCTGCGACAAGTTCATATGAAATAGCGAGATCAAAAGTGAGGTCATTTTGGCTATAATCATCAGGCAGTGCCGGGAAGGATAAATCGCGTGTTAAGTCCTTAGCTGCGGTGTCTAAGGTTACATCCCCTGAACTTTGAATAAGTTCGCCGCGAATATAGCCACCATTTTTGTTAAGTGTGAGCCGTATGATGGCGGTTCCTTTTTTGCCAGCTTCCCAGGCCTTATCAGGATAGGATAGCGAGTTAGAAACGATGCTCTCGGTTTCACTCGCCCAATCCGCCATGGTGCGCAGTTTTTTATTGCTGATATCAGATCCTGATGCCGCAGCTGAAAAAGCCACCAAGCTAAATAGTAAAAATCCCTGAAGTATGCGTTTCATTGTGTGCCCTTATGCCTGAGACCAATTTTCGTAAGTTCATCTTCAAGTTAGCTGTGTATATAAAGGTAGCTGTGGTTTTTGCGATAACTTGCACTTGTTCTGCGATCAATTGCTAATCTCTATATCTCGCTCAGTAAACCAAATGTATAATCGTAAAAGGCCCAACCACAAGGGTCAGGCCTTTTAATCAGTATTTAAAGTTTACTTACTCTACATCTAGGATAGCGATACGGCCACCTACAACATTACCTTGATTACGATTTAGGTAAGCTTCGCGTGTTGGGTTCATGCTCTCTTTATAGCTAAGAGACACTTGGAAAGTAAGTTCGTCTTTAGCAAAGCTTGCTGGTAGTGCTGGGAAGTCAGCTTTTTCAATGGTGCGCCATGAGGCTGCATCCAGTGATTTGTTGCCAGTTGTTTCATTACCATCAATGCTAGTAACCTCACCGTCACGGTTGATAGTGACATTATAAGAACCGTTGCCAGTTTTACCAAGGTTTGCAGCTACACGCGGATAATACATTGTTTCAGAGATTGCTTTAGAAGCATCTGATTGCCACTCAGGCATAGTTGAAGGGGTATCAACTGCCTGTGCGCCTGCTGTTAAAAGACCCGCAAAAGCGGTTGCTGTGATTAATTTTGTTACTGTGTTAGTCATTTTTTTGCTCCTCGCATGACACTTTTGTGCCGGTTATTGTTATGCCGCTTATGTTGCGACAAATGAATAATGCGATGGTCACGCTAAAAAATGTGCCGATTTGCGATGAAAGGTCAAAATTTTGAGCTAAGTTGCTAAACTATAAACGCTGGGTATAAACCCCTGTGGTTGAAGCGTTCTTTTGATGCGGTAGATGGAGAGATTTGAAAGTGCGTTTAATAACGTACCAGCCATTAATCAGGCTTTTTCATTGTCAAAACAAGACATGCGCCTTTGCAGGCACAGTTTGTATCCAGTTCAAGGTTGCCCTCATTTAACTTCATGAGTTTTACAGAAATGGCGAGGCCAAGCCCTGTACCCTCTTCTTGGCGGGTCATGACATTATCTATTTGTTCGAAGGGGGCAAATACCTTCTCAGTGTCTTCTACACTGATGCCAATTCCTTCATCCATGATACGGACAGTGACGGTATCGCCTTCATCAGCAAGTGTTATCTTAACTTCACTGTTATCAGGAGAAAATTTAATTGCATTATCCAATACGTTGAACAAGACCTGATCCAGGTGGCGTTTATCTATCCAAACATTTGTTGCGTCCATGAGCGGAGTGTAGACAAGCTTTAAGCCATGGTTTTGTGCACGACCTTTAATGATGTTAATGGCAGATTGCACAGTATCATTTATGTCATGCTCTTCTGCTATCGCCTGTTGTTGACCGCTTTCAATTTTCGCCATGACAAGAACGTCATTAATAAGTGAAAGCAAATGCTGCCCTGACTGAGATATATAGCTGAGATATTCCTTATATTTTGGTTGGTTTAGATCTGCGCCCATTGTGCGGTGCTGCATGATCTCAGTGAAACCAATAATAGCGTTAAGCGGTGTACGCAATTCATGGCTCATATTTGCCAAAAACTGTGATTTAGCAAAGCTCGCCTCTTCCGCCCGCTGTTTTGCCAGAACAAGTTCTTCTTCATTCTTTTTACTCTCGGTGATATCGGCAATTATAGCAGAATAATATTGCAGTTCTCCATCTTGGTCTCGAATTAGAGATAAAGATGTACGTGCCAAAAAGCATGTATCATCGAAGCGTTTATAATTTTTCTCATAAATACAATTATCACTTGGAGCATTATGGACTCTGTCAACCCGCTCTTTGGCTATATCATGCTGATCATCCAAACTAATACATAGATAGTCTTGGCCAATAATTTGTTCTTTAGTACAGCGGAATAACTCTGTAAACCGTTTGTTTACTGTCAAAAATTTACCTTCAAGGTCAATGGTCGCGATACTGATCCCAGCCGTATGAAAAGTAGAACGATAACGATGTTCGCTCAAATAGAGCTGACGTTCAACGGTTACTCGCTCCAATTCAGCCGACACTCTAACGGCAACGAGGTGCAAGATTGTGTCAATAAATGGAGCCGATGTGAACGGCTTCACGTCAACTACAGCTATCAGTCCAATGGTGTTACCTTTGCTGTCCCACAGTGAAATACCAGCATAGCTTTCTGCATGCCAGTCAATGAGAATTTGGTCGTTAGGAAATAGTTCTTGTATATGGCAGTTATAAATACAGACCTCACTATCCAGTACTGTATCGCAGGGTGTGCCAACTAGTGAATAGGAAACATTTTCTTGCACAACGCCGTCAACACAAAGAGACACAGTCTCAGCGACCTCAGAAACAGACCTATCCACAGTATCGATAAGTGTGTATTTCACACCAAGAGTTGCAGCCAAGTGTAGAGAAATGGAATTTAAAAATTCATCTCCAGACTTCACGCCACCATTGTTCGCGATGAACAACAGTGTTTCATGAATTTTTGCACGTTCAGATTCTGTATAGTTTTTACTATGGTCCAGCAGAACAGACTCAAACGATTGCTTTGGCTTAATTGAATTCATTCATTAGTCCTCAATTGCTTATGAGGATAATACTCTAGATTAGTTAACGAATTATAAAAAAACCCGCCACAAGGACGGGTTCTCTAGCGTTTCGAATGGTGAGCCCGACAGGATTCGAACCTGTGACAAATTGATTAAAAGTCAACTGCTCTACCAACTGAGCTACGGGCCCCTCACTTCGAGACGGGCGGAACATAGGCATTTAGTGCACAGTGGTCAAGCACCGAAATGAAAAAATCATAAGTTTTTTTGGTAAGGAGATTATAGCCACTAAATCGGGTCTATATCGCCTGCCCTGTAGCGCTCTAAAAAGTCACACGCATAGCTAGATAAGCGCTCATCAGCAATAGCAAGCCTTAGGCCTTTCATCAGGTCTTGATAAAACTGAATGTTATGCCAAGTGAGCAACATAAAGCCTAATATTTCACCAGAGCGGATAAGATGTGCGATATAAGCACGGCTATATTTGGTGCAGGCTGGACATTCACAAGAAGCCTCAATGGGTCGCAAATCGTCTACATGGCGTGCATTTTTCATGTTGATTGCACCACCTAACGTAAAGGCCTGCCCTGTCCTGCCTGAACGAGATGGCATAACACAGTCAAACATATCAATACCGCGCATGACCGCACCAATAATGTCATCAGGCTTACCCACACCCATTAAGTAACGTGGGGCATCCTTTGGCATGGCAGGCACAGTAAAGTCTAGCGCGCCGAACATTGCGTCTTGCCCCTCACCAACTGCTAGGCCACCAACCGCGTAGCCATCAAAACCAATGTCTGTTAGGGCATCGATGGAAGCGTGGCGAAGGTCTTCATACATGCCGCCTTGAACAATACCAAACAGAGCAGCACGTTCAGCGTGTTCGCTACCACTGTCAAAACCATCACGTGATCGCTTGGCCCAGCGCATAGAAAGTTCCATAGATGCTTTAGCTTCAGTGTGAGTAGCCGGAAAAGGCGTGCATTCGTCAAAACTCATGACGATATCAGCTCCAATGAGACGCTGAATTTCCATAGAACGCTCAGGGCTTAACATAATTTTCTTGCCGTCGATATGAGAGCGAAACTCAACACCTTCTTCGCTCATCTTCCTAAGGTCAGCTAGGCTCATCACCTGAAAACCACCAGAATCAGTCAGTATCGGACGGTTCCAGTTCATTAATTTATGCAGGCCACCAAGCGCGTGAATGCGCTCTGCTGTAGGGCGAAGCATTAGGTGATAAGTGTTGCCGAGGATGATGTCTGCCCCCGTAGAACGGACACTCTCAGGCTCCATGGCTTTCACAGTGCCAGCAGTACCCACAGGCATGAACGCAGGTGTTTGAATATCACCGCGCTGCATTTTAATCACACCGCGGCGCGCAGTACCGTCTGTTGCTGATACCTCAAATGAAAATCTATCTGACATCTTATCCCTCACTATCCGCTTTGAAGAGTAAACTAGAATCACCGTATGAATAAAAGCGATATCCTTGCTCTATGGCAGTTTTATACGCGGTTTTCATGGCCTCAAAGCCTGAAAAGGCAGATACCAACATAAACAGCGTGGATTTTGGTAGATGAAAATTAGTCATCAATATATCAACGGCCTTGAAGCGATAACCAGGTGTAATAAAAATATCCGTATCACCTGAGAATGGCATAATTTCATCACCCTCAGTGGCGGCACTCTCTAGTAAACGTAGCGATGTGGTACCAACCGCAACGATCCGACCTCCACGCGCACGCGCACGATTGAGCTTGGCGGCTACTTCGGGGGAAACTTCACCCCATTCACTGTGCATTTTATGATTATCTGTTTCATCAACCTTAACAGGCAAGAAGGTGCCAGCCCCCACATGCAGGGTTACTTCCACCATATCCACAGCTTTTGATACCAGACTAGTCATCATGTCATCGGTGAAGTGCAAACCAGCGGTTGGTGCGGCTACTGCGCCGTCTTCTTTGGCGTACATAGTTTGGTAATCCTGCTTATCAGCGTCATCAACAGGTCGCTGGGCTGCTATATAAGGCGGGAGCGGCATAACACCGTGGCCTTCCAGTGCAGTGGTCATACCTTCATTTTCTAACTTAAAGTGGACGGTACGCTCACCAGCCTCGCCTATTTTAATCACTTCAGCTTTTAAGCCGTCAAAGTCAAGAATATCACCGAGGCGGCATTTTTTTGCAGGTTTAGCAAAAGCGCGCCAAGTATCAACACTCTCTCGTTTGTGCAAGGTTAGCTCAATCTTAGCTTCACCGCGTTTGCCTATAAGGCGCCCTGGGATCACACGTGTATTGTTAAACACCAAGATGTCCTTGCTGGTGAGAAAGTCAGCTAGCTCTTTCACAACATGATGCTTAGGCATCACCTGAGGTGTCACAACAAGCATTTTAGCGCTATCCCGCGGATTAGCGGGGCGCAGTGCAATATGCTCATTAGGGAGCTCAAAATCAAATAAATCTACTTTCATGGGGGCCTTGTAACCGATTGTCTTAATATCATCCAATAAAAAAGGCACCCTGATGGATGCCTTTTAAATAATTATGTCTACGCTAGCTTACGCAGGAACATCCGCGGCAACAGATGCCATGATGATGCTACCTGGTTCACGTGGTGGCTCACCCTTAGGCAGAGCGTCAACATGGTCCATGCCGTCAGTAACCTCACCCCAAACCGTATATTGGTTATCAAGGAAGGCTGCGTCAGCGAGACAGATAAAAAATTGGCTGTCAGCTGAATTTGGATTTTGTGCACGAGCCATAGAGCAAACACCGCGTGCGTGGGTTACTGCATTGAACTCAGCGTCGAGATTTTGCCCTGAACCGCCCATACCAGTACCTGTTGGGTCGCCGCCTTGAGCCATAAATCCATCAATCACACGGTGAAAGATAATACCGTCGTAAAAGCCATCGCGCGCAAGTTCCTTAATGCGGGCAACGTGGTTAGGGGCAACGTCTGGGCGTAGTTTAATAGTGATACGACCTTCGCCGTCATCAGTTTTAACATCCATGTAAAGGATGTTTTCAAGATCACTCATGATTTACTCTTTTCTTAAATTTATTGAAGGCGTGTATGCCAGTCGGCAATATCCGAGGCAACACGCATACGTACGATTTTAGCTGGTTTTTCTGCTGGCTCGCCTAAAGGAATGTCATCTACAAAGTTCATCCCTTTGATAACACGACCCCATACTGTGTAATTGTCATCAAGGTCAGCGCGGCGGTAGTATGTAATGTAAAATTGACTATCAGCGCTGTTTTCGTCAACAGCATTGCGTGCCATAGCGACCGTGCCCCTGAGGTGCGGCCATGCGCTAAACTCTGAATCTATCATTTGCCCAGAACCACCAGTGCCGTCTCCATTAGGGTCTCCACCTTGTGCCATAAAATCACGGATCACGCGGTGGAAAGTCAGTCCTTCATAAAAACCTTCACGGGCTAGCTCTTTAATCCGAGCCACATGTTTTGGCGCAGCTGCAGGACGCGTTACGATGATAATTTCACCTTGTGAAACACCAGTATCTACTTCTAATACAATCAGATGCTCGGCTTTATAACTCGATAGATCTACACCATCTGATGCGCTTACAGTCATTGAGCCGATAAATAGAATGGTAACAATTGTTAATAGTTTCTTCATTATATCCTCATTTGATCTTTGATTAGACCTTTTTCAACACAGCATTACGGGTATTTTGTGACACAAAACTAGAAATATCACCGCCATATTTGGCAACCTCTTTTACAAGGCGCGATGCGATCGCTTGATATTTTGGGTCTGCCATAAGGAAGACGGTGTCAATATTTGGATTTATTTGATAGTTCATCCCTGTCATTTGAAATTCATATTCAAAGTCTGACACAGCGCGAAGTCCCCTGATAAGGGTCGTAGCGCCCATTCGCTCCGCAAAATGTACCAAAAGCTCATCAAATGGAGCAACCTCAATGGTTGCTGCAGAAGCTTTAGCCAGAGGTTTGATCTCTTGCCTGACCATCTCAACTCGCTCTTCAAGCGTGAACATGGGTGTTTTGCTGGGATTTGTAGCAACGCCGATGATCAAATGATCGACCAAACGAAGCCCACGCGCAATAATATCGAAGTGCCCGTTGGTCATGGGGTCAAAAGTCCCCGGATATAAGCCTACTCGTTTATCAGACACCACAAAGTCTCATTTTAATTTGCTATGCACTTAGTTTTTTTGCACCATTGGGCATTAAACATAAAAAAGCAAGCCAAATCATGCTGTAACAACAAGCATTTTCAACAATCTGGGACAGGTAACAGCAATGATAGAAACTGCCACTCTTATCTTGTTTATTGGGGCGACCTTTCTACTGATCGCTATCCCTGGCCCTGTGGTGAGCTTAATAATGGCGGAAACCCTTAAACACGGTGCCCGTTATGGCTTTGCAGTTGTGGGCGGAACAACGGTTGTTGGCCTCTTTTTCCTTGGTCTCTATATAGTTGGCGCAGCACCTCTGATCGTGGCGCTTGGGGACTATTTAGATGTGATCAAAATTGCAGGTATTGTTTATCTCTTTTATATGGGTATCACTAACATTATACGCAGAAAACAGGCCATAGATACGCTGGTGATTAAAGCTAGAAAGCCCTATGACGCCTTTAAATCAGCCATTTTTATTACGGCATCCAGTCCCAAGACTATCCTGTTTTTCGCAGCCTTCTTCCCGCAATTCATTGACTTCGAACGCGAGGTCACGCCCCAGTTGCTCATGTTATCAGGTGTCTTTATACTTTTGGCGTTCGCCTTGGATAGTACGTGGGTGCTTATCGCACGTTCTGCACGAAGTCTGTTATCGGGTCCAAACATGCAAGAACGGCTTAACTTGATCTCTGGCATAATACTATGTTTCGCAGCAGTCTTCTTAATGTTTATCCAAACATAGAAAAGGCGACTAGAAAAGCCGCCTTTTTATATTATTATAGTTGATACATTAGATTAAGTACCGTCTCTAGTCTTTTATTTTATATCGGTATTTTATGTATCTTTACTGGCGTCTTCTTCAGATGTTTCTGCTTCTTCATTTGAGACTTCACCTTCTTCTAAAGCATCATCCTCTTCGTCATCGCCAGTGTCTTTTAGGTGAGCCACGGATACGACTTTTTCGTCGCCGTCCACCTTAAAGATCGTCACTCCTTGGGTCACACGACCTGCAATCCGAACTTCGGTAACGTTGGTACGAATAAGCTTACCTTGGTCAGTAACCAACATAATTTGATCAACATCTTCAATGGGGAAGGATGCAATAACATTACCGTTGCGCTCACTTGTATCAATATTAATCACACCAGAACCACCACGGTTTGTTTGGCGATATTCATGACTAGAGGTACGTTTACCAAAGCCATTCACCGTTACTGATAGCAAGAATTCTTCAGCTAAAACAAACTGTTCCATCTTTTCGTCTGATAGTGTCTGTTCGCCAGGTTCCGCTTTCCAAGGTGCCGCTTTAAGGTAAGCATCACGCTCTTCACTGGTGGCATCAATTGTGTTGAGAACGGACATGGAGATCGCACGGTCGCCTTCGGCTAGTTTCATGCCGCGTACACCGCTAGAGTTACGACCAACAAACAAGCGAACAGCGGTTGCAGGGAAGCGAATACACTTACCGTTGCGCGCTGCTAGCATAATATCGTTGTCTTCTGTACAGGTCTGAACACCAATGAGACGGTCATCCTCGTCTAGTTTAATCGCAATCTTACCATTAGCTTTAACATTAGAGAAATCGTTGAGTTTGTTACGTCTCACGTTGCCTTTAGCCGTTGCGAACATTACTTGAAGCTCGTCCCAGCTATCCTCATCTACTGGTAATGGTAGGATCGTAGCTATGGTCTCTTCTTGTTGGAGCGGTAACAGGTTAATCACCGGCTTACCCTTAGAGGTTGGGGAACCAAGAGGTAGCTTCCAAACCTTCATTTTATAAACCTGACCAAGATTGGAGTAGAACAGTACAGGCGTGTGGGTATTGGCGACAAACACAGTGGAGAGGAAGTCCTCATCCTTAGTGGACATGCCAGAGCGCCCTTTCCCGCCGCGACGTTGCTCACGGTAGGTCGATAGCGGCACACGTTTGATATAGCCAGAGTGCGTAACTGTCACTACCATATCTTCTTGCTGAATAAGGTCTTCATCATCGAAGGAGCCAATATCCGTTGGGTCAATTATTGTACGGCGATCACTGCCAAACTCTTCGCGAACAGCAACAATTTCCTCACGAAGAAGTGCATAGAGCTTAACTCGGTCCATAAGAATTTCGAGCAATCCACGGATGCGCTCAGCTAGTCCTTCAAGTTCATCACCAATTTCGTCTTGGCCTAGGGCTGTTAAGCGGTGTAATTTCAAATCTAAGATCGCGCGAACCTGAGTCTCGCTGAGCGTGAAGGTGCCGCCTTTAGCGCTATCTTCTTCACTGATGAGCTTCAGGTATGGCAGAATAGGCTTGGCATCCCACTTTTTGGCAGATAATTTCTCACGAGCATCAGCTGGGCTACTAGAACCACGGATAATTGCCACCACTTCGTCGATGTTAGCAACTGCTGTTACCAGACCAATCATGATGTGGGCGCGGTCACGTGCCTTGTTAAGCTCAAACTTGGTTCTGCGGGTGATAACCTCCTCACGGAAGGCTACAAAGGCTTCCAGGATGGTCTTTAGACCCATTTGCTCAGGTCTACCGCCTGTAAGCGCCAACATGTTAATGCCGAAATAGGTTTGCACCGGTGTAAAGCGATAAAGCTGATTGAGGATAACCTCAGGCACCACATCGCGTTTAAGCTCGATAACAACACGCACGCCGTCGCGGTCACTCTCGTCCCGCAGGTCTGAAATGCCTTCGATCCGTTTACTGCGAACACAGTCCGCAATCTTCTCAATCATATTGGATTTGTTAACTTGGAACGGTATTTCAGAAATAATGATCGCGTATCGATCTTTACGAATTTCCTCAATATGGCTTTTCGAACGAATGGTAATGCTGCCACGACCTGTCTCATAAGCCGATTTAATGCCGCTCAGGCCCAGGATGGTACCGCCAGTGGGGAAATCAGGCCCGCTGATATGTTCCATCAACCCTGCGGTATCTATGGCAGGATCATCAAGGAGCGCACAAGTAGCGTTAATCACTTCTGTAAGGTTGTGGCTCGGAATATTGGTCGCCATACCAACCGCAATACCAGATGCACCGTTAACTAGCAGGTTCGGGAAGCGCGCAGGTAACACAACAGGCTCATGCTCGCTCTCATCATAGTTAGGTTGGAAATTAACTGTATCTTTGTCGATATCTGCTAGAAGAGAGGCAGACACTTTCTGCATGCGAGCTTCGGTGTAACGCATAGCAGCCGCGCCGTCACCGTCCATAGAGCCAAAGTTACCCTGACCGTTAATCAGTGGAGTTCTAAGAGAGAAATCTTGCGCCAAACGAACCAAAGCATCATAGATCGCACTATCACCGTGTGGGTGATATTTACCCATGACATCACCGACGATGCGCGCTGACTTACGATATGGCTTGTTCCACTCATAACCATTTTCATGCATGGAATAGAGAATGCGGCGGTGAACAGGCTTTAGGCCGTCTCGCACATCAGGAAGCGCTCTGCTCACAATCACGCTCATAGCGTAATCAAGGTAGGAGGCTTTCATTTCCTCTTCGATGGTGATGGGAGTTATATCCCGCTCTGGTTCAATAATCGGTGTTTCGTCGCTCACCTAATACCCCTTTTGTGCCCTTATGATCGGTCACTCTTCTACTTAAACTAAAAGCACTATATGTTGTGTGCCCTCCAGCCAAGATAATACCAATAAAACCACTTACTAACAAGGGTCGTTTTAACCATTAAAAACACCCGATCAAACAAGTCATAACTTATTGAAAATATTAGTTAAAAATAGTTATAAAATAACCTTGAAATAATCAATTAATTCTGCCTGTACGTCCGCCTATTAAGAATCACTCTAAAACACAAAATCTAGTATTCAGTGATCTGACAGTATTGTTGGTTTTTAACTGAGAACTCAGCCAAGACTGTTATTAATTGCACAGAAAATGCCACTCTTGTAAAATTGACACTAGACAAGTGCGATGCGCTTAACTAAAACGACTTTCGCATGACCAATGTAACCTATCATTTACTTGTGGAGGGGTGGCAGAGCGGTTGAATGCACTAGTCTTGAAAACTAGCAAGGGTGCAAGCCCTTCGAGGGTTCGAATCCCTCCTCCTCTACCATTTAAAAGGCCCGCTTTATGCGGGCCTTTTTTGTTGGGCATTGCTGGGTGGAAAATACCATAAAAAACATGTGTAACTAATGAGTGATTAAAATAAAATCCCATATACCTTATCTATAAATATAGCTTAAAATCAGAAGCTTAATTAGAATAGATGAATTTCTATCTAAGAGTAAATTACAGCCATCTAGCACTGCTTCTATCTTATTTCAAAAGTGATTGAAGAGCCACTTGCCAACCGTCAATTAGCGCATCACGATTATCCTTATCCATTGATGGTGTGAAATTGCGATCTTTCTGCCACGTCGCTATGCCTGATTCTAAATCAGGCCAAACGCCACAGTATACGCCCGCAAGCAATGCAGCCCCCCAAGCGGTGGTTTCAACAGATCTTGGACGCTCTATTTCAACCTGCAAGAGATCAGCTAGAAACTGCATGAGCCAATTGTTAGATGCCATTCCACCGTCGACACGCATTATGTAGGGTGGAATACCACTATCCGCCACGAACGCAGACATAAGGTCGTGAGTTTGGAATGCGACCGCTTCTAAGCCTGCCCGCACAATATGCGCTTTGTTCGAATTGCGAGTGAGACCGTAAATGATACCTCGCGCATCTGGCTTCCAATGTGGTGCACCGAGGCCTGTGAAGGCTGGAACCATGTATACACCGTCACTATTATCAACAGAGCGTGCTAAGGCCTCGCTCTCGCTCGCTTCGTTAATAAAGCCCATTTGGTCACGGAAAAACTGTGTGACGGTCCCAGCGTTAAAAATACTACCTTCTAACGCATAATTAAGTTCACCGTTCAAACTATACGCCACAGTGTTAAGCAATCTGTGATTTGATTTGGGAATAGAGGTGCCTGTATTCTGCATAACAAAGCAACCAGTACCATATGTGCTTTTCACCATACCTGGCTGAATACATCCCTGACCAATAGAAGCCGATTGTTGATCGCCTATGGCAGCGTTTATAGGCGTACCTGCGCCAGGCAGGCTGTCATCTATTTCACCGAAATCACCAATATTATTCACGATATTTGGCAACATGGATTCTGAAATGTCAAAAAGCTGCAACAGAGTTTGGTCCCACTCACCATCTCGCAGATCACATAGCATCGTGCGGCTGGCATTGGTAACATCGGTTATATGACATCTCCCTCCTGTTAGACGGTAAATTATATAACTCTCCATGGTGCCAAAAGCCACGTCCCCTGCCTCTGCACGTTTACGCAGTCCGCCCTCGTCCAACAACCATTTGATCTTTGAAGCGGAAAAGTAAGGGTCTAACAATAACCCTGTTATGTCGGTGATCAATTGCTCTTTACCTTCAGCACGCATTGCCTCACACGCCGCAGCAGTGCGTCGATCTTGCCATACAATAGCATTCGCCACAGGCTTACCGCTGCTGCGCTCAAAAGCCACAATAGTTTCGCGTTGATTGGTGATGCCTAGACTAAGCGCAGACAGCCCTTCGGCCGCTTGGCGTTCGGTTACCGCATTTAGCGCTGTAAGGCAGCTTTGCCAAATCTCTTCAGCGTCATGTTCAACCCATCCTAGCTCAGGGTAATGCTGTTCAAACTTAACTTGTTCGCTGTCTAGCAAACTGCCATCCACAGCAAAAGCGAACACGCGCGTGCTGGTGGTGCCTTGATCTAGCGACAGTAAATATCGGTCGTGCGGCATAAGACCTCCTAATTTTCACATTAACTATAGGAGTCAGTTGCCTCGTCCACAAGTCAATAGCGCTTGACCTCAAGCCCTTTTAAGAACAGCCTATGCCGTGGGAGTATCTTAATGGATATAGCGAATTATAAAGCACGGCTGTTGCGTGACAAAACAAACATTGAAGAAATGGATGAAGTATCAGCTGAAGCACGTGAAACGGTGACGCTTGACCAGCAATCGGTTGGGCGTTTATCGCGGATGGATGCGTTGCAAGGCCAAGCGATGAATAATGCCATCGCCGTGCGGCGTCAAAAGGCTCTCATCAGAATAGACGCTGCCCTCGCCCGTTTGGGAGAAGACGAATATGGATATTGCATAAGTTGCGGTGATGAAATGGATGAAAAACGGTTGGAATTGGACCCTGCGGTCAGCCAGTGTACGATTTGTGCTAGTGGCAACGGTGGTTAGTCAGCAGCATTGTCTTCGTCATAGACGGCAAATTCATGCTCGATAGACCAGTTAATCAAATAACGGTAAACATCTTCGATCATCTCAATATTTCCGCCTTCTGCCGCACAGGCCGCCTTCACCTTAGATACTACATCTTCAATACGCCATTCGTCCCGTACTGTGTCGCGGTCTTGCTTGATGATACCTGCTTGCTGGATGTAGCCCAAACGCTCCACAAGTAACGTCACAATCAACTGGTCAACCCGGTCAATCTCGCTACGTATTTCACTCATGTTATTGCAGTTTTTCATACTATCCGATGGTCTATTTTTAAGGCAAGAAACGTCTTAGCCCGAGTTGCAAATTTTCGCAAGGCCCAAGTCATATATGATTAAGTTCTAGTGGTTATGTTCTGAACGCTTACGGTTAGCAATAGCGCGCATATCATCAGTTAGCCGCTTTGTATAAACGGCGCGGGCACGCATTTGCGGTGTTAAATATTGTAACGCTTCATAAAAGGAAGCATTGCTGATTGCGTCAGCGCGGCCAAACAAATCGTTAGCAATTGCCATTGCAGCGTCCATTTGACCGTCAACCGCATATATAATTGCGAGATACTCTAAAGCGAGATCTTTGTAATCAGAGCGCTGTAGGTTTTCTTGCAAAAGCGCAACAGCCGTGACTTGGTCGCCTGAAAAGGCAAAGGAAAGTGCTAAATTGCTCAATACATCAGGAGCATTAGGGTTATATGATAGTGCGTCAGAATAGTAGTCACGTGCGACGGTTTGACTGCCCATCATCTCAGACGCCACACCTAACAAGTTGGATATTCGATAATCGGGGTGATTAACAATAGGTGCCATTTTGATGATTGCTGAGCTAGCATGATCGTCTAAAATTTCAATTTCAGATGCTGCCAAGACCAAGGACACATCATTGGGGTTTGCAGCCAGTGCGTCATTAAACGCAAGGCGCGCACCGCCGTTATTTCCCATTTTCTTTAATATACGCCCTATACCAAGCCACGAAGGAACATGTGTTGGAGCAGCTGCAGCCGCCTGCCCAAAAAAGGATAGCGCTTGCGCTGCGTCACCAGAGCTTTCAAATCCGACACCTAACTTATAAAGGCTATCAGGATGTTGGTTCATCAAAGAGGCATCACCGTTTGGTCCGCTGATACTTTTTTGCACGGATTGGTTAGAGCCACCACAAGCGGTAAGCAATACGCTTAAAAGCGAAATAGTGATTATCTTTTTAAATGTAAATACCCCGTCTATCATGCCTTTAGAATGACGAATTTTCACGTGAATGACAAGGTTTAAAGCTTTGGAAACATACTGCCGATAAACACGTCATAAAATTTACCCAATTTACCGCTCGTTGGGTCTAACTTCGTCACATCGTATCTAACGCGTTTGAGGTCCTTGATCACCCGCCTAGCAAACCGTGTGAGGATAAAGGCAGTACTACGGTTACCGCTGGTGCATAGGTCAGTATCTTTAAGGCTATCCAACAGAGTCTCGGCTTCTGTGACTATGCCTTCCACAACTTTAAAGACATCAGGCGTAAATTCACCACGGTAAAGACTGTCGGGTGTTATACCAGCTTGCGTTAGCATATCGTCTGGCATCATGTGGCGCTGGGCGCTGGCATGAAAGGCAATAGCGCGTACAATTCCCAAAAGCCCCCAAGCTGTACCAATATCCTCTGCTGCTTGTGCGTGTCGTTGATCAACCATACTATCTAATACCTGAAGCGTAACGCGGTTAAGCACCCCTGCTGTACCGCGAGCATATGCAATTAAATCAGAAAGCTTTTCAGGAGCGCTGTCGTAGACATCCATTTCCCGAGCATCAATAATAGTGACAAGGTCTGATAGTGGTAATGGGCTAGCCATATGCGCTTTGCTCAGTGCCTCAACAACAGGGTGTGACCGCGGTGTGCCTGCCTCAATACCTTCAAGCGCTTCCCGCCACCACTGCAGGCGAATGGCGCCCATCGTGGGCTCGCTCACGCTCTCGCGTGTTTTAGCGACCTCTTGGTTGAAGGCCAAAATGGCGAACAGAGCGTCTTTGCTGGCTTCTGGCGCGATATAAAGCGTCAGATAACGGTCATGGTCCTGTTCACGGACCATGTCTTTGCAATATGAGGATATATCTACGACGTCATTCATGCTCAATTGATGCCATAGTCGTCAGTTTTTGCAATGGCAAAAGAGGCTTTTATCAAAGATCGGATTATTTTCATCCGTTTCTCTTGTGATATCAGTTCATTAGCGTTAACCTATTCGCACTTTCACGAAAACAAACTCGCATAAGGGAGTAAAGTATGTCTTTCATTCTTAGTTCACTCAGAAACACAGTGATTGCCGGCTTCGTTATCTTAGCCGCGCTCATCTACTTTGTTTAAGCCAACAGAAATCTATAAGGGGTAGTATAATGGAATTCGAAACAGCTTTTATTTTACGATATATTCACGTTTTAGCTGGCGTGATGTGGATAGGTATTCTTTGGTATTTTAACTTTGTTCAAATCCCAACAATGCCAAAAATTCCAGACGATCTTAAACCAGCCATTGGCAAACATATCGCACCGGAAGCTCTTTTCTGGTTCCGCTGGGGTGCTATGTTCACCATAGTGGCAGGTCTATGTCTTGCTTATTCTCTTGGTTACTTACGAGAAGCCATGGAACTGCAAGAAAGCCACCGCATGATCGGTATTGGCATGTGGTTTGGTATTATCATGTGGTTTAACGTTTGGTTCATTATCTGGCCAAACCAAAAGAAAGCCCTTGGTCTTGTTGAAGCCGATGCTGCCGCGAAAGCCGCTGCTGGCCGTACTGCGATGCTCTTTAGCCGCACCAACACCATGCTTTCCATCCCAATGCTTTATTGCATGATCTCTTTTCACGCATAAACTGGGTTGATAAAAACAAGAAAAGGCTGGGTTTTCCCAGCCTTTTTTTATGAAGCTTGTCGCGCGGTAGGTTGAGAGTAGAAACCCCAACCGAGAAACGACTAGTTTCAAGGCAAGGGCCTTGTGCCAGCCCGATCTAATGCGAGGCATAGCCTAAGGGCGGATAGCCCGTCCGGCGACTGAGGCTATATTAAGGGAAAATCGCTGCCTGCTCTAGGCCAGCGGATTCGTCAAGCCCAAGCATCAGGTTCATGTTCTGAATGGCTTGCCCAGATGAGCCCTTCACCAAGTTATCAATCACAGCTACAATGATCACACGGCCCTTTATACGGTCTTCAGTAACTTGAAGTGCAAATCTATTAGATCCGCGCACCATGCGCGTAGCAGGCTGTACACCGTCATCACATAACAGTGCAAAAGGGTTATCAGCGTAGGTTTTAGCCCAAATATCTTTGATCGTCGCAGCAGAAGAACCTTCCACGAGCTTTACGTAGATAGTTTCCAGCTCACCGCGATTCATCGGCACTAGGTGCGGCGTAAAGCTGATTACTACATCCTCACCAGCGGCAAGCGATAGCTCTTGCTCTATCTCTGGCATATGACGATGATGGCCAACGCCGTATGGATTCATCGCTTCAGCAACTTCAGTAAACAGGTTACCTTCTCTTAGCGAGCGCCCTGCTCCTGAAACTCCTGACTTGGCGTCAATGATAATATCTTCAGACCTAACAGCGCCAGCGTCCATTAGCGGAAGTAAAGCAAGCAGCGCAGCCGTTGGGTAACAACCAGGGCATGCCACAAGTCGTGCGTCTTTGATATCATCACGGTATTTCTCTGGTAGACCGTAAACAGCTTCACTTTGCAGATCGGTGGCATCATGCTGACCGCCGTACCATGTGGCGTATGTTTCAGCATCTCTCAAACGAAAATCAGCAGACAAGTCCACAACTTTTGGCGCTTTGTCACCAGCTTCATTAAATATCTGCTTGATAACCTTTTGGCTGGTTGCGTGCGGCAATGCGCAAAAAACAACATCCAGAGCTTCACCGGCCCAGTTAATGTCGTCTAACTTAACTAGTGTCGGCAGGTTATAGCCGCCAAGGTGTGGGAATACAGTGCCCATTTCTTGACCTGCTTTGCGATCAGCGGACAGCAAAATAATTTCAGCGTTTGGATGGGTTAAAAGCAGTCGCACGAGATCAGCGCCCGTATATCCACTTGCGCCTAAAACTCCAATTCTAAATGCTCTGTTCTTAACCATAACCAGTCCTTTAATATCCGTTAATGCGCGTTCAATACCATAAATGAATATAAAGACACAGAAATTATTACGAAATAAACATCAATGGATAAGGTGAGACACCAATAATCCAGCTATGCCCCTCTAAGACTAGATATCTAAGGACAATGGTAATCAATAGTGCCGCCGACAAAAGCTTAACCTGACCAGAGGGCCATATAGCAAAAGGCACATGTGGAGCACAGTGCTTAGCACCGTGCGCTGCGGTCTCGTCACCAAGCCTTGATTTACGCTCTCTGAGCATGATCACCAACACGCCGTAGACCAAAAAACCTGCAAACAGCATTACCGAACCGCTTTCACCGTTAGCCACAAGATGCGCAGCCGACCATACAATGATCGACCAGCCCGCAGGCTGTCGCGTTAAACACGGCCTGTCTTTAGGGAAAAACTGCAAAATTAGTAAAAATAATGAGATTGGCACTAATAGATACGGTATCAGCGCTGTATGAGGCGATACCTGCCAACATATATCAAATGGACGCATACCAAAAGCCAGGACAAGCGCATAAACACTGAAAGTGGACGCAACAGAGATCACAATACGATAGAACATTATTCCGAGTTTATTGATTGCAGTACTGCGTATTTCATGTACGCCAGATGCTATATGCAACAGTAAAAAGGTGACCATTCCCAGCATAAGGTAGCTATTGGCTGACACCGCGTTACTCCACTGCCTCAAAGATATTACGTATACTGTTCATGGTGAGAATTTCTGGCAATTGCTGTTTGCTATTAGCGCCTGATGGATACCAAAGATACAGCGGAACACCTACTCGACTATTTTGTCGTAGCACAGCAGCTATTTCGTCACTGCGGCTGGTCCAATCACCTTTCATGATGGTGATACCCTTCGCTACGGCGAGGTCTGCGATACTATCGCGCTTAAGTGCTACGGTCTCATTAACTTTACAGGTAATGCACCAATCAGCGGTGAAATACACAAACACCGGTTTGTTTTCGCTAAGCAGCATCTTGAGTTGATCGCCGTTGTATGCAGTACCGTTTAAAACCTCTTGTTGCGCATCGCTGCCACGCGGTGTGCTCATAACAGTTGCTGTCACCACGCTAAGCAGCATGAGCAATACGCTAAATATACGAAGGAACTTATTGGCTGATTGTTGGAACATCCATAGGCCAAAGGCAAACACCACTAACATGGCTGTTAGAATAAAGGCATCTTGGCTGCTGGTTTGGTTGGTAAAGACCCACATGAGCCATGCAACGGTTAAAAACATTGGGAAAGCTAGGGCCTGTTTCAAACGCTCCATCCAGCCGCCAGACTTTGGCAGATATTTTGCAAGGCGCGGATTGAAGCTGAGTAGCAAGAATGGCAGTGCAAGGCCAAGGCCGAGCATTATAAAACTAGCGAGTACGATCCAAACACTTTGAGTCAGAGCAAAACCAAGGGCTGGCGCCATAAATGGAGCTGTGCAAGGTGTTGCCACAAGGGTCGCTAACAGTCCTGTGAAAAACGCACCTTTGCGTCCGTCTTTAGATGCCATCTCTTGGCCTGTGGCTTCCACACCAAAGCTGATATTAAAGACGCCGAGCAAAGAAAGGCCGACGGACAGCAGAATAAAGGTCATCACAGCAACAAATCGCGGGTCTTGAAGCTGAAAGCCCCATCCAGCTGCCTCACCGCTTGCTCTCAGCGCAACCAGCACGAATGCAATCAGCGCAAAGCTCAGTAAGATACCGAGCGTATAATACAAACCTTGCTCTTTTCTATGAAGGTCAGGGTTATCACCCGCCCGCAAAAAGGACAGCGCTTTAAGCGACAGAACAGGAAATACACAAGGCATAAGGTTTAGAATTACCCCACCTATCAGTGAAAATAGTAGTAATTGCCATAGCGGCATGGACATAACAGTCATAGCGTCATGGCTGAGGGTTGGCTCAATTAAAAAGCCGTGTATCGTACCGTCATCCATGGTCATTTTGACGAGGCCTGCCACCGCATCAAGGCCGTGTGCACCTTTAGCACGCTCAGCAGTGAGAGCGAATCCAGTTTCTGTCCACTGAAACTCCTGCTCGGCGATATAGCTTAAAACGCCTTTTGTGATCGGAAAGAAGCGGACAACGTCAATATCACTACGCTCATCATAGTTATCTAGAGCAACAGCAAGCCGAGCATGAGTTGGAGATAGATTGAGCGCACTGTCAAAGGGGGACGCTTTAGGCATCATAGCGCGAGATCGTTCAAAGATAGGCGCTGCAATGATAGAAGCGCTACTCGTACCGATGTTTACGGAAATGCTGCCCTCTCCGTCTTCAGGTACACAGATCTCTGCACAAACTAGCCACTCAGCTTTGAGGTGGATGCTTATGCCCTCACCTTCATAATCTTCGGAAATAGTCAACGGCAGTAAGATGCTAGATGTGCGTTTATAGCCATAGCTTGCAAGCGGTGCTAGCGGTATAAATTCTGGTATTTCCATCAGCGGCGCACCAACAGTTATACCTTCAGGTACTTTCCAAGTGAGTGAAGGAGGAAATGCAGTGTCACCCGCATTGTCCCAGTATGTGTGCCATCCTGTACGTGGTGTTAGTGTCACCGCGAGCCATGTTGTCTCGCCGCGCTCTATTGTTTTATATTCCGCTGATACGGTAAGCTTTGTGTAGGTTTTTTGCACAGAAACTTGCTCATCTGCTAAAACCACAGAAGAGAGTGAAATCCAGAACAATAAAAAACTAGCTAAGATTTGACGCACAAAGGATATCCTTAATATATTACACCTATCTATATGGTAGAACACAAATGAGCGCTAGCAAATCTATTGCTTGGCTCATCAATTATATGTGATTAAATATCATCCAAAAGATCATCAAGCGCATCGTCGTCGGGCGCAGATATATCTGCTTTTTTATTCATCGCTGGCTTTTTAATAGTGTCACTATCCACAGTAACACTCGCGTCAGCATCCAAAACTGGAACGCGGCTCCTTGTGACCTTCTTAATTGCAGTGAAGAGCTCATTGATATCAATAGGCTTGCCGACAAATTCACTAAAGCCGCTTGCTTTTAAATCCATTGCCCTGTCACCAAGTGTATCGGCGGTTAAGGCAATAATAGGAATATCGCTCCATACTTCCGTGCTTTTTTGAACATGTTGCGTGGCTTCTTCGCCGCCCATAATTGGCATATGTAGATCCATTAAAATAACATCATATGGTGCAGCACGACCATTATGTAGCGCAAGATGATCCAATAATTCCTTGCCGTTTTCAACAATGTAACAGGCATGTCCATTGCGGATCAAAATCTGTTCAATGATCTTTTTGTTAATTGGGTTATCTTCCGCAACTAAAATATTGCTCGGGCGTAGATCAACCGTTTCTTTGCTGGTGTCACCAGCCTCTTGTGTCTTTGGTGCCGTGAGGCGGAACCAGAAAGTAGAGCCCTCACCCTCTTTACTATTAACACCGATATCACCGTCCATAAGTTCCACAAGCTCTTGGCTAATGGCAAGCCCAAGGCCGCTACCTGTCGTCGTGCGGGTTACAGAGTTATCCGCTTGCTCAAAACGGCCGAATAAGCGCTGTTGCATCTCTTCAGATATACCAAGCCCTGTATCGATCACCTCAAACTTAACAGTGGCTTCATGGCCCTTGTCGATTGCGGACATTCTGATTTTTACTTCACCCTTTTCAGTGAACTTAATCGCATTGCTGACAAAATTAAGCAGCACCTGGCGTACACGGCCTTCATCAATAGAAAGCCAAACATCCTCAAGCCCACGGCTGTCGATTGTGAACGCAATACCTTTGTCATTGGCTAGTGATGCTTCAAGCATGAGTACTTGGCTTAGAATTTCCTTAACATTGCAGGGTGAGACACTCAGCGTGAGCTTGCCTTCCTCCAGCTTAGAAATATCTAAAACATCATTGATCACGTTAAGAAGAGCATCGGCGGAAACCTTCGCAAGTTTAACGATTTCAGAATGTTTGAGGGTTTCGCCCTTGTGTTCAATGTTCTCAGCGCTGTCACGCCCTTCAAGCAGACCAAGAGCACCCACAACACCGTTGAGCGGGGTTCTAATCTCATGGCTCATGTTAGCGAGGAATACAGACTTCGCGCGGTTGTTATCTTCTGCCTTATCCTTAAGGCTGATCATATTTTGCTGCACACGTAACCAGCCTGATACATCCCTAAAAGAGATAACATGCGAGGCATCACTACCAGCATTACGCACCGCGATCGCAGTCATTTCAACTGGCGTGCGGGCACCGTCTTTACTAATCAGATCAAGACGTCTACCTGCCATAGAGTTCCCAAACTTGAGCACTGCTTCCAAGTCTTCCGGCCATATGGTTCGCTCGGGCGGTGTGCCCTCTCTTTCTGCAAACAAGTTTCTGATGTCTAGGTGTAAAAGCTCCGTTTTATCATAGCCTGATAAATACTGAACCACAGCGTTTGAATAATTTATATCTGCGGTATCCTTTAGGCCGATGATACCTTCGGTTACAGATTCTACTAAGCTGCGGATCTCACGCTCACGGTCGCGCAAGCGGCTCAAAAAGCGATCAGACTTTCCTTGTGCAATGCCAACACCAACGATGCTGATGCTGGCAATTAGCATTAATCCCGTAGAGAAAATTAAAATATAAAAAGAAACGCGGTCATTTAAAAAATAGGCTTCATCATATTGCATTTCAGTGATGACACCGATGCCATATTCTTCGTGCCATTTCCATACGCCAACAGTTTCACGGCCTAAATAACCCGCATAGCCAGCAACATTTTCCCCAGATGTGCGCTCTAGCAATGTTGCTACAGGCTCAGTCCAAGCTTCAGTATTTTCGCCTTCCTTTAGTTTTAAGTAAAGTGCGCTTTTATCAATGCCAGCGATTTTATTAAGGGCCAACAAGTCTTCTTCAAAGCGGCTAGGCGTAAGCAGAATGCCATCTTTTGACACTACATAGGTCTCTCCCGTAGCGCCTATTTGTCCTTGACGGAAGATTGACTGGAACAGCTCTTTCATCTCACGCTCAATTAATACAAAGCCAATTAATTCCTTGGTGTTCAGCTCGTAAACAGGTGCGATAAAGCTTACGCATGGATAATTAATACCCGGGCCGTAATCATGTGCATCAGCGGCTTGTGGCAATATCCATACCCTGTCACCTTCTAGTGCTCGCGCAATACTCTCAGGCTTAATAAGCTTGGAATAATCCATCGCCCGCGCTTTATTGTCACTGGCATATTGAATATTAAGGTTAGTATCAAACACGACCATAACCGATTTTGCAGGTGCCATATGATTTAACAGCCCGATATCTTCATCCGGTGTGTTGGTTAAAAGATGGTGAATAGTTTTTTGGTTAACAAGACCCGTTAAAGCGCGATAGTTTTCCCCAGCCCAAAGCTCTAGGTTTTCGTCAGTTATGCCCTGCGCACTCAAGAGTATTGAACTAACTTGCGTACGGAAATTTCGGTCAATGAAGGACAAGCTTACCGTTGTGGAGAAAGCTATAATCAAACAGCTCGCCACGATCCCAAGGATTACTCGGGTTTTGGTATTCTTTTTGGCGTATTTACCTAGCATAGAGCTATACGATGTCTCTTTTCATTTGTTCCGACGCTAACATGACAAACTTTACCTGTAGAACACAAGTAAAAACAACAGACTATCTAATATAAACGGTACTTTGGTTGAGTTAGCTACTGCGCTTATTTATCTTCTGGCTCGTCTGGGTATACCTTTTTGCCCGTAAATAACGCAGAGATTAGCCCGCCACCAATTTTACGGTCCACAGTGATGGCAGCGAAAACGTGGATAGGGATAAGCACCAAAAGTGTATAAAAACCATAGACATGCAGCTCAATATAAGGAGAACGGAACGCGCGCATCTCATTAAAGGCGGTTTCATCTACTAACTCTTTAGCATATGGCACCAACGTAGAAGGGTCCACACCGCTAGCTGCCACCCATTCAGCAATCCAACCACCAAAAGGTGGGTAATAAATGTCAGTACCTGCTAGCACAAGCCCTGTTGATGCCTGTGAAATCAATATGATAATTAAAAATGTTAATCCAATACGCGCGAGCGGATTATGGCCCAAGTAATATTGCGGCTTGCCAGCCTTCTCTGCTGCTAGGAAAGCCTTAAGCTCTGCCCCATAACCCTTGCCGGCTGGCAGAAGCGCACTAAATCGAGCGTAGCGATTGCCAAAGAAACCCCAAACTAGTCGCAATACGAGATTTACGGCGAAAACATAGCCTGTGATAACATGAATGGTTTTGAGGAGGATTTTGCCCTCACGGCTAACACCCAGTGCGCCAGCGTTAAAGATGACCAAGCCAACCGCCAGTAAAACAAGGATACTAAGCAGGTTAATGCCGTGGAACAGCCGCGTCGGCAGATCCCAAACCTTATAGCTTTTCAAGTTTTGGTCACTCATTATGCTTCCCCTAATTGATTTATAAATACTATCAAATACTCCCCCGCGTTGGTCAATAGGCTAGATTGTCACAGCTGACCAAAAGGTGTAAAAAAAGGGCCACACCAAAAAGTGCAGCCCTTTCGTAATATATTGAAGGCTTCTGCCTCCAGCGATTAACGCTTGGAGAATTGGAAGCTACGACGTGCTTTCGCGCGACCGTATTTCTTACGCTCAACAACGCGGCTATCGCGTGTGAGGAAGCCAGCAGCTTTAAGAGGCGCACGTAGTGTAGGCTCTTGCAGCGTTAGGGCTTTAGAAATGCCGTGCTTAACCGCGCCAGCTTGGCCTGAAAGACCTCCGCCTTTAACAGTTGCGATAACGTCATATTGGTTTTCACGACCAGCAACCGTGAAAGGTTGGTTGGTGATGAGACGAAGTGTTGGGCGTGCAAAGTAAACTTCTTGCTCGCGGCCGTTTACGGTAATCTTACCAGAACCTGGTTTGATCCATACACGTGCAACAGCATCTTTACGTTTACCAGTTGCGTATGAACGACCAAGGTCATCAATTACAGCAACGTACTTAGGTGCTTCATCTGTTTCAACAGCTGTGTCAGCGACTTCAACAGTCGCAGTAGCAGCCGCAGCTTCAGCAGTTAGATCTTTAAGATCTTGAAGTGTGTTTTTTTCTTCAGCCATGTTACTTACGCCTTATTCTTACGGTTCATGGAAGCAACATCAAGCACTGTAGGCTCTTGTGCAGCCTGGTTATGCTCAGGGCCAGCATATACGCGAAGGTTGCGCATTTGTTGACGACCAAGTGGGCCAGATGGGATCATACGTTGAATTGCTTTTTCGACAACACGCTCAGGAAAACGACCGTCCAAAATTTGTTCAGCCGTTTGAGACTTGATACCGCCCGGGTGACCGGTGTGACGATAATAAATCTTGTCTGAACGCTTTTTGCCAGTGAGGCCAACTTTTTCAGCGTTGATGATGATTACATTGTCGCCGCAGTCCATGTGCGGGGTAAATGTAGTTTTGTTCTTGCCACGGAGAATGTTAGCAACGAGTGCAGCCATACGACCTAGTACAAGGCCTTCGGCATCAATTAAGACCCATTTCTTTTCAATCTCAGATGGTTTTGCGGAATAAGTCTTCATTATGAGACGTCCTCAAATTAATCTATTAAACACACCAAAGAGCGCCGCATTGGGCTTTCTTTGAATTCGAGGTGCTATGTAGGCTTATTAAAGGATGCTGTCAACCGCTTAATTTCACCAAATTACAGTAAAAACATAACAAATACAGTGGATTAAATAATAGGTATTATAATACCCCATAAAAATACACACTTTTTACGCCTTGTGAAGCTCCGTATCCTGACCTAAGGTCACAGCAACATAATTAAGGGGTGATATCGTGCAAAATAAACAGATCATTTTAAACAGCCGACCATCGGGTTTTCCTGTGAGTGATAACTTTGGTCTTGCAATGGCGGAAATACCTTCACCCGCTGAGGGTGAAATGCTGGTGCGCAATATTTATATATCTGTAGACCCCTATATGCGCGGGCGTATGAATGATACTAAAAGCTATGTTCCTCCCTTTCAAATTGGTAAGCCGCTTGAAGGCGGCGTGGTCGGACAGGTAATGAGTAGCAATAATGGTCCTTTTAAAGAGGGTGATTATATTAGTGGCATGGGTCAGTGGGCCGAGTATCAAGTGACCGACGGCGAAGGCTGGAACCAAGTAAGCCCTGCCCTTGCTCCTCTATCCAATTATCTAGGTATCCTTGGTATGCCAGGCATGACCGCCTATGTTGGCCTCACTGAAGTTGCTGGCCTTAAACAAGGTGATAGCGTCTTTTGCTCGGCAGCGTCTGGCGCTGTTGGTCAAGTTGTTGGCCAAATTGCCAAGAACATGGGTTGTTATGTGGCAGGATCCGCTGGTAGCACCGAAAAAATTGAGTTGATTAAAGCCACTTGTGGTTACGATGATGCCTTTAACTATAAGGAAGAAGAAAACTTAACCGCTGCAATTCGCCGCGTATGTCCAGACGGCGTTGATGTGTATTTTGAGAATGTTGGTGGACCTCAGCTCGAGGCGGTGTTGAACAATCTCAACTTCAAGGCACGCATCGCCGTATGTGGTTTGATTGCCAACTATAATGCCAAAAGCATAGACGACATACCACCCGGCCCGCGTAACCTAACCTCTCTCATTGGCCTTGCTGCACGTATGGAAGGCTTCATCGTTAGCTTTTACCCCGATGCTTGTAGGAAATGGATAGAAATTGGTGCTGGTTGGATGGCTGAAGGCAAACTTAACTACCGTGAGACCATCACTGAGGGTCTAGAGAATGCACCTGATGCCTTCATGGGCATGCTGCAAGGTAAAAACGTTGGTAAAGCGGTGGTTAAAATAGCCGATGACTAATGAACATGGGTCTTCCCAGACTGTAGATGCATCAAATATAACAGTGAGAGCAGGACGATAACACCTCCGCCTTGGTGGAAGGTGCCCCAACTAACAGGGACTTCCTTAAGCAGCATGATGATGCCAACAATAACTTGCGCCCAGACAATAACGTTAAGGGTCGCGACGGACCCTCTGATCGAAGGTGAAATGTACTTTGATTTATAAGCAATGTAGGCGAGCCAAAGTGTTAGGATAACCAACAAATAGGCCCCTATGCGGTGGTCAAATTGCACTGTGGTCGCGTTGTTGAGTATGGCGCTATACCATGGTTCACCGCCAAACAGCTGTGCGGGTATGAAGCTATCGCCCATCAACGGCCATGTGTTAAAGATATATCCAGCCTTAAGACCAGCAACCAACCCGCCCATAATAAGCTGCAATATCACTACCAGAGCAATAATACCCGTAAGGCGTTTCACCGCCTTAGTTGTTTGAAAGGTTGATTTCCGTAATAGATTAAGTGCTTGCCAAAAGGCGTAGCTCATAATGATCAGTGCCAGTGACAAATGGGCTGTTAAGCGGTAGTGGCTAACCGCAGGCTCATCTACCAAGCCTGACATTACCATATACCAACCAAGCAAGCCTTGTAGGCCGCCAAGTATGAACAAGAACACCAGTTTAGGCTTATAGCCATTAGGGATGCGCCCCCGCATCCAAAACCACACCATTGGGATAAAAAATACAAAACCAATAATGCGACCAAGCAAACGATGCGCCCACTCCCACCAAAAGATGCCTTTAAACTCTTCAATGTTCATATGCATGTTGGTAAGCTTGTACTGTGGGCTTTGCTGGTAATCTGCGAACTCAGCCATCCATGCTGCGTCTGTCAGTGGTGGTATGGCGCCCATTATGGGGTTCCAATTGACCATAGAAAGCCCAGATTCCGTTAGGCGCGTTGCACCCCCCACCACCACCATGGCGAAAACCATGAAAGTGATGAAAAATAACCAGTTGGCGACTGCCTTTGCGTCTTTATTGAAAAACATATTTAGCCCTAAAATTCGTACTGATATCTTCTTTACTATTAACAGTTTCTCAGAAAAAATCTCGTATTTTCTACAAAAAAAGGGCACCAAACGGTGCCTTTTTTATTAACGATGCTTTTTGCGGCGACCCTCATATGGGTTTTCGGTTTGCCTAAAGATAAACCTAAGCGGTGTGCCTGGCAGTTCGAAACGTCTCCGAAATTCATTTTCCAAGTAGCGTTTATAGCTATCTGGCAAGCCTTCTGTATTGTTACAAAAACTAAGGAATGTCGGTGGACGTGTTTTAATCTGTGCACCGTAGCGAATTTTAAGGCGTCTACCCGATACACTTGGCGGTGAGTGAGCATCAATGGCGTCTTGAAGGAACTTATTGAACATAGACGTGCTCACACGCGCGTTCCAAAGGTCATAAGCTTCAGCGACCGCAGGCATCAGATGCTGCAGGCCTTTACCGGTAAGCGCTGAGAACATAATAACCGATACGCCCTTAAGCTGCGGCAATGAGCGCGTCAGCGCATCTTCAAGATTACGTTTAACCTTGGTGCGGTCTTCAACAGCATCCCATTTATTAAGCGCGACAATCATCGCACGCCCTTCCTTGACGATATGCTCTGCGATTTTAAGATCTTGATTATCGATGCCGCGCTCGGCGTCTAGCATCAACACAACTACCTCGGCAAACTGAATGGCCCTTAGGCTATCGTTTACAGATAGTTTCTCAAGCTTTTCTTGCACGCGGGATTTTTTACGAATTCCTGCTGTATCAAAAAGCTTAACAGGCAAACCTTCCCACTCCCAATCGACAGAGATACTATCACGAGTAAGGCCAGCCTCTGGCCCTGTGATCAGACGGTCTTCACCGATCATTTCATTGATGAGTGTTGATTTACCAGCATTAGGACGGCCCACAATTGCAAGCCTCAATGGGCGCGTTGGGCCTTCTTCTTCCACTGTTTCATCAACAAACTCAAAGTCCATGTCGCCTTCTTCTGGCGTCACAAAATTATCTTTAGGTTTCTCGTCAGCTTCTTCTTTTTCATGCGCATAAGGGTCGATGCCAATTTCAGATAATGCATCAACGAACCGTTGGTATAGCTCTGCAAGGCCCTCACCGTGCTCAGCCGACACTGGCACAGGTTCACCGAGGCCAAGCGCATAGGCTTCGAACACACCATCAAATACGAACTTAGCTTCACACTTGTTGGCGACCAGAATTACGGGCTTATTGCCGCGACGTAGCCAATCAGCAAAATGCTCATCCATAGGCGTAATGCCAAGGCGCGCATCATATAGCATCACTGCGATATCAGCCTCTTGTAGGCCCACGGTCGTTTGCTCACGCATACGACTAGGCAGGCTGCCTTCAGATGCCTCTTCAAGACCAGCAGTATCCATAACCTTAAAGCGCAGGTCAGAGAGCTTGCCTTCACCAATACGGCGATCACGTGTGACCCCTGGTGTATCATCGACAAGCGCCAAACGCTTTCCAACCAAGCGATTAAACAAGGTTGATTTACCCACATTGGGCCGCCCAACAATGGCTACAGTAAAAGACATTATTTTTAAATCCTAACGAAAGGGATACTAGCGAAACGCTAGAAGGTCCGCTTTTTCGGTTAACAGTAAAAGGGTTTGATCCACAACAATTGGGTCCATTCGAACACCATCAGGCAATTCCACAACGCTCAATACTTCACCAGTGTATGGTGACAAACTCATAAGGTAGCCATGTGTTGAAGCAATAAACAAACGGTTTCCAGCAAGCACAGGTGCGGTCCATGAGATTAGGTCTTCGCGCTTTTTTTGATTTTCAAATTTTTGAAGTTTTGTCGCCCAGCGAATACGACCGTCAACCATCGAAATGGCCGCGACCTCTGCGTCCACAGTAACTACAAAGCCGAAATTACCTGCGACCCAAGGTGTGCGGGTACTTGCCACGTTACTTTCCCATGCGCGCTGTCCTGATCGTAGGTCAATAGCAACCATGCTGCCAGCGTGGCTCACAGCGTAAACACGACCACGGTCGATCACAGGGTTGCCGTCAATATCTGCAAGTGTAGCAAGCGGTGTGAGGCGTGATGTTTGCGATAGGCTATCGCTCCATAGCGTCATGCCGTTTTCTGTACGCATCGCCATCAACTCACCGGAGGATAGTGGTGCAATCACAACGTTGCCTTCAACCACAGCAGTGCCGGCACCTAAAATAGCAGCATCCTCAGATAGACCAATTTGGTCCCAAAGAAGCTCACCGTTACTTGCATCTAGCACAAGAATACGATTGTCATGGGTAATTGTGAAAACGCGTCCATCTGACACTGTTGGAGCATTTCTAATAGGACTAATACCATCATAGCGCCATAGCTCTGAACCATTACTAGCGCTCAGTGCTACCACCACACCGTAGCCAGTGGTTACATAGAGTTTCCCGTCAGAATATGCTACACCACCGCCGTATCCTACTTTAGATTTCTCACCTTCTTTTTTAATTCGGTTCGACCAAACTTGACTACCGTTTGAAAGGTTAACCGCGACTACATTAGCCCTCACATCAATGGCAAACACTTTACCTTCAGCAGATACAGGGCCAGACGCTAAACGTTCATATTTACCGTCGCCAGAGCCGATGCTAGTTGTCCAAGCACGGTTAACATTGTCACCCATCATCAAATGGTAGACAGCGTTGGTTTCATTGCCGCCGTTTTGGGTCCACGATTTATTTATATACGGCAAAGGAAGCGACACTGGAATTTGCGCAATACTAGGGTCAATCTCAAGATTGCTCTCACCCGTTAAAATGGAGATACGCTCTTTATCAGGAGCGAAACGCGTTGTGCTGCCACGTGTCGTTTTTTTAAAAATACCACAGCCTGCAACAGCTAATAGAAGAGTGATACTTAGCGCGGTTTTCGCGACTTTGGAAAATGTACGATCCATTACTGGCTCTCCTCATCTGTTGTTGTCTCTGTAGTTGCCTCGATCTGAGAGGGTGTTATCTCTTCAACTGTCACAATTTGGCTGCTGAGTTTATCGGCAATTTCTGTCGCTCGAGTTCGCATGGTTTGCGGTGTCGACGCGCCAGTGGCTAGGTCAGTAAAGCGCTGATGTGCCCCTAATAAATTTCCTTCCATCATGTCAATGACTGCAAGAGATTCGTTAGCTGACATGTTCCAAACACCTTCATCACCTGCAAGAAGTGACAAGCGACCACGTGCCTCAGGTAGTTTGTCCATCTTCATTTGTGTACGAGCAGCTAGGAGCTGGCCCAAATCTTTAATTGCTGTATCAACACCTGACAGGTTAGCAAGCTCATCATAGGCTACTACAGCTGCCTCTAGGTTTCCAGCACTTGCAAGCCCCGCGGCTTCTTGAAGATAGCTTAGTTCTTTATAGCCACCATCCACTTGGCCGCGAGTTTCAGCCCAAATACTGGCGACATCAGCGCCCTCGATGGCAGCTTTTTCAACAGAGGCTGTAAACGCGTTTGATGAAGCAGATTCATTTGCATCCACATAAGCGTCCCAGCCAGTAAGGCCTGCAACAGCAAGTACGATACCTACAGCACCACCGATGACGTAGCGGCCATATTTGCGCCATACGGCATCCATTTTATCGCGCCGGACTTCTTCGTCCACTTCGCGGATTGCTAACTCTTGTTCGTCAACCACTTTATAACTCCTGATAGAGACGCATATTTTGCGGTGCTATCTTATTTTTCTTGTCTTATTTCAACCATCTAGAATGGCAAATTTTTGCTACCATAACCAATGCTGCTGCCATGTGCAAACAGTGCTTTTAGGTTATGCCTTATTCAATGAAAGTTTGTGTGAGGTTTGTGTCAATTTGATGATGCAATCAGCTCACTTCAAGCATTTTATATGTTTGGTCTTCCCCTGGAAACTTTCGTGTCCGCACTTCGGCTGCATAGGTCTTTATTGCGGTCTCAATATTATCTCCAAGTTCTGTATAGCGTTTTACAAATTTAGGATTAAACGAGAACAGGCCAAGCATGTCTTCTGTTACCAAAATTTGACCGTCGCACTGTGCTGAAGCACCGATACCAATAATAGGGTTAGATACCTCTTTTGTTAGCTTCACAGCGAGGGGCTCTGTCACGCCCTCAAGCACAGTGGCGAAGGCACCAGCCTCAGCTATGGCTTTAGCGTCATCAATAATGGGTTGCCATTCTTCGCGTGTGCGGCCGTGTGCAGCGTAACTGCCCAAGGTTTTAACCGACTGCGGCATCAGTCCAACATGGCCTAGTACTGGGATGCCGCGCTTGATTAAAAATGCGACAGTTTCAGCCATTTCAGCTCCGCCTTCAAGTTTTACAGCCCCTGCCCCTGTTTCTCTAAGGACGCGCGCTGCGTTTCTAAAAGCTTGCTCTTTTGATTCTTCATAAGACCCAAATGGCATATCGATAACAACCAACGCTTTTTTAGCGCCGCGCATCACCGCGCGTCCATGTTGGATCATCATATCAAGGGTTACACCAAGTGTACTGTCCATTCCGTATAGCACCATACCAACGCTATCACCCACAAGCAGCACATCGCAGTGATTATCAAGGCGTGCTGCCATTGGCGTTACATAGGCCGTCAGGCACACGATAGGCTGTTTGCCTTTGAGTGCGACGATATCCTTGGCGGTGCGACGGCGCACTGTGGCAGATAACTTAACATCTTGATTTTTATCGGTCGTAGACATGGTACTTACTCCTTGTCAGTTCCTATTCCCACTCGATGGTGCCTGGAGGCTTACTGGTTATATCATACACTACGCGATTAATGCCACGTACTTCGTTAATGATACGGGTAGCAACGCGCCCAAGAAACTCATGAGGGTAAGGATAATAGTTAGCGGTCATACCGTCAGTGGAATTAACCGCGCGAATAGCACAAACATGGTCATAGGTCCGAGCATCGCCCATCACACCCACTGTTTTAACGGGTAATAACACGGCAAAAGCCTGCCAAATTTCGTCATAAAGCCCAGCTTTTTTAATCTCATCAAGATAAATGGCATCGGCTTTACGTAGGATGTCAGCTTTTTCACGTGTAATTTCACCAGGGATGCGAATAGCAAGGCCGGGTCCCGGAAACGGATGACGCTTAACGAAATCTTCATGCAACCCAAGTTCTTGGCCCAAAGTACGGACTTCGTCTTTAAACAGCTCACGTAGCGGCTCTACGAGACCCATATTCATGCGCTCGGGCAAGCCACCTACATTATGGTGAGACTTGATCGTCACCGAAGGCCCGCCAATGAAGCTTACGCTTTCAATCACATCAGGATAAAGTGTGCCTTGCGCTAGGAAATCCGCGCCGCCAACGTTCTTGGCTTCTTCTTCAAACACGTCAATGAAGAGCTTGCCGATGATTTTACGTTTGCGCTCAGGGTCTGTAACGCCCTCTAGTTCACCGAGGAACAGGTCGCTGGCATCGCGGTGCACCAAATTAATATGATAGTGCTCGCGGAACAGGCTTACGACCTGATCGCTCTCACCTTCTCGCATAAGACCGTGGTCAACATAAACACAGGTTAGCTGGTCACCAATGGCCTCATGCAGCATAACCGCCACCACAGAGCTATCAACACCCCCAGATAGGCCACAGATAACGCGTTTGTCACCGACCTGCTCACGAATTTCAGCAATTTTGGTGTCTTTAAAGCTAGCCATAGACCAATCGCCGCTCAGGCCACAAATTTTGAGTACAAAGTTATGTAATAGCTCTGTGCCGATGGTGGTGTGCATGACCTCTGGGTGAAACTGTACGCCGTATAGTTTGCGCTCTTCGTCAGAGATGGCAGCAAATGGTGCACTTTCAGATGATGCCACCGCTTTAAAGCCCGCAGGTAAAGCGTCTACATGGTCACCGTGGCTCATCCACACAACTTTTTCGTCGCCGATGTTGCCAACGCCGTCAAATAAGGCGCAGGTTTCATTAAGGGTAATTTCTGCATGACCAAATTCTTGATGATCCGAGGTGGTCACGTTGCCGCCCAGTTGTTGCACCATAGTTTGCTGACCGTAGCAAATGCCGAGCACTGGTACGCCCAGTTTAAACACGGCTTCAGGTGCACGCGGTGTATCCGTATGCGTTACAGACGCTGGTCCACCTCCCAAAATAATCCCTGCGGGGTTATATTTATCAATCATATCAGCAGCTAGATGAAAGGGTACGATCTCTGAGTAGACACCCGCTTCTCTTACGCGGCGCGCAATGAGCTGGGTTACTTGAGAACCAAAATCAATAATGAGAATTTTATCGGTCATATATTTGGATCCATCTGGATTAGTAGTCTTAAAATCAAACAGGACCCCTCGGGGTCCCGTTCTCAAACTCTATAACATTATTCTTGGGGTGGTTCCACCTTACGAATATATAATTCTTGTAGCTGTGCAGGATCAACCTCGCTCGGCGCTTGCATCATCAAGTCTTCCGCTTTTTGGTTCATTGGGAACAAGATAACCTCGCGAATGTTTGGCTCGTCGGCCAAAAGCATAACGATACGGTCAACTCCAGGGGCCAAGCCACCGTGGGGCGGAGCGCCGTAACGGAAAGCGTTCAGCATGCCGCCGAACTCTTCTTCCACTACCTCAGGCCCGTAACCTGCAATACCAAAAGCTTTCAGCATTATGTCAGGACGGTGGTTACGAATAGCACCAGAGCTTAGCTCAATGCCGTTACATACGATGTCATACTGATATGCGAGGATATCAAGTGGTTCCATGGTTTCAAGCGCTTCCATACCACCTTGCGGCATAGAAAATGGGTTATGCGAGAAATCAACCTTCTTGTTGTCTTCATCATATTCAAACATTGGATAATCAACGACCCAACAGAACTTGAACTCATCGTCTGAGATCAGTTCTAGGTCTTCACCGACCTTAGTCCGTGCAACACCAGCAAGCTTAGCAGCGCCCGCTTCCTTATCACATGCAAAGAACACACCATCGTTATCGCCGAGCCCAAGTTGGTCGATGATAGCTTGTGTACGTTCTTCACCAAGGTTCTTAGCGATGGGACCGCCAGGAACACCGTCAGTAATCTTGATGTAACCAAGGCCCGCAAAGCCTTCACGCTTCGCCCAGTCATTGGTGCTATCAAAGAACTTACGAGACTTAGCACCAGCGCCCGGAGCAGCTACAGCGCGGCAAACAGCGCCGTTTTCGATCATGCTGGCGAAAATACCAAAGCCTGATCCACGGAAATGCTCAGTTACATCTTCGATTTCAATAGGGTTGCGAAGGTCCGGTTTGTCGCTACCGTATTTCATCATGCTGTCTTTGTATGCAATACGCGGGAACGGCGCTTCAGTTATTTTCTTATCGGAAAACTCTTTGAAAATACCAACCATCACAGGCTCGATAGAATTAAAGACGTCTTCTTGCGTAACGAAGCTCATTTCCACATCGAGCTGATAAAACTCGCCAGGGCTACGGTCAGCGCGAGCATCTTCATCGCGGAAACAAGGAGCGATTTGGAAATATTTATCGAAGCCAGCTACCATAATCAGTTGTTTAAACTGTTGTGGTGCCTGTGGTAGAGCGTAAAATTTACCTGGGTGTTGACGTGCTGGCACTAAAAAGTCACGTGCGCCTTCAGGGCTAGATGCAGTCAAAATAGGTGTTTGAAACTCTGTAAAGCCATCGTCCGTCATTCGGCGGCGAATGCTAGAAATAACATTGGAGCGCAGAAGGATGTTTTTGTGCAGACGCTCACGGCGCAGGTCCAAAAAGCGATACTTAAGACGAATGTCCTCAGGGTATTCTGAATCACCAAATACAGGCATAGGCAATTCACCAGCTGCTGACTGAACCGTAAGTGCGGTGACATAAATCTCTACATCACCTGTTGGTAGGTCTTTATTGGTGGTTTCATCAGAGCGTGCTTTGATCACACCGTCGATGGTAATAACGCTCTCAGAGCGTACTTTCTCAGCGGCAGCAAAAGCGCTACTATCTTCATCGAACACAAGCTGTGTGATGCCGTAGTTATCGCGAAGGTCAATGAACAATAGACCGCCGTGGTCACGTTTGCGGTGAACCCAGCCAGAAAGGCGAGCGGTTTCACCAACTTGTTCAATACGAAGGTCGTTACATGTGTGAGTACGAAAAGCGTGCATAATACTGTCTCTTAGCCCTTGATTTTTTCTCTGTATTTGGCGGCGAAAAGGTCATGAAAGTGACCATTTGTCAAGTCTCAGCTTACAGTTTCGCGCTTAATTATGCCTTTTGGGGTGACGGACCGCGCTTACTTGTGTAAGAGAGGCAAAAGAAACTAATGAACAGGGCCTTATGAAAACCATCACCACCACTGCTGAACTCGAGGTCGTTTGCAACCGTTTGAGCCGCGCAAAATATGTCACCGTAGATACGGAATTTTTGCGTGAAAGTACCTATTGGGCCTTGCTGTGCCTTATTCAGGTGGCAGACGACGTGGATGCACACGCCATTGACCCTCTCGCTGACGGCATCGACCTGACCTCATTTTGGGACCTAATGAAAAACCAAGACGTGTTAAAAGTTTTTCACGCTAGTCGCCAAGATATCGAAATATTCTATAAAGAAATGGGTGCTATTCCTGAACCGCTATTTGATACGCAAGTTGCGGCTATGGTCAGTGGTTTTGGCGACTCAGTCGGCTATGAAACTTTGGTAAATAAAATACCCAAAAAACACATGGATAAATCGACCCGCCATACGGATTGGTCCCGTCGACCCCTCACCGACAAACAAATCGAGTATGCCATTGGTGATGTGACCCACCTGCGTGACATTTTTGAACACCTCAGTGAAAAGCTTAAGGAAAGCGGACGCGGCCCATGGTTGGATGAAGAGATGGAAATTCTGTCTAACCCAGCGACTTATGATCTTGACCCGCGTGCCATGTGGCAAAAGCTTAAAGTGCGTACCAACAAACCACGTGTGCTTGGTGTGCTGCGCGAAGTGGCTGCTTGGCGAGAGGAACGCGCTAAATACAAGAACATGCCACGTCGCCGTGTGATGAAAGATGAAACTCTGCTCGAGATTGCCGCTCACCCACCTAAAAACGAGGAAGGCCTGGATAAACTACGCGGTGTTGGTCGTGGTTTCTCTCGCTCGCATGCTGGTGGTCAACTACTAGACGCCATTGAAGTAGCCGTTAATTTACCTGACAGTGAACTACCCCATGTTGAAAAGAAAAAAGCCCGCCCAGCGACACCGCCGATGGCTGATTTATTGAAAGTGTTGTTGAAAATTAGATGTCAAGAAACGGGCGTTGCGCCGCGTCTTATTGCGAATGCCGCTGACCTAGAGCAGCTAGCATCAGTGCCTGATAGTGAGATCAAAGCTGTTACAGGATGGCGCAGAGATATTTTCGGCGGAGATGCACTGAAGCTCATCCAAGGGCGCTTAGCGCTGTCGGCTGACCGTTAT
>Ga0209344_10001115_pt1 | contig 37387 bp, 35 predicted proteins | sample Cruoilmetagenom6_FD_187293 | JGI IMG/M metagenome (GOLD analysis project Ga0209344, IMG submission 187293) | Oil polluted marine microbial communities from Coal Oil Point, Santa Barbara, California, USA - Santa Barbara Oil Seep Sample 6 (SPAdes)... | ecosystem: Environmental > Aquatic > Marine...
GGCGATATCACCACCGCCTTTATCGATGAAGAATACCCTGACGGGTTTTCCGGCGTTGATCTGCCGGTTGATCAGTTGCGCAGGGTGGCAGCGGCCGCGGTAGCTATGTACCGGGTGGCCGAAATCCGACGCTCGCGCGTGTCCGGGCGGATGGACAATCATGAACGCCTTGTTGGGAGCAACTGGGTTGTCGCCGCTGGCGGCCGGGAATTCCCGCTGACGATCCAGGCCGATCGTGAAGGCGCGAGCGTGCATTTTGAAGATGGGCACAGCCATCGCGTTGTGTCTGACTGGGTTCCTGGCAATCCCCTGGCGGTGCTGGACGTAGACGGGCCACTGGTAATGAAAGTTGCCAAGGTTCCAAACGGGTTTGGGTTCCGGCTGCGCGGGTCTGATCTGCGGGTGCATATACGTACGCCGCGACAGGCCGAACTGGCCGCATTGATGCCTGAAAAACTGACCGCGGACACATCAAATCTGCTGCTATGTCCGATGCCGGGCCTGATTGTGAAGCTGGATGTTGCAGTTGGTGACATTGTGCAGGCCGGGCAGGCGCTTTGCACAATTGAAGCGATGAAGATGGAAAACATACTGCGCGCTGAAAAGAAATCAGTGATCAGCAAAATCAATGCGGCATCGGGGGATAATCTGGCCGTTGACGCGGTGATAATGGAATTTGAATGACTCGCTATTGCTCGCCCCGCGCATCGCGCATTTCCTGCTGGCGCAGGTCGGTCTTGTCAATGGAACGCGATATTTCGCGGACATCCCAGGGGCTGGGTTTGCGTAGCTTGATAACGCCATCCTTGTCGATCAGCACAAGGCCAAATCCGCGGGGGCGTAGTTTTTTGCGAATGTCGGATGGATTGGCCGGATCGGTATCAGTGATCACGATCACATCACGTTCCGCCAAAAGTGGTGCGAACCGGCCTGTAAGCAGTTTAAGTTGTTCCTGGTACGAAGGATCGCGGTCGCTGTCAGCAAAGACCACGATAAGACGATTCAACCATAAAAAATCATCCGGATTCAGGTCTGCGGCCACGCGCAGATCAAGAACCGCTTCGGCAGTTTGCATTGCTGGTGTGGCATCTTGCGAAAATGCCGATGTGCTTAATAATCCAGCCAGAATCAGGGTTGGTAGTTTTGTCATTTCTCCTCCTGCCTCTATCGATATAGGGCCTGAGGGTGAAAAAACGAAGGGGGTTTGCAGGTTCTTTTACGCTGTTCTGATCACCCCACCGAAATTAGGAGTTCCGCAATGAGCGGTATTGATGACTGGAAAGAACTGGCGCAAAAAGAATTGCGGGGCCGCGATCCGGATGAACTGATCTGGAATACGCCCGAAGGAATTGCGGTTAAGCCAGTTTATACCGCCGATGATCTAAAGGCGCTGGATCATCTGGGTGGCCTGCCGGGGCAGGGGCCCTTTACGCGTGGCCCGCGTGCAACCATGTATACCGGCCGGCCCTGGACAATCCGCCAATATGCCGGATTTTCGACGGCTGAAGAAAGTAACGCGTTTTATCGCAAGGGGTTGGCGGCCGGACAGCAAGGGGTTTCTGTGGCTTTCGATCTGGCGACGCATCGCGGTTATGACAGTGATCATCCGCGCGTTGAAGGCGATGTGGGCAAGGCTGGTGTGGCGATTGACAGCGTTGAGGACATGAAAATCCTGTTTGATGGCATACCGCTGGATAAAGTCAGTGTTTCGATGACAATGAATGGTGCGGTGATCCCGATTCTGGCAAGCTTTATTGTTGCCGGAGAAGAACAGGGTGTGGATCGCGCCGCCCTGTCAGGGACCATACAAAATGATGTTCTGAAGGAATTCATGGTGCGAAATACCTATATCTATCCCCCTGAACCTTCGATGCGCATTGTCAGTGATATTATTGAATTTACCAAGGATCAGATGCCACGGTTCAATTCTATCTCGATCAGCGGCTATCATATGCAGGAAGCCGGGGCCAATCTGGTGCAGGAACTGGCATTCACGCTGGCTGATGGGCGCGAATATGTGCGTGCCGCGGTTGCGCGCGGGATGGATGTGGATGCTTTTGCGGGCCGGCTGTCGTTCTTTTTTGCTGTCGGGATGAATTTCTTCATGGAAGCTGCGAAACTGCGCGCGGCGCGGTTCCTGTGGCACAGAATCATGTCAGAGTTTGGCGCAAAGGATCCAAAATCCCTGATGCTGCGCACACATTGTCAGACTTCGGGTGTCAGCCTGCAGGAACAGGATCCCTATAACAATATTGTACGCACCGCATATGAAGCGATGAGCGCGGTGCTGGGTGGAACCCAATCATTACACACGAATTCCTTTGACGAAGCCATTGCATTGCCGACAGAATTTTCCGCACGCATTGCACGCAACACCCAGCTGATATTGCAAAATGAAACCGGTGTGACCAATGTGGTCGATCCGCTGGCCGGGTCGTATTACGTTGAAAAACTGACTGCGGACTTGTGTGATGAAGCCTGGAAGCTGATCTGCGAAGTGGATGAATTGGGTGGCATGACCAAAGCGGTGGCCAGTGGTATGCCGAAACTGGCAATAGAGGAAGCCGCGGCGCGCCGTCAGGCGCAGGTCGATCGAGGCGAAGCGGTTGTGGTGGGCGTCAACAAATTCCGCCTGGAAGAACAGGATGATATCGACATTCTGGAAGTTGACGATGTTGCTGTGCGCAAATCCCAGATTGCACGCCTTGCTGCAATCCGGCGCAGCCGCGACCGCAAGGCCTGTGAGGCCGCTCTTGCAGCGCTTGAAAAGGGTGCGGCAGCCCAGGATAACCTGCTGGAACTGGCAGTTGAAGCAGCACGCCAAAGGGCAACGGTTGGCGAGATTTCACTGGCGATGGAAAACGCCTTTGGGCGCCATCAGGCCGAGGTGAAAACCCTGAGCGGGGTTTACGGTGCGGCCTATGAAGGGGACGAAGAATTTTCACTGATCCGTCAGGACGTGTTGGATTTTAGGGAAACCGAAGGGCGCCGGCCAAGGATGATGGTGGTGAAAATGGGCCAGGATGGCCATGATCGGGGTGCCAAAGTGATTGCCAGTGCCTTTGGGGATATTGGTTTTGATGTGGATGTGGGCCCGCTGTTTCAAACACCTGCAGAAGCCGCAGAAGCTGCAATTTCCAAAAATGTGCATATCGTCGGAATTTCCAGCCAGGCGGCAGGGCACAAGACATTAGCACCGAAGCTGATCGAGGCGCTAAAGGCAAAGGGGCGGGGTGATATCATCGTCATCTGCGGCGGTGTCATACCTCAGCAAGACTATGAATTTTTGTATGAAAATGGTGTTCGGGCGATTTTTGGACCCGGAACCAACATACCGGAAGCGGCACGTGATATATTGCGACTGGTGCGTGGTAATATTCCTAACCGGCGGTGAAGAATGATAACGTCTGATGCCTCCGGCGGGGATATTTTAGGGAAAAAGAGGAAAGTGTGATTGAAATCCGATGTTTAGACCGGTGATATGTGGCTATGATTACTAAACCGGACCATTTGGCAATATCTGCACAAACCCTGGAGGATGGGGTGGAATATGTGGAAAACCTGCTTGGAGTGCCCTTGGCAGCCGGCGGGGAACATCCGCAGATGGCGACGCATAATCAGTTGTTATCCCTTGGTCCTGATTTATATCTGGAAGTTATTGCGATTAATTCGGACGCGGATGCGCCAAAGCACGCGCGCTGGTTTGATCTGGACAGGTTTTCGGGCCAGGCAAGACTGACCAACTGGATTGTCACGACGGACGATATTCAGGCAGCAGTTGCCGGTTTGCCAAAAGGCAATTGGCAGATAATGGATTTGCACCGGGGAAACCTGCGCTGGCAAATGGGGGTTCCAACAGATGGACGCCTGCCATTTGATGGTGCATTTCCGGCGCTGATCCAATGGGCTGGCGCGCAGCATCCTGCACAAAACCTGCCCGACCAGGGCTGTCGGATGCAGCGCCTGATTATAACGCACCCAGAGGCAGAGGCGTTGAAGGCTGCGTTACCGCAGTCTATCGACCTTGCACGTATCAAGATTGTCTTTGGTGATCAGCGGAAACTTGCAGCGGAAATTCTGACACCGGGCGGGTTGAAACTGTTGGCTTGATAAAAAGGTATTGCCGCCGCAAGGGTTGAAAATCGGCCGCGTACATCAATGTTAGATCTTCTTGTGTTGTAGCGTTGCAGTCAGCGCTGATATCGGACACATGTTTAAAAAATAGACCATATGACACTTTATACAAAACCATTGTGAACCGGCCTGACACTTGTGTCAGAAGTCGCTAAGAAGCCCCCATGTCAATCTGGACACGTATATCAGAAGTAATTTCGGCGCTCGCCCACGGCGAAACGCTGTCAGATGTCTTTGACAGGTTGCAAACGCCACCTGAACGCAGCGCTGCATTTGCAATCGCTGTGATTGCGCTTGGGGCGAAGATGGCCAAAGCAGACGGGCTGGTAACACGTGACGAAGTGACCGCCTTTCGCGAAGTGTTCAGCATTCCGAAATCAGAGGAATACAAAGCGGCAAAGGTCTTTGATCTGGCCCGTCAGGACGTTGCCGGGTTTGAAGAATACGCAGGTAAAATTAAACAGATGTTTGCCAGGGACCAGGGTGTTTTGTGCGATTTGATGGAGGGGTTATTTCACATCGCAATGGCAGACGGAAATTACCACCCCAATGAAGATGAGTTCCTGGGTAGCGTTGCCGAAATTTTTGGCCTGTCAGAACGGCAGTTTCGTGGCTTGCGCACGCGGTTTGTTCCGGATGCCGAACCTGATCCGTTTCAGGTATTGGGGATAGATCCGGATACCCCATTTGAACAAGCCCGCATTGCGTGGCGTCAACTTGTGCGTGAAACCCACCCAGACCAGATGATCGCACGCGGTGTCCCCCGGGAGGCTGTGAAGCTTGCCGAGAAGCGTTTGGTTGCAATCAACAATGCCTGGGAAGAACTGAAGTTGGCCCGTTCGTGATGCGAATAGCGACTTATAATGTTGAATGGTTCAACGATTTATTTAGTGAAACCAGTAAGTTACTGGAAGATAAATATTGGTCGGGCCGTTACAACATCAAACGGACTGAACAGGTGGCAGCACTGGGAACCATTTTCAGGGCGATGAATGCCGATGCAGTGATGGTGATCGAAGCACCTGATGAAAATGGCAAACGGTCCTGTGTGGCTGCGCTGGAAAATTTTGCGGCACGGTTTCAATTGCGTGCGCGAAAAGCGCTGATTGGGTTTGCAAACAATACCCAGCAGGAAATTGCGCTGCTTTATGATCCTGATGTGATGACAGTCCGCCATGATCCGCAAGGGGAACCAACCGGCAAGAAGGGCGCGCCCGGAGCACCCAGATTTGATGGGGCGTTTCGCCAACATCTAAAGGCTGATGCGGATCCTGAGATTGTTACATTTTCCAAACCGCCGCTGGAAATAAGTGCTAAAACCAAATCCGGCCTGCAATTTCGAATGATTGGTGTTCACATAAAATCCAAGGCGCCGCATGGCGCGCGTGGAAAACAAGACGCGATACGAATTTCAATTGCAAACCGTCGCAAGCAGATTGCGCAATGTATCTGGCTGCGTAACCGGGTGGATGATCATCTGGACGCGGGCGATCCGCTGATCGTGCTTGGGGATTTCAACGACGGGCCGGGTTTGGATAAATATGAGAAACTTTTTGGCTGCTCTGGTGTTGAAATTGTTTTAGGGGATGATGGTTGTCCTTGTCTCTATGACCCGCATGCGCGAATGGCGCTGACACAGCGTGTGGGTGGGATGCCGGTTACATCGCGGTTCTATCTAAGTGACCAGAAACGGTATCTGCAGGCGTTGCTTGATTATATAATGGTGTCGGATGATTTTCGTAAACTGAATGCGCGCTGGCGCATTTGGCATCCTTTTGATGACCCTGCGATTTATCACAATCCAGAACTGCGCGAAGCCTTGTTAACGGGGTCAGACCATTTTCCGGTGACACTGGACGTGGATATTTAGGCCACAAACTGTTTACTTGTCGATTCTGAACGACCTCACGGCGGTGCGTCGTTGAGCTAGCTGTATTCTCAGTCAAACCTCTTCAAGATTCTGCGCGCGATATTCATAAATTAGTTAGCAATGAACGGGAAATTGAAGTATTCATAAAACACAAATTTTTTGTGATGTATCTAATTTGTTCCTGGGGCGGGGTGTTATGAGTTTACGTAGAATTTTGTATGGCTGTGCGGGCGCATGTTTTTTGACAGCATGTGGCACGGATGAAGAAGGCGGACCAACAGCTTCTTCAACGTTTTCTTTTGGTGCTGCGTTGGCGGATTTTTTTGTCGCTGATTTTTCACCATACGAAGCAGATGCACTGGCGCTCAGGACCACAAATCCCAGATACACAATTCAGGATTTTTTCTGGTCTTTTCCCGCCTTTCCAGCCGTGGTGTATGACAGCTTTTCGCTGGCCCACTCAAATGTTGAATACGCCCACGCAGTTGGTTTGACCGGTGCAGGGCAAATAATTTCAATCATCGACAGCGGTTTCCTAACAACTCATGACGAGTTTAGTGGAAAGACGATCAGCACGGTTTCCGGGTTGGCCGCGCTTGGCGTTGATGATCATGGTACCAGTGTTGCATCAGTTGCTGCGGGTGTTTCGGATAACGGGCAGACGATAGGTGTCGCGCCGGGTGCAGACCTGCAGCTTGGGTCCTTCAATACATTAGAAACAATTACCAATGCGACAACGCAGGCAACCACATTGGGCGCAATTGTTCAAAATAACTCATGGGGTTATGGCCTGAACATATCGCGAGATAATTTTGATCTGATTTTTGACGGAAGTACCGGATCTGCGTATCTTAGTGCTTTAAGTGATTTTACGGATAGTGGCCTTGTGGTGTTCGCGGCCTCAAACATTCCAAGTGATACAAGCGCTGAAATAATGGCGGCACTGCCAAGTATCTTGCCCGCGCTGGAAACTTCGTGGCTTGCGACTATAAACGCGGTACCGGTATTTTCCGGATCAGACATTGTATCGGTCAGCCGTGTTTCAGCGGCCTGTCTTGAGGCTGCTGCTTGGTGTCTTGCGGCCGACGGTACATCTTATGGCGCGGTTGCCAGCGGCACTTCGGATTATGAACTTGCAACCGGAACCTCTTTTGCTGCGCCTCAGGTGGCGGGTGCGGTCGCGTTGCTGGCCGAAGCCTTTCCAACGTTAAGCGCACAGGAAATTCGCGCGCGCCTGTTGGCCTCTGCAAATAACGGTTTCTACGAACACACAGGTTTTGTAGAATTTGCACCGGGTATCGAACACGGATTTGATGATGAATTCGGGCATGGGTTTTTGGATCTGCGAGCGGCACTGCTGCCAATCGGGGGGGCATATGTGCCGACAACCCTTGGCAATGTTGAACTTAATCAACCCGTCCTTGTAAGCGGTGGTATGGCCGGTGATTCGCTAAGCACCCGGTTGGCGCAATATGATATTATGGTGGTCGACGGTCTTGGTGGCGGGTTTTCGACCCCGGCGGATGTGTTAACCGGGCAGGCCTTGCCGACCCAAAACCCTGCAGCAACACTAGGGGAATTGTTGCTGAGTGATCTTAACAGTGACGGTGGTGACCCATTCCATCCAAGCCCTGCGTTTTCATCTTTTGTTACCGGTCAGGAACTGAACGTCGATCTGGATGATAATCGCTTTACCCTGTTATTGCCGCAGGAAGGCAGCAGTTCACCAAGTTATGGCGTTTCTTTTTCCCGCGGATTTGATCTGGCAAACACAACGCTTAACCTTGGTCTGAGTGCTATGCACGAGGGCGACGGGTTTGTCGGGATGCAGGGACTTTCCGCGACAGGATCTTTAAAATCAGACCATCTGGCGGCAATATTTGACTGGGCAGTCCCGATGTCATCTGGTCAGGAAATCCATCTGTCAGGCAGCGTTGGGATGGCAAGACCAAACGGATCAATACCAACAATGTCGATGAACCCGGTTCAGTACAATTCTCTGAAACTTAGCTATGACGCGCGTGATGTGTGGGGCGGTGGTGATCGCGTTTCATTTGGTGTTGGGCTGCCTCATGCGGTGCAGGCAGGATCGGTTGGGGTCGTTTTACCGGTTGCGATGTCAGCGTCCGGCGCCACCTTTGAAACCCAGAATGTATCGCTTTCGCCTGATGCGCGCCAACTTGACCTTAGTATCGGATATGGAACGCCAATATCAAAAAATTCTGAAATCATCATGTCGCTGACCCACAGTCTGAACGACGGCAATATATCAGGGCGCAGCGACACCGTATCTGCGATTGGCTATAGATTTCAGTTCTGATTGCGGAATTTACCCGCCTGATCAGTTCAGGCCGCTTTCCACTTGATCGAACAGCCCATTGACGGGAACTGTTCTGACGGGCCGCTGCCGGTTTCGCTGACCTGCTTCATTGCATTGAACAGGTCGCGTTGTGCACCTGGCTGCGCTGACTTGCCTGAATTGTCCAGTCGTCCGCGATATTGCAATTCATCATCTACATTAAAGCCAAAGAAATCAGGCGTGCAGGAAGCACCATAGGCATGTGCAACGGCTTGGGTTTCGTCATGCAGATAGGGAAATGAAAATCCTTCACGCAAAGCCATTTCCCGCATTTGTTCAAAACCGTCATCCGGATGGCTGATGGGATCGTTGGAACAAATCGCGGCGAGCCCAATTCCAAGATCCTGTAACGCAACTGCGTCGCGTTTGATCCGATCCAGAACCGACAACACATAGGGGCAATGGTTGCAGATGAACATCAGCAACGTGCCATTATCGCCGCGAATATCGGCCAGCGAACAGGTATGATCATCCGTCGCTGTCAGATTGAATTCAGCGGCTTTCCAGCCGAAATCGCATACCGGTGGGATACTGGCCAAAGGAAACTCCGGTTATGGTTGCGCCCATAGTTGCGCTAAGGCCGGGCCGCTGCAAGCAAATGTTTCAACTGCGGACGCCGGAAAACCTGGCCTGCCAGTCTGCGCATTCATCATCGGTAATCTTGCGAAAGGTAACATCAGGCACGATAAATGCGTGACCCGCTGGCAGCACAGACAAGGCCTGTGCAACGTCGTCTGGCCAACCGGCATCATCTGTTTTCATCGCGGCCATCAAACTGCTTGCAGCGTCGGGAATAAAGGGCGACGACAAAACAGCGTAAAACCGGATCAGGTTCAGCGATAACCTGATTATTGCCGCCGCACGATCAGGATCGGTTTTAAAAACGCTCCAAGGTGCTGTGTTTTGCAGGTATTCGTTGCCAGCCACCCAAATTGTGCGCAATTCGGTTGCGGCTTTGCGAATATCCATCGCTTCCATGTGGGTTTCATAGCTGCGCATGCGGGCCGTAAGATCTGCGATCAACGCTTCTTCTTCTGGTCCGTAATCAGCGCCTGCCGGAACCTGTTCACCAAATTTCGAGCGACAGAATTTGGTGACGCGACTGACGAAATTGCCAAGCACGTCGGCCAGATCCTTGTTTACCGAAGTTTGAAAGTTTTCCCATGTGAATTCGGCATCTGAGTTTTCCGGCGCATGGCTTAGCAACCACCAGCGCCAGTAATCCGCAGGCAGGATCGACAAAGCCTGATCCATAAATACGCCGCGCCCCTGTGATGTTGAAAACTGGCCACCATCGTAGTTCAGAAAGTTGAAGGACTTGATGTAATCAACCAGTTTCCAGGGTTCGCCCGAACCCATGATCGTCGCAGGGAATGACAGCGTGTGGAACGGTACATTGTCTTTGCCCATGAATTGAACATAACGCACATCGTCAGCGCCCATATCGGTGCGCCACCAGCGCTGCCAGTCAGCATCAGGGCGACCAGCAGCGTCTGCCCATTCCTTCGTCGCGGCGATATATTCGATGGGGGCGTCAAACCAGACGTAAAATACCTTGCCCTCCATGCCGGGCCAGTCGTCAGCGCCATTCTTGACTGGCACCCCCCAGTCCAGATCGCGTGTGATACCGCGGTCGCGTAGTCCGTCACCATCGTGCAGCCATTTCTTGGCAATTGATGTTGTCAGAATCGGCCAGTCGGTTTTGCTGCTGATCCAGCTATCCAGCTTGTCCTTTAGTGTGGACTGGCGCAGGTATAAGTGTTTGGTTTCACGCACTTCCAGATCGGTTGATCCTGACACCGCACTTCGCGGATTGATCAGATCAGTTGGGTCCAGTTGCTTAGTGCAGTTTTCGCACTGATCCCCACGGGCTTTGTCATACCCGCAATTTGGGCAGGTGCCTTCAATATATCGATCGGGCAGGAACCGACCATCGGCATTGGAATAGACCTGCTTTTCGCTAATTTCTTCGATCAGGCCGTTGGTGGCCAGTTGACCGGCGAAATGCTGTGTCAGGGCGTGGTTCTGCGGGCTTGAAGACCGGCCAAAATGATCAAAAGACAGGCGGAAGCCGTTGGCGATTTCAGATTGAACCTCGTGCATTTTCGCGCAGTAATCCGCCACCGGTTTTCCAGCCTTTGCCGCAGCCAGTTCGGCTGGGGTGCCATGTTCATCTGTTGCGCAGATGAACATCACCTCGTTGCCACGGGCGCGCATGTAACGGGCATAAAGATCGGCAGGCAACTGACTGCCGACAAGGTTTCCGAGGTGTTTGATCCCGTTAATATAGGGGATTGCAGAAGTGATTAATATGCGTGCCATTGCGCCTTCCGGGTTGCTTCCTGTTTCCCTTAACCGATGGTTTGGCGGGTGGCTAGCGCCGGTCGCGTAATCGACCAAAAAGACGACCCGAAGTAAATGAAGTACGCGGCGCAAAGATGTAGCGTGTGCGATCTTTCTGCGTAGGGCGTACGCGCATCCTGATCAGGCCAAAAACCACCAATACAAGATGCGCGCCTGAAACGAAAATAAACATTGCCGCTGGCCCATACCGTGTGATCAGTTCTGAGGTGATATAAGGGCTGGCGATAGCACCGACCGCATAAAGAAACATCAATGCTGCCGTTAGTTCCACCCGTTCAGTCGTTGTCGCAAAATCATGCGCATGGGCAGAAGACACGGAAAAGATCGGGAAAGTCATAAACCCGAATAGTGCAGCACTGGCCATCACCCCATTGGTTCCGCTGCCCGACATAGCAACCATGAAGGCACAGGATCCGATTGCCGCAACTGACAGACCGATCAACACCCACCTGCGATCATACTTATCCGCCAGCCAGCCCGCCGGATATTGCGCAAGTGCACCGCCAAGAACAAAGGCGGCCAAAAACAAGGCTATCTGGTTTGTACTTAAACCCACTTCAATCCCATAAATCGGGCCGACCATTCGAAAGGATGCGGTGGTCAGCCCGGCGGCAACAACACCTGCGGCCGCGAGCGGTGATTTTTGCCATGCCAGTCGTGGGCGCAGCCGGGGGGCATCAGGGGTTTCAGGTGCAGGAATACGGGTTAGTGTCAACGGTATCAGCGCCGCACACACCAGGATAGCAAGCAAATTATAGGATATATAACTGCCCGGTTCCAGCACACCAATCAGCAATTGCGCCCCAAGGGACCCTGAAATATCAACTATCCGGTAAGTCCCCATTGCGCGACCACGGGTTTCATTGGTGACTTTGGCCTGCAGCCAGCTTTCGATGACGGTGAAACAGCCAGCAACACAAAACCCAGCCATGATACGAAATGTGACCCAGGCCCAGGGTGAGATCAGCAAAACATGGGCAATGGTTCCGATGGTTCCAACTGCAGCAAATGCCGCAAATGCACGGGAATGGCCAACGGCCCCCATTACCCGTGGCGCCCACCAGCAACCAATGAAAAAGCCAAAGAACTGTGCCGAGCCCAACAATCCGACTTCGGTTTGCGAAAACCCCGATTGCAACCCGGATAGCGCATCAAGCGGGCCCAATCCACCAGCACCAAGTTGCAACAAAGCAACCGACAGGAACAGGGCAGCAAAGGAAATGAGCATTCGCATAGGTAAAGGCCTGTATTACAGGGGCAACATGCGCAATTCCAAGTCGTCTGCAAGCCCCATAGCGACCAGTAATGTCGAAAACCAAATACCAGCAGGAAAAAATTGGTTGGATTGTTGTGGCAGGGACTGTCAGCGGGGCCGTGCACGGGGCAGGACGTGCAATACAAAGGCTGAAAGCTGATCCGGCTGGTGCAACGGGATCCTAAGGCGAAATTACCTTTCGGTTGCCAGTAAAAGCAGTTTATAGCGAACAGACAAATTCAAGGGATGGCCGATGCGATTTAATAATTTGGGAAGAACGGACGTTCTGGTTTCTGAGCTGTGTCTGGGATCAATGACCTGGGGAACGCAAAATTCCACGCAGGAAGGTCACGACCAGATTGATATGGCGATGGATCACGGTGTGAATTTCATCGACACGGCAGAAGTTTACCCGGTAAATCCCATGTCGGCTGAAACTGCCGGCAGAACCGAGGAAATCATCGGCCAGTGGTTCGCCAAAACCGGACGGCGCAACGATGTTGTTATCGCCACCAAAATTGCCGGGGCAGGGCAGAGATATGTTCGCGAAGGCGTGCCAATTACAGCTGCTACCATACGACAGGCTGTTGAAGGATCACTGAAAAGGCTGCAGACCGATGTGATAGATCTATACCAATTGCACTGGCCCAACCGCGGGTCATATATGTTTCGCCAGAACTGGACATATGATCCCAGCAAGCAGGACACGAATGAAACGCTGGCAAATATGCTGGAGGTTTTGCAGGAAATGCAACGGCAGGTGGATGCAGGGCGCGTGCGCCATTTTGGCTTATCCAACGAAAGCGCCTGGGGAACCGCTAACTGGTTGCGCATCGCGCGCGAAAACGGGCTGCCACAGGTGCAATCGCTGCAAAATGAATACTCATTGCTGTGCCGGTTATTCGATTTGGATCTGGGCGAGCTTTGCCACCACGAAGATATCAGCCTGTTAGCTTTTTCACCGCTGGCAACGGGGCTGCTGTCTGGCAAATACGCGCCCCAGGTTACCCCACCGGGCACCCGGCGAGTGTTAAGCAAAAGTCTTGGCGGGCGGGTTACACCACGTGTGTGGGGCGCGGTCGATGCGTATCTGAATATTGCGCGCCGCCACGGACTGGATCCCTGCCAGATGGCCCTGGCATGGTGCAATACGCGCCCCTTCATCGGGTCATCTATTTTTGGTGCAAGCAAAATGGAACAGCTAGAAATTGCGTTGCAGGCGACGGATGTTGTTTTGTCTTCAGAAGTAATGGACGAGATATCAGCCGCACACAAAGAACATCCGATGCCCTATTGATCCCGGGAGACAGTTGCAAATATTGTTGTGAGATATTCAGATAGACCTTGAACGATTGGATTGGAAAGGCTTTGAACCCTTTGCATAGGGGTTAATCAAGGCGGCAGCTGCACCAATATGAAGTTTACGTTAATGATACTTGCGGCAGTTACCCTTGCCGCTTGTCAGCAAGAAGACAAATTGCCAGATTCAGGCCTGGCCGGGTATGACCCAAACCTGGTTGAAATCCGGCGCGATGATTGCATCAAACGCGGTGGTCGCTTTGGTCAGGGCGGTTTAAGTGGGGCGTTTGTTTGTGTTGAAACCCCAAGAGACGCGAATAAAAGTTGTTCAAAATCAACGGATTGTTCAGGCGAATGTCTGGCAAGATCACATACCTGCTCCCCGATAAAACCCCTGTTTGGGTGCAATGAAATTCTGACCTCCACGGGGGGGCGGGTGTCGCTATGCGTGGATTAGGGGCTGAGATTGAATAAGATCGCCACAATCATAGGCTATGGGGATCGTGGGCAAGCGTGGGTTCGCTGTGCCGTCAAATCAGGCTGGAAAGTTCGCGTGTTTGACCCGCAAGGAGTGTTGGCAGCGCGTCACCCCCAGGTTACACAACACGCGTTGATTTCATCTGCCGTTGTGGATTGCAACCTGATCCTGTTGTGCCTGCCCGACAGACTGGCCTTGCAGCGCAAGATAATCCAGCACATCCAGACTTTGTGTTTACCAGACACGATCCTGTCAGTGATGTCGAAAAATTCCAATGCCGAAGATCTACAGGGCTGTGCAAAATGGCCGGGTTCGATTGTGCATATCAATTTGTCGGATAAGGGCATTGTGACTTTGAATACAACAGCATTGAATACCCCGGAAACCGAGGCCCGGATCAGCGATCTGATCGCATCACTTGGTCTTGAAACAGTACTGGTGCAAGACGCGAAGGTTTTGGTGCAATAGGGACGGCTATTTTATTTCCGCGAACAGCGATTTTATGAAAGTCGGCAGGCTTCGATCGGAAAATTCGGCCTCTCGCACAAGCCAGTCAAAATGGCGTGCAAAATCCTGTACCTTCTGGGCATCGCGAAAAGCAAGATAGTGCCGCCCCAGATAAAGCACGGATAGCAGGGGCCCAAACACCGTTATTGGCGCGGACCATACCCGCCGCGCATCATACAAGAACAGCCGCAATGTCGGAAATAGCTGGTCATGCAGGTCCAGAATGTTTTCCAGTTGTTCGCGTCTGGTTTCTGGTGGCAAATTTGCGTAATATCCCTCTGCGCGCGCAAAAGTCTGCAATTCGTGGATGGGCAGCGCGATTTCATAATCCGAACGCATGGACCGCATCCAATCCAGCCGGTCCATTGACGCCCCAATTGCCTGTTCACTGGTTCGCCCAAGATGGGGTTCATATTCCCAGCTAAGCATCGCATGGGTTTTTAGCATATCGGGCAAACCAGCCGGTACATGGCGAATTTTGTAACCCGCCGCTTCTTTATGCCAGTCAAATATCCGTTCATCGATAAGGGCGCGCGGTGCTTCGGTGACTGTCATTGATGTTGCGAGCAATTCTGCGGCGCGTTCGGGCCGTTCTGAAAGACCCAACAACCAGTCGGACGAAACACCAAGAAATGATGCACATTCACCGACGACCTGCGCATTTGGCAGGCGGGTCCCGTTACCGTTCAGAATTTGTGAAATGGTCGAGCGATCCACGCCGATTGCGCGTGCCAACGCGCTTTGACTGACAGACTGGCCAGACATCGTGGCCGCAAGTCGGTCGCGAAACAGCGTAGCGCGGTGGCGTTTGTCGATTCTATCCATGTTTGGTGATTATAATAACAATTGGTGTGTTTGTGTTGCTTATATTCTGAATGTCGCATATTTTCATTATAGTGTATCACATTCCCGTGAACGGCAGGTTCATTTTCAAATATTGGGGAAACTGGTGCACGTAAAAAGCACATCCAGGGTCGAATGGCCAACTGTCCTTCTGGTTCTGGGTTGTTATGTTATCTGGGCGATAGCAACGACGTATATTTCAGCATTTTGGCTGCCAGCCGGTATAATTGTAACAGCAGCAGCGATAACGATGCAGTCTTCCCTGCAACACGAAATAATTCATGGTCATCCGTTTTCCGATCAACGGCTGAATGCTGCGCTGGTTTTTCCAGCATTGATCCTTTTTATTCCTTATCTGCGGTTTCGCGATACCCATCTGGCCCACCATCAGGATAGCTGTCTGACCGATCCTTACGATGATCCTGAATCGAACTTTCAGGACCCTATGGTTTGGGGGCGACTACCAAATGCGCTGTGTGTTTTGCTGGTGTTTAATAATTCGTTGTTTGGTCGCATGCTGATCGGGCCATTGGTTGCCCAAGTGCTGTTCATTCTTAGTGAATTTAGGACGTTGCGCGCTGGTGACACGCGGGTCATTACGGGATGGCTGTGGCATCTGCCTGCGCTGATCCCTGTTTTCTGGTGGGTCGTCATCGTTGCAGACATTCCGCTGTGGGCTTATGTGATTTCCGCCTATATCGGGATTTCGATACTGAAAATCCGAACTTTTCTGGAGCACCGGGCGCATGAACATAACTGTGGGCGAACCGTTGTCATCGAAGATCGCGGGCCTCTGGCGTTCATTTTTCTGAACAACAATCTGCATGTGGTGCACCATATGCATCCGGAAACACCCTGGTATCATTTGCCGGCACTTTATCGTGCCAATCGCGAAAGGTACCTGACCCGAAACGACAGCTATCACTACGCGTCTTACGGCGAAATTTTTAGACGATTTTTTTTCAAGGCTAAGGATCCGGTACCCCATCCGCTCTGGCCACGGGACTAGGTTTGTGTCAGTTCGGGCAATATGGAAGTCTGGATACCGATAACAATAGCCGCCGCTGCCGCGCAAACCGTTCGCTTCATGTTGCAAAAGCACCTTAAATCGACCCGGTTGTCGACTATGGGTGCTACGTTTTCACGGTTTGTTTATTCCGCGCCACTGGTTGCGCTGATCATTTTTTCCTACGCGCGCCTGTCCGGTCAGGCATTTCCGGCACTGGACGCTACGTTCTGGAAATACGCCCTGTCAGGTGGGTTGGCGCAGATATTGGCAACACTATGCGTGGTTGAACTGTTTTCGCAGCGAAATTTCGCTGTCGGCATAACTTTCAAGAAAACAGAGGCGTTGCAAACAGGGATTGTCGGTTATTTTGTACTGGGCGAGGGTATGTCGCGATCCGGTATTGGCGCATTGTTGCTGGGATTTGTCGGGGTTGTGATCCTGTCTGATCCGCCGGGGCGTAAATCGGGTTCATTCTGGAAAAATATCCTAAACCGCGCGGCCGGGCTGGGCCTGCTATCGGGTGTGCTATTCGCGTTCTCGGCTGTTGGTTATCGCGGTGCTACACTGTCCCTTGAAACCGGTGATGTGTTATTGCGAGCCGGGTCTACACTGGCGGTGGTGACGGCCAGCCAGACGATTGCGATGGGTCTTTGGCTTATTCTGCGCGACCCACCCGAACTGCTGGCAGTTGCGCGTTCATGGCGGGTGGCCGGGCTGGTCGGTATATCGTCGATGATCGGCAGTTTTGGCTGGTTTATTGCCTTCACATTGCAAAATGCAGCCTATGTCAAAACCCTTGGCCAGATTGAACTGATCTTCAGCCTTGCAGCGTCCGTACTGTTCTTTCAGGAAAAAATAACCTCTCGCGAACTGGCAGGTATCGCCATTTTGATGATCAGTATCCTGATGCTGGTGTTGTTCATTTAAGTGGGGAATTGCCACCTAATCGCTGAAACAGGCTTTGTTCATCGGTATTGTTGAAAAACGGAACTGATGGTGGCGCGCCGATAGCAGGCAGGTTTCCAGCAATTTCTGCCAGCACAACTTCTGTGATGAAGGGTAAATCAAAACTCCGGGCATCCTTCAATGGGATCCATTGAATGTGTGATAGTTCATCCGTTGCATAAGAAAAATCATCGGGGTCATTGGCAATGAAACCCGCATCAGCCAGAAAAAACCGCGCGTCAAATCGGCGAGAGCGCCCGGGTGGTGTTATGGAACGAAAAACATAGTGCAGCCCGGCAGGGGACGGCACATGACCCGTGGCCGCAAATTCCGCCCAGTCCTGCGGGATCGTTCCTGCCCAGCGCCCCGGTTCACCCAATATCAAACCGGCTTCTTCCCAAAGTTCGCGGATCGCAGCCGCCGCAAGGGCATGGGCGATTTCTGTTTTGTCGTTCAACCGGGTTGCGCTGGGTTCACATACCGGTCTGACCAGTGGAACTTGCGTATCTTGCGGATCCAGCGCGCCGCCAGGGAATACAAACTTGTTGGGTAAAAATGCTGCTTTTGCACCACGTTGGCCCATAAGAACCTTAGGGTTAGAATGTGCGTCCCGCACCAGAATAACCGTTGCGGCATCTCGAATTTCTGCTTTCACATAACTCTCCAATCAGGTGTAGATCACGATTTTTCTGAAAACCCGTGCATGCGTTTTGCCCACTGGATTGCCACGATCATTCCCTTTAGTCGAGGTAACAGATATAGTGATAACGCCACGCAGCCAATGGAGAACATGGAGGCAAGTACCATTGGTTCCGGGCGAAATTTTGTAAAAACAAACAAAATCGACGGTGCCATGACATGCCCGACGATCAGAATGGTCAGGTAAGCCGGGCCATCATCGGCGCGATGATGATGCAGATGTTCACTGCAAACCGGGCACTCATCACGAACCTTCAGATAGCTTTTTAGCATTGGTCCCGAACCGCAATTGGGACAACGCCGTCGCCATCCCCGGATCATTGCAGGTTTTATCTCGCGTTCGGCGATTTGGGTTTGGTCAGTCATTTGGGTGAATCTCGTGTTTCGCGGTGTCTCACCAACTTAGGCAATAAGTTCGCGAGCAAAAGGTCACCATTTGTCCTTGCGTCGGGATGTCGCAAAGATGGGTTCGATTTTTTTTGCATCCATTTCGACGGAAATATGGCGATGGGCCGTTTTATAATCACAACGCGGAACAAACAGTTCGTGTGGAAACCGAAATTAGATAAGGAACTATCAGATGAAATCGACAATTGTAATAGGATCACTGTCGCTGGTTGCAGTATCAGCTGTGGCGCTGATGGCCGTACCCGTTCTTGCACAGAATTACGGGCAAGGCCAAAACGGTGGCCACCGCGAACGCCCTAGTTTTGAAACACTTGATACTGATAGTGACGGAAGCATCACCATTGCCGAGGTGCAAGCCCGGGCAGCGGACAAGTTCGCCGAACAAGACACCAATGGCGACGGTATTCTGACTGTAGAAGAACTGACAGCGGCAATGATTGAACGCACGCGCCAAAATGCGGAAGAAAAGATTGAACGCATGATCAGCTGGCGCGACACTGACGGTGACGGTGCGCTAAGTCAGGAAGAACTTGGTGGCGGCATGGGTGAACGTATGTTCGAGCGCCTTGATGCAAACGATGATGGCGCTATTTCAGAAGAGGAATTTGAAGTTGCCATGGAACGCCGGCAAGGCAAAGGAATGGGTCGCCATCGTGGTCAGCACAGTGATGGCTGACTAAAAGCACCGGCACCGATGAACTTTGGTGCCGGTTGTATTTGCCAGAACATCGCAAACCGGATACCCAACCCAGATAATGACCATGCCGTTTGATGCCAACACTGATGTTTCCAACGAAGCGCTTCTGGTGGCTTTTGGGAACGGCGACCGCGTAGCTGCGCGCGAACTGACAATGCGACTAACCCCAAGAATTGTTGGTTTTGCCACGCGAATTCTGGGGGATAGGGCCGAAGCCGAGGATGTTGCACAAGATGCGATGATGCGATTGTGGAAAGTTGCAGGTGAGTGGCGCCAGGGAGAGGCTAAAGTGACAACATGGTTGTACCGTGTGGTTTCCAACCTGTGCACCGACAGGCTACGCCGGCGGCGCAGCGTCGGGCTTGATACGATCAGCGATCCCCCGGATGACACGCCAAGCGCAGAAGCCGGAATGGTTCAGTCACAAAGGAATTCTGCTTTGAATGATGCCGTGCTAAATCTTCCCGAACGGCAACGTCAGGCGGTGGTGTTGCGACACATAGAAGATATGGCAAACCCGGAAATTGCCGAAGTAATGAACATAAGCGTTGAGGCAGTCGAAAGTCTGACTGCCCGCGGGAAAAGAGCGTTGGTGACGGCATTGGCCGGGCGGCGCGGCGAATTGGGATATGAGGATGACTAAAGAAAACCAGCTTAGTGATCAGGAACTAGATGATGTTTTTGCGCAGGAAGCCGCAAACGAACAAACCCTTTCACCAGCACTGATGCAGCGGATATTGGAAGATGCGGATCAGGTTCTTGCAGCGCAGAAAGCACCCGAAATATCCGCACGACCCGCCGGGCAGTTCACATTGTGGCATTCTTTTATTTCGGCAATCGGCGGCTGGCCGGGTATTGGCGGGCTGGCAACTGCCACCGTGGTTGGCATCTGGATCGGATTTTCACCACCCGCCGCGATTGACGAACTGGCTGAAACTTATCTGGCTGACAAAAACAGCGCCTATGATTTTGGGGATTTCATGCCCTCGATCGATGATCTTCTAAGCGAAGGATAGGGTATGGCAGAGGTGTCAAAGAACAAAGACAAAACCAGACCGGGCTGGATGCGGATCGCATTATTCACATCTCTTGCTGTTAACTTGTTGATTGTCGGGCTGGTTGGCGGGGCGCTACTGCGCCATGATCGTCAAAGTTTGAACGATGCTCACCGCGCGCCGCTGCGTGAACTTGGTTACGGGCCATATGGTCGGGCCCTGTCAGCATCGGATCGCAGTGAAATCGGTAAGGCAATGATCGGCCGTTCTGGTGATCTGCGCGCCAACCGTGCCGAATTTCGTGCTCAGATAACAACATTACTGGGCGCGCTGCGTACACAACCGTTTGAACCTGCGGTGGTGCAGAACATCATCGTCCTGCAACAGGAAAAGCTGATTGAGCGCCAGGAGATTGGGCGACAGTTGCTGTTGGATCGGATCAACGCAATGGATGACAAAGAACGCGCAGCGTTTGCAAACCGTCTTGAAAGATCGCTGCGCCGTGGTCAAGCAGCCGGACGACCGTGATTGAAAGTGGTTGTTTTCCCGATTGTGACCTGGTTTCGACCTTCTGATTTCGCACCCATCAAAGCACGATCAGCCTGATCCACCAGCGTTTGAACCGGCGTTTCGTATTGGCCGCCCGTGCCACCAAGGGAAACCCCGATACTTAGCGTCACAGCAATTTCTTTTTTTCGATTGGGTAGGCAGACCGGGGCTTCTGCCGTTACCCGGCGCAATCTTTCGGCGGCAGACCGCGCTTCGGATAAATCCGTGTCTGGCATGACCACAAGAAATTCTTCGCCACCAATTCGCGACACCAGATCAACACTACGCAGATTATTTTTGATACGATTGGAAACTTCCACCAACACTGCATCACCCGCAGAATGGCCATAGGTGTCATTAATCCGTTTGAAGTAATCCAGATCCAGCACCATAACTGCGAAGGAACGATCTTTTGTGCGGGCGCGTGCCGCAACCCGGCTTAGATGCGGCAAGGCGTAGCGGCGATTGAACAGACCTGTCAGCGGGTCGATCATTGCCAGTCTGAGGTTGTCTTCCACCGTTTCACGTAAACGATCAGCCTGTTGCTTTCGCGATAACTGACTGCGGATGCGAAGCACCATTTCTTTCGCGTCGCATTGGGTGGTCAGCAAATCATTGGCCCCCATATCAAGGGCGGTGACGCCGCTTTGCTGGTCGTCTTGGTCGTGCACCACAATGATTGCTGCGTGTCGAGTTGCGTTGCGGCTGCGAAGTTCCGCAAGCAAAGTTAAGCCCCCGGGCCGTATGTCGGAATCAGCTGACAGGACAATGACATCAGGTGGCGATGCATCCCGTCCGATCGAATTCAGCACCTGTTCTTTGGGCAATACATCAATCGGGCAGGAAAAGTCGGTTTTGATGTTGTTACGCCAGGAAACTGCCGTTTCCGGGTCTGTGGCAACAAGCGCGATGCGTTCCGGTCGCGCGAAAACGGGGGCGGGTTCGGCAAAGCCAAGTTCAAGCGCGGTTCCTTGTCGGCGTTCCAGTTCTTCACCAACCACACGTGCACGCAGCAGATTTCGAACACGCGCAAGAAGATTAACCTCATCCAAGGGTTTTGACAAAAATTCATCGGCCCCGGCTGAAAGTGCCGCGAGCCGGTTTTCTGTGGTACATTCCGCTGATACCAGAATGACCGGGATTGCCTGCGTTGCCAGATTTTCGCGAAGTTTCAGGCAGGTTTCAATTCCATCCGGATTTCCCAGTTCCATATCCAGGATCAACAGGTCAGGTGGGTTTTCAAAAGCTAATTCCAAAACCTGAGATCCGGATTCCGCCTGGATAACATCATAAGAGGCCGCGGATAGTTTGACGTTCATGACGATGCGATTTGTAGCGACGCAGTCAGCTATCAATATACGCCCTGACATGAAACCTCACAGTTTGACTCTAATTCTACTGGTATTGGTCATTATTCTTTGAGATTGGTTAAGAATTGATTGCCAGAACCTGAGGAGATGAGTGAAATGGAACAGGACGCAGCGGAAACCATCGCACTCGGTCTGCTTGGCTGGTTGGCGGTTAACGAAGATCTGTTGCCGGTTTTTCTGGGATCGAGCGGCGCATCGGTTGATGATCTTCGCGAACGGGCCGGCGAGCCGGAGTTTCTGGGTTCGGTACTTGATTTTCTGATGATGGACGATGCCTGGGTCGCTGAGTTTTGCGACACGGCTGGCCTGGCGTATGACCAACCGATGCGCGCGCGCCAATCTCTGCCGGGCGGGGCGGATGTTAACTGGACCTAAAGATCGATTTCAATAATTCCATCGGGATCGCTTGCACGCGACTGGCACAGGATCATCTGGGTTTCACGTGCCTTGTTGGAAAGCACAAAATCGCGGTGTTCAACTTCGCCCGATAGAACCTGGCATTTACAAACACCGCACAGCCCGTCTGAACATTTGACATCCACATGAATGCCGGCGGCCAGCAATGCTTCGGTTGGGGTCTGATCGGCTTTTACCCGCAGGTCTTTCGCTGATCGTGTCAGGCGTAATGTAAAGTCATGGTTTTCATATTCGGGTTGTTCAGGGACCGAGAAAAATTCCAGATGCCGCGCTTCTTCGGGGAAACCGTTCGTCATAGCCGCGTCGATGACGCAGGACATGTAGCTTTCCGGTCCGCAAGTATAAACATGGGCATTTTTCTGGTATTTCAGAACCTTACCCAGATCTGCCCGACTACCCCTGTCCGAAAAATGATAATGTATATTTTCATTCCACGGGGCAGTTGCAAGATCATCCAGAAACCCGGCATTATCCTGTTTGGAACAGGAATAATGCATGGCAAAATCCGCGCCCTTGGCGTGCAATTCATGGGCCATTGCGATCATTGGGGTGATGCCTATCCCGCCACCCATCAGGAATGTGAATGAGGCAGATTCTGTCAGAGGAAAATGATTGATTGGGTTTGATATAAAAATTCGGCGCCCTGGTTCAAAAATCCGATGCATCAGCTTTGAACCACCCCGGCCAGCATCTTCGCGCAAAACCGCAATCTGATATTGGTTGCGTTCAGCCGGATCGCCCGACAAGGAATATTGGCGGAAAAATTCTGGCGCCACCACCACATCGATATGCCCGCCGGCGCGAACCGGGGGCATCGGGGATCCGTCAGGCATCGAAAATTCGTATTTCGTGACCAGATCTGTCATCGGTTCGACCTTTGAAACCACCACCGAAAGGACCGGGACCTTGGTTTGATCTGCGCTGTAAACATGTTCAGGCGGCAAGCCCTTGTCGCGTCTGCGCTTGTGTTCCGCAGCGGGGATCATCGCCTCATATGCTGCAATCCCAGCTTCGCGATCCATCGGGAAGGGCCAGCTGTAAGGTGGTGGGGCCAGTGGCGCGGGGTAAACTGCTAATGTCTGGTTGCAATATTTCAGATCAAGGTCTTTTTGTAGCGCTCGCGCATTAACCGGATGGGGCGAGGTTTTGTAAGCGCCATCGTCCTCCATTTCCAGATCCCACCACCACTTTTTAACTGGATTTATTTCACCGTTGCCAAGGAAATCATCCAGCTTCGCCAGTGTTTTGGCGGTAGTTGGAATGTTCATCGCCGCCCATCTGAACGGGCTTTCAGAAAACAACCCTTCCAGGTTCCAGGGGCAGGTTTTCATGCATCGCCCGCACATCGCACCGTTCTTTTGTGACACCCGATAAGTTGTGCATTTCTGGCTGTCGGATTTCCAGATTTCATAGCCGTTGAACATCAGCTTTGGCCCTGCGGTAATGGCACCGGACGGGCATTCACGCGCGCACTTGTTGCAGGCTTCGCAAAATTTTTGCAGACCAAAATCAATCGGTTTATCGTGAACCATTGGCATATTAGTGGTGACCACACCGGATTTCAGCCGCGGGCCGAGGAACGGGTTCAAAATGACTTCACCGATGCGGCTGACTTCGCCCAGGCCAGACAGCAACAGCAACGGAGGATGCAAAACTTCATCATCCATTACTGAATGCACCCGAGCGCTATAACCAAGGTTGCGCAAGTGCTGTGCCAGCACCCCGCCCAGCAGGGAAAATCGCAAATAAGCGCGCATCGATTGGGCACAAGCGATCCAGTCATCGCCAGATGCGCCTTCCATTGTTTCATGACCCTGATCGACGATCATCGATATGGCGTTTTTATGGTAAGGCGTGATTGGCTGACCTGCGGCGTCATGGCTGTAATAAGCCCATTCAGGGCATTGTGACAAACCAACAGCATCCACGCCCAGAAAATAAAGCGCGGCCTTGATGTTATCGGCATTCTGATCCGGGTTTAGCGTGCTGTCATGCACGGGTGCAGCTTTGCCATCCTGTAACAATATCAGTGCGCCAAGGGATGGGCGGAATGCATAGGCTGATGCTGATTTGCGAACATAATTACCGTTTTTCGCACACTCCTGCACTTCGCGGCCCAGATCACCGAACAAGGCACGGGCAAACATATTGGCACGCTTTGGCACCCGCGCAACACTTGGCCTGTCGATGTAGGTTGTCGGATCATCAACCCGTTTCAGAGTTTCAAACGGGTGTGGGCCTTGGTGATAAGGGCGCTTTGCGTAGGGATCGCGGTTTGCGGCATTACGCGCGTGGTTCCCGGTGCCAAGTTTCCAGGAAAGTGGCGCCTTTGCTTCACGCGCCAATGCCAAGTCAGGGGCTGCTTCCAGTGTCGTGGTCACAACGGCCAAACCAAAACCAGCCCCCAACAGCGGGTTTTCTGCGACCCCATCCTTTATCAAGGCCAGTCCGGCCTGAACCGCCAACCGGTTCATGATTACGTCAGAGGCAGCGCCGGAATGGGCGCGTGCATCGTAGCCCAGTATCCGTATGTAGTTGGCCAGCGTTACCGCAGTTTCCGTGGCGCGCAGGCAGGTGCGGTGCGCAACAGCGTCCCCCAGCCAGTCGCAACCTTTTTCGGCGGTTTGGGGCGCGCGCGGATGATCGTACAGAAAAACGATCGCGTGGGTATGGTTTTTGCAATCAGTTTGCGGGGTTCGCATGCTTTCGCGCAAACCTGCCATGATGACATCAATGCCCGAGGCCAGCGTTTTTGGTTGCATTGTTCGAATTTTGTCGGCCAGACGATCCACATCCGGATTATGCAGCGCCGTTTCGCGCCAGGCGGTTTTCGGGATTTCGCAGATACCGACCATAGCCGCATCGCAATAATACCCGAATGCTTTCAGGTGCTCGGCTCGTTCCACCTGGTCTGCCGGTATTTCAGCTGTTTCTTTCTTGACCAGACCGTCGCGGGTGGCATCCAGCATCGCCTGATATTCCTGCATCGCATTGATGATGGATAACGGATTCCTGGGGCGACGAAATGAAAGTTGTTCTTCGCCGGGAAGGGATAACAAATCAGGCGCAATATCGCTGCGCGCAAGTTTTTCCAGAGGGTATTGGCCCAGATGCATTGGGCGGTTCCGATAGGAAAATAGTTTTGACATCCAGCCCCCTGATTAAAATGTTATAAACGTGAAAGCGCCAGATCGTCACCGGTGCGTATCAAGGACAACAAGCGATACAGTTCGGCGCGTTCATTCATATCAAGATTGCGTTCTGTCTGGGTATTGTTATCCTGCGCCAGAGGCGTGCCTCGTTGCAACAGATCTAGCCCCAGGTCAGTCAAATCAACCGCTTTCTTGCGCCGGTCATCCGTGCCGCCGCGACGCGCGATCATACCGTCACCTTCCATTTTGCGCAGCGCACGCGACGTTGCGGTTCGGTCAATGCCAACAAATTCTGCGATTTCTGACGGGCGTAACAGATCCTCGTTACCAACGGCCAGCAGAATGCACCAGGTGATCCGGGTCAGCCCCAGCGGTTTCAGCCCTTCATCCAGACGACGTTCCTGAAGACGCGAAGCGATGGAAAGTTGGTATCCAAGTGATTCCTGAAGTCTGTATTTATTGGGCTCACTCATGATTAACTTTGTTAACTACATGGCTTGCACTGTCAACGCGGACTGGTTTGTGGCAAGACCTTAAAAAAGGCAGGGGGTTGGCATGCGTGCAAGTGCGGTTCTATTTGATAAAGATGGTACGCTGTTTGATTTTCAGAAAACCTGGGGGAAGTGGCTGGCAAGCGAAATTGAATTGCTTGCTAACGGTGATGTGCAGGTAATGGTCAAACTTGCCGAAGTTCTGGGCTATGATCTGGAAAACCGGTTGATCCGCCCTGAAAGCATTCTGGTTGCGGGAACTTCGTCGCAAGCGGCCAGCGCGATTTTGCCGTTGTTGCCAGATCATACGCATCAATCTTTGGTTGATGGAGGCAATGAACGCGCGGCTTTGGTTGATCCGGTTTGTGTTTTGCCTCTGGATCCGTTCCTGCGAGAATTGGCCGAAATGGGGCTGACCCTTGGGGTTGCGACCAACGATGCAGAAGTTGCAGCCCGTCGCCAACTGGATGGCCTGGGCGTAACAGCGCATTTTGAATATCTGGTCGGCTATGACAGCGGATATGGCGCCAAACCGGATCCGGGCATGTGTAGCGCGTTTGCAGTTCAAACTGGCTTCGAACCGCAAGATATCGTCATGGTTGGTGACAGCTTGCATGATCTTCATGCCGGGCGAAGCGCGGGGATGCAAACCGTCGCCGTTTTGACCGGAACCGCGACGGCGGATGATCTCAGGGATCACGCCGATGTTGTTCTTGCCGATATCAGCGAACTTTCCGTCTGGGTTTCCACCTGATTGGATGCCACCTCGGCACAATGGCGCGAAAAAACGACATTTTTCGTCGCAATTCGATCCGACTAGTTGATGTGCTTGTTGTCCTTATGAGTGCCAACAGGAGGGTCCATCATGACCGATCAAGCACCTCGCAGAAAACGATCCGGTGGCCGATCTGGCAATATCCGACGCGACAGCCCGGATATTATTGAACAGATGCCCTGGCGCATCCCGCTAAACACGGATCGCCCGACCGAGCCGCTTGATGACGATGGTGTTCAGGCGATCCACAAAGGTGCGATGCGGATCCTGGAAGAAATTGGTATTGAGTTTCTGAATGATGAAAGCCTTGCAATTCTGAAACAGGCCGGTTGCACGGTTGATGGAACCAACGTGCGGATGGGTCGTGATTTTGTGATGGAAATGATGTCGACTGTGCCATCACAGTTTGACATTACCCCGCGTAATCCTGACCACAAGATCACAATTGGTGGCAAGAATATTGTTTTTGTGAATGTTTCTTCGCCACCCAATTATTGGGATATGGAGGTGGGAAAGACCGCCGGTACCCGCGAACAGTGCGCTAACCTTTTGAAATTGACGCAATATTTCAACTGTATTCATGTTGCTGGGGGATATCCTGTTGAACCGGTGGATGTACATGCCTCGGTTCGCCATCTGGATGTGCTTTATGATAAGCTGACCCTGACCGACAAGGTTGCACACGCCTATTCCCTTGGTCGCGAACGCGTCGAAGATGTGATGGAAATGATCCGCATTGCGGGTGGGTTAAGCCACGAAGAATTCGAAGCAAAACCACGGATGTATACCAACATAAATTCTACATCGCCGCTGAAACACGATACGCCGATGCTGGATGGATACATGCGGTTGGTACGCGCCGGGCAGGCCACGGTTGTGTCACCCTTTACCCTTGCCGGGGCGATGTCACCGGTCACGATGGCAGGTGCCGTCGCGCAATCAATTGCAGAAGGACTGTGCACCATAGCACTGGCGCAGTGGATTAAACCGGGCGCTCCTTGCGTGTTTGGGACATTCACCTCAAACGTGGATATGAAATCCGGCGCACCCGCATTTGGAACCCCGGAATATATGCGCGCAACACAGATGACGGGACAGTTGGCGCGGTTTTACGGCTTGCCATTGCGTTCTTCAGGTGTTTGTGCGGCCAATGTACCGGACGGGCAGGCGATGTGGGAAACTTCAAATTCCCTGTGGGCAGCGGTGCAATCTGGTACCAACATGGTTTACCATTCCGCTGGCTGGCTGGAAGGTGGCCTGATTGCCAGCCCTGAAAAATTCATCATGGATTGTGAAATAATTCAGCAAATACAGCGGTATATGGAACCTTCTGTATGTGCGACCACCCCTGACGAAATCGCGTTTGATGCGATCAAAGAAGTTGGCCCTGATGGGCATTTCTTTGGCATCCAGCACACGCAGGATCGCTATGAAAAAGCATTCTACCAACCGTTCCTCAGCGATTGGCGCAACTACGAAGCATGGGATATAGCCGGGGCCAACTGGACACCTGAACGCGCCCACAAAATGTTCAAAGACATCATCGGAAGTTTTGAGCCCCCGGCGATGGATGTCGCCATCCGCGATGAACTTGCCGATTTTGTTGCCCGGCGCAAAGCAGAGGGCGGTGCACCAACGGATTTCTAAAGCACAAACTCTTGTGGCTTATACGGTGGCGCTTTGCTACTTTGGGGCGAACCCATTTAGCAGGTATACCGGTGCAGGACATGACGAGTGATGTGAATAAAGATCAAGGCGCAGGCCGTGTGACAATGGCATTCTTTGGCGCAATTGCCGGGGTGTCGCTTTGGTACCTTTTTGATGTGCTGCCCGATCAGATCGAAAATGAACGTATTATTATGGGGTTGGCGGCATTGGCCGGGGCGTTTTTTTCAGCGACAATGGCCGCTGCCGGGCCCTTATCCATTTCACGCGCACTAATCGTCGGGCTGGCCTGTTCGGTTGTTCCAGCGCTGTTATTATGCTGGGCCAGTTTGCGCTTTGAAAGTATTGAAGATTTCCTGACCACCGGCCACCCCCCTTTGGCCTACACGGTTCTTATTACAATTCCGGTTCCGTTTCTGATCGCGGCCCTTGGCCCGGCAAAAAACTGGCGTAGCTACCCGGAACTGTTTAGCCAATCGTGGAATATCGTGGTGCGATACGCCGCAGCGTGGCTGTTTGTCGGTGTGTTCTGGGCGGTGGTGTTCCTGTCGAACGCTCTTTTTGAAATCATCGGTTTAAGCATCATTGAAGACCTGTTGGATATTGATCCGGTGCCGTTCGCGCTGACCGGGGCGGTTCTGGGGCTTGCGCTGGCGGTGGTGAACGAACTGTCCGACTATGTGTCGCCCTATCTCGTGTTACAGTTGTTGCGCCTGTTGCTGCCAGTGGTTTTGCTCGTGGTTGTAGTCTTTATCATTGGTGTTCCGTTTCGCGGGTTGTCGGGGCTATTTGGCGGATTATCAGCAGCTTCCATTCTGATGACGATGGCAATTGCCGCGGTCACTCTGGTTTCAACGGCTGTCGATCAGGTTGATGATGATGCGGTTTCTACCCGTTATATGCGCGTGTTTACACAGATACTGGGAGTCATATTGCCGATACTGGCTGGGCTGTCTGCCTATGCTGTCTGGGCACGGGTAAATCAACATGGTTGGTCACCCAATCGACTGGCCGCCGCAACGGTTGCTGGTTTTGTGCTTGCCTATGCGTTGACTTACGCTTTGGCGGTGGTGCGTAGGCGCAACTGGATGGGTACGATCAGGTCGATAAATATAGTGCTGGCCCTTGTCCTGATCGGGGTGTCTGCGATCTGGTTATCACCAATTGTGAATCCGCAATCGATTTCTGCCAACAATCAGGTGGCGCGCTATTTGAACGGGAAAACCGAACCGGGGGATCTGGATCTGTGGTCGATTGGTAGGGAATGGGGCCTGTCCGGGCAGATGGCATTAGATGAAATCGAAGCGGCGATCCCGGCAAATGCCGAAATTATTGCCAGAAACCTGGAAAATTTAGCCAGATCAGATTCCGAATACGAATATGAACAACTTCTGAAAAGCTCGGACCCGGATCAGTTCAAGAACCTTCTCGCTTTGCTTCCCGTTCGCCCCTTGGGGGCAACCTTTCCCGAAAGCGTTCTGGAAGAGATCAGCAACACGCAGCAATGGGTGCAGGCCTGCGAACGCAAAACACCGGCCGGGAATCCGGCCTGCATCGCGGTAGTGGCAGAGTTTCTGCCGGACATTCCAGGCGATGAAGTGTTGCTGGGCGTGAATTTTTACGGTGGCTGGACCGAAGTTCAGGTCTGGAGCCAGCCCAATCCGGGCGAATGGAAAGGCCACGGCAATCAGGTTTCTCTGACAGGTTCCAACCTTACCGCGGAAGGCTTAGATAAATTGTTTGATGGGGAATACACAATTGGAACAAAGGCGATGACCGTAATCAGTATTGGTGAAACCAGCTTGCTTACCTTGCCATGAAATTTGTGAATTCTTAATGACCCGCGACTAACCCTTCATTATTCAATGATGGGATAACAGTATGTACGGCCTGATCAATCGATCTATTCAGTGTTTCTTACGTGATATGTACGGCCACGAAATCTGGATAGAAGTCTCTGCAACTGCAGGGTTGGGCCCAGATGGTTTTGAGGCCCTTTTATCTTACGAAGATGAGCTGACCGACAAAGTTCTTTCGGCGGCGTCTCTCTCCTTGGAAAAACCCGTAAATGTTGTTTTGGAAGATCTGGGAACTTATCTGGTTTCGCATCCCAATTGTGAACCATTGCGCAGGTTGCTTCGGTTTGGCGGGCCGACGTTCACCGAATTTCTATATTCGCTGGACGATTTACAGGGTCGCGCAAAACTGGCTGCACCAGAAATTGAACTGCCACTACTGGATTTGCATGAAAACGGTTCGGGCAATTTCACCTTGTATTGCTCCAGGGGCCACCGGGGTTTTGGCAATGTTTTTGTTGGTATTCTGCGCGCAATGGCTGACGATTATGGCGCGTTGGTAATGCTGGAACATCTGGGCAGCAAAACTGGGGTCGAAAATATATCAATCCAGATACTTGAAAGCAGCTTTGCAAAAGGAAAGTCATTCGATTTAGGCGCAGGGGTGGCGGGATGAAATGTGCAAGCCCCATTGCAAGGCTGGAAAACCAAACACTGGATTGCTTGATGCCGTTGCATCTGCTGGTGGCACCAACCGGGAAAATTCTGCATGTCGGGCCAACATTGGCGAAACTGGTCCCGGCAACGCCGATGGTTGGCATGCGTTTGTTAGAACTGTTTCAGTTGCGCCGCCCCCGGAATGTTGTGTCAATGACTGATCTGGCTGCAGTGGCGGGGCAGAAACTATATCTGCAGTTTCGCAGCACTCCGCATACAGGTGTGAAAGGTGTGGCCGTGGCGCTGCCTGAACAACAGGGACTGCTGCTAAATCTGTCTTTTGGTATTTCAGTGGTTGAAGCTGTGCGCGACCACAACCTTAGCAGTGCTGATTTTGCACCCACTGAACTGACTGTGGAAATGCTGTACTTGATTGAGGCGAAAAACGCGGTGATGAACGAAAGCCGAAACCTGAACATTCGCTTGCAGGGCGCGAGGATCGCTGCTGAAGAACAGGCCTTTACCGATACACTGACCGGCCTGAAAAATCGCCGTGCACTCGATCATGTATTGGAACGCCTGACCAATAGTCCGGCAGAATTTTCTGTTATGCAACTTGATCTCGACTATTTCAAAAATGTTAATGACACGTTCGGGCATGCCGCCGGGGATGAGGTGTTGCAACATGCAGCTGCAATTCTGGTCGAAGAAACACGGCCAGAAGATACGGTCGCAAGAGCCGGGGGTGATGAATTTGTTCTTGTTTTCAATCGCCTGGTGGATTTTGAAAAACTAAAATCGATCGGTGCCCGCATCATTACTCGCCTGGAAGAACCAATAACCTACGATGGCAAGCCGTGCTGCATTTCAGGCAGTATCGGTGTTACGACATCCGCAATGTATGAAACAGCGGATGCCGCGGTTATGTTAGCAGACGCCGATAACGCGCTGTACCAATCCAAATCAGATGGCCGTGGCCGCGTTACTGTGGGATTAGGCGGGGGCAATAAAATCCCCGACGCAGCAAAACAAAAGAAGGTCTCGTGAACCCCAATTTTCAGGTTTTTGTTGTTGTTGCTTATGTCATTGAACACTGCACAGCTAATAAACGGAAAATTCAATCTTTAAAGTTCAATCGGATCCCGTTGATTAACTTCACTATCCGTGTCTGAATTCAACAGACATTTTCTTTGGTGTGAATGGCCCCTGGATTTGTAGACACCTTGCTTGGCGATTTAGGATGCAGGGAAGACGCTATGCCCAGAAACAGGTTTAAAGAAGAGTTTAAGCAAGATACGGCGGCTGGAAATGGAACCGGACGGCCACCCTGCGCTCGTCAGACGGCTGGGGCACCAGTTCGGACACAAGCTAGGGGTGGTCGAGTTGCCCGACGTGCTGACACTGGCCCTGTCGTCGCCCTCACAGTCGATTGCGGACGCGCTGGCTGGGGAATGGCTGGGCGATATCGACCTTGCCGCCGTGGCGGTGCCCCTGTGGGCACTTCCCGCCGATCAGCGGTCAACGGTCGCCGCCCTGTGCGAACACCCCTGACAACCCATCCCTAAGTGCCACGGGACAACTAGCCCGTGTTTGCGAGCACCGACGCAGCCGGGGCATTTTCCAATCGGTCGTCACCTTGTAGTCGTCAAGTTTTGGATCGTAAATCATATGGTATGAAGCGGGCCAATCGTTCGATGCGGCTTCAAACAATGAAACGATGGTATCGAAAGGAACACGCCATATGACGTTGTTCCTATCATAGTCAGAGACTACTAATAGGTCCGACCAATTTCTTTCCGGTCCTCGATCCACGAAGCTAAGATAGGCGTGAATGCTTTGATTGCAGATGTAAGGCGCTGCCTTATGTTCGGGTTTTTCGGCGTTCCAATCGTGGTTTTCTTCAACAGAAAACCAGCTTCTCTTGTTCACATGTTTTGTCACGACCGCGCTGAACAGTTTTAGTTGGAGTTTAGCGACGCGTGATGACACCTTGTTGAGGTCTATCATCCTGCGGATTATAAAAAAGCCGATCATTACATCGCGCTCAACAGTGCAGACCGCGCGTTCGGACCAACGTTTCGGCTTGGGAACAGGACGAATTGACTTCGCAATGCGTGCCAATCCTTCCTTCCAGTAAAGAGATTCAATCGCCATGCTTTCTCCAACGCTCTCCGGGCGAACGATGCGCGTAACCTATCAAGCTTACTAGCTTCGCGTTCACGACTTCGTGAGTGTTCGCCGGGCTTTCGGTGCCGTTCTGTGGGAACATGCAGCTTAGGCAATACTTAGGCAGCGTCACGCGAATTGAAATTTACCCAATGAAATCAATGGCAAATGGTGGGCGATCCTGTAATCGAAACCTTCATGAAAACTCAGTTGCATAATAGCCAATAAAAAACAGAGTTTTACAGTGTATGTTTCGGAAAGCGGCGTTCAAATCGTATCGAGAACTAGGGTCAGGACCCATAAACAGGCAATGATGGCGGGGGCCGCTTCTTCCGATAGTGGACTTTACGCAAAACTCGGGCAATGACGGCTCAGCGGACAAACCGGACCTTGTTCTTTTTGGTTATTTGACGGCTTCGGATCGTTCTTGAGAACTAACTTCTCAGGGAAACATTGACAGCAGGTAACGGGCGCACACCGGCAAGGATGCGCCCGTCAGAATGCGTCTATTCCGGCAAGGTCGCAGCGTAGCTCAGTACGTCGAGAATGGCTTGCTCACCGAAGGGTCGCAGATTGATCATTGCCACACCCGGGTGACCATTCAAGATCTTGCCGAAGACCTCATCCGGAGCGGCCACGGCCTCGGTGCCGACGAAGGCGGATTCGTCGCCTTCTCCCCAATCATAGGCCCGTCCGTCGAACCCATGACACGCAGCACAGACACTCTGGAAAATGGCGCGGCCATTGTTCAGATCGCCCCATTTGACGGCGCGGGTTTCCATATCAACATACTTCGACATGTCCACCTGTCCGCGGGAAACGAACGCGGCAAGCCGCACCATTTCCTCGTCATTGATCATGTCAGTCGTATAGCCGTGCAACGGTGCCCTGAGCAGAGTAGCAATCGCAGCTTCATTGGAGCCGATAGCGCCGTAAATACCCTTGATACCCGTGTAATGGCTTCCGCCGCTATAGATCCCATCAGCACCGCGAAAGTCCCACCCGTGACATTCCTTGCAACGCCAAGTCGTTGATCCCTCTTTTTGCCCGGCTACCGGGTATGAAGGATGCGTACCTTCGGGTGGATCTTTGTCCAAAGCGTTCCACCAATTGTCGTATATCCGTCCCCCGGCCGAAAGCACCCAGATGTCGGTTGGTTGTTCGGGTGAGCCGTGAATATATTCCTGCGCCTCCTCCGAGTGCGCGTAGTCACTCAGATCGCTTTCCTGCGCCTGAGCCAATCCGCCGATGCCAACAATAACACTGGCAATTGCTGTTGTTTTGAATAATTGAAACACGTACCGCATTTGTCCCCTCCCTATGGGTAGCAGCTGTTCCAGCTGCTGAAATGCGCGCTTCCTAATTGATTGATAACACAGATTTGGGTTTCTGGTAGTTTTATTGGATATGGTTGAAACTCACCAATCTCAGATGGGATGCGCCATCGCAAAGACGTATTGCGAATTGCCAAGAGTGGGGCGGCGCGGAAGTGTCGCGTAGCATATACCCGGACCGCTTTGGGCTCCTTGCCGTCATCTGACTCTTTTTGTCGGATGACCAGTTTTCCATGGTTAGCGGACATTGGGGAGATCGATTCCCTTTTTTGCAGCGTCGTGTTTCAAGGGCGGTAGGAGGATTGCCCATATCGCGTCTGTTTTGGATCGACCAAGAGCACCTGAAACGCATCCAGCACTTGTTTCCGAAGCCACGTGGGGTCGCGCGTGTTGATGACCGCAAAGTACTGAGTGGCATCATCCATGTCATTCGCAATGGTCTGCGCTGGCGGGACGCTCCGCCTGAGTATGGGCCGCACAAGACGTTGTACAATCGGTTTCGACGGTGGTCAGAAAACGGTATATTTGAACGGATTTTTTCGAAACTGGCAAACCCTGGCGTGGAAAGCAGTGGTATCCTGATGATTGATGCCACGCATCTGAAAGCGCACCGCAAGGCGTCCAGCCTTAAAAAGGGGGCGATGAGCCAAAGTTGATCGGCCGTACAAAGGGCGGGATGAACACCAAGCTGCACACCGTGTGTGACAATCTGGGACGTCCAGTACGGCTCCTAATAACCGAAGGCCAGCGCAGCGACTTCAAGGGGGCAGACGTACTGCTTAAAAACTTGCCAAGGGCAAAAGTCCTGTTGGGCGACAAAAGTTATGACAGCGGCAAAATCCGCGCCATGTTGGCCGATCAGGACATCACGCCATGTATCCCGCCCAAAAAGAACCGCAAAACCACAATCGAATATTGCAAGTCGCTCTACAAGACACGGCATAAAGTCGAAAACCTGTTTGCAAAGCTGAAAGACTGGCGGCGCATCGCTACCCGATATGACAGATGCGCCCACATTTTCCGTTCAGCAATCTATCTCGCCGCAACCGTCATATTCTGGTTATGAGTCCTGACCCTAGCCAAATCGTATCGAATATTGCGGGAACGGATGCGCCTCAGCTATTGTACGGCTTGCTGGTTGTATCAGGCACTGAGTATGTCAGGAATATTGTTTAGAAGGAGCATCCTAATAGATTTCGAAAGCTCGGATGTGACACGTCGTGACTCACAGTTGTTCAACAAGTAGGTACAGATGAACCCTGCCTCCTGAAGGCGACTCCGGCGTTCTGTATGCCGCTGAACCCCTTCGTTTCTTGACGAAGCGTTTCGTTTGATGCTCCTGATTTCGGGGTTGTCGTTGCGGGGCAGGACGCTTTGTCGGTACAGTCCTGCGCGGCTTCACCTTTCAACTAGGGGGCATCCATTGTACTTGGCTCCTCAATCGCGATTATCGGCCTAAGGTAGCTGGTAACGTCACGACTCAGAACGGCAAAGCAACACGGGATGACCACATGAGCATTTTTGAGAAATACCTGTCCCTGTGGATCGCATTGGCGATGGTGGGCGGTATCGTATTGGGCAATGTCACCCCAGGACTGGTTACTGCAATTGCAGCGGCAGAGCTGGCCAGCGTCAATCTGGTTGTCGCCGTTCTGATCTGGGCGATGGTCTATCCCATGATGGTTGGCGTTGATCCCAGATCGCTGCGCGATGTTGCAAAGCAACCTCGCGGACTAATAATTACGCTTGTCGTGAATTGGTTGATCAAGCCTTTTACGATGGCAGCTTTGGCGGTTCTGTTCTTCCAGTATGTCTTCGCACCTTGGATTCCGCCAGAGGACGCCATGCAATACATAGCAGGTTTGATTCTTCTTGGGGCGGCACCCTGCACGGCCATGGTGTTTGTCTGGTCACAACTGACACGTGGGGATGAGACCTATACTCTCTTACAAGTGTCGGTGAATGATCTGATCATGGTCGTAGCCTTTGCACCCATTGTGGCGTTCTTGCTAGGTGTTACAGATATATCTGTGCCCTGGACGACCCTGGTCCTGTCAGTCTTGTTGTTCATCGCGCTGCCACTTGTCGCGGGGATGATCACACGTCACCGTCTAGGATCGTCAGATGCAATTGATGTGTTTCAGGCTCGTGTAAAGCCCTATTCAATAGTGGGCCTGATCGTTACAGTAGTGATCCTCTTTGGCCTTCAGGGCCAGGTGATCGTGTCCAAGCCGTTCATCATAGTGCTGATCGCCGTGCCAATTATTTTGCAAAGCTATGGTATTTTCGCAATCGCGTATGCAGCGGCGTTTGCAATGAAAGTGCCCCACCGCATCGCCGCCCCTTGCGCCTTGATTGGCACTTCGAATTTCTTCGAACTGGCCGTTGCGGTTGCCATAAGTCTTTTTGGGCTGAATTCTGGGGCAGCCCTTGCGACTGTTGTGGGGGTTCTGGTCGAGGTTCCCGTTATGCTTACGCTTGTGGCATTTGCCAATCGAACCCGGGCTAGGTTTGCCCCGTGACGCGGCAAAACGTGAGATGAACCCGAAAATGGTGGGCTGTCAGATATGATCCCAAAATGGTGGTAGGTAAGGATGCTTCCAGCGACGCCGCGTGGCCGTTCTAGGCCATCCCGGTTCAGTGTCGGCGGTGTTCATAGAATTGGCAGTCCACGATCAGGGTCCGGGATAGTGTTCGACGTATAGTGTTGAAATAGTTGGATAAAATCAGCGGGCATCGGGGCCATGATTCCTATCTACTACATCCTCGATACAATTTGACATTCAGGAATGCAAAATTACTGATTAATTACAGTACCTTAATGAATGGTGGTGGTCGCAGGCTGCACCGAACCTGTCTTTGGCCTATATCCCTGATTAACAGGGAATTAACAGGGAAAATCCCTCGTTTTGAGCTGATATCGCTCTATTTTTTGGTGAATTAGTCCCGAATACCCACGTGATAACAGCGCCTTACGGGCCATTTCCCTGTCAATAGAGGAACCGGGAATTAATCCAGTGCTATCAGGGAAATCTATTGATCAAAGAGGGAATGCATCAATGGATGCAAGGAAATCCTTTTGGGGTTATTTCCGTCGTGATCTGGCCTTGAACCCCGGAGCTTCCAGTTCAGCAACACCACTACCATTGTCAG
>Ga0209344_10001116_pt1 | contig 37348 bp, 32 predicted proteins | sample Cruoilmetagenom6_FD_187293 | JGI IMG/M metagenome (GOLD analysis project Ga0209344, IMG submission 187293) | Oil polluted marine microbial communities from Coal Oil Point, Santa Barbara, California, USA - Santa Barbara Oil Seep Sample 6 (SPAdes)... | ecosystem: Environmental > Aquatic > Marine...
GGGAAACCTGGATGCTGCAACAGGGCGGAATGAGCAATCTGGAAGCCTTAAAAGCTGCAACTATCAATGCTGCTGAATATATTGGCGCCGGTGAAGATATTGGTTCATTGAAAATTGGAAAACTTGCAGATTTAATCGTGATGGACAAAAATCCTTTGGAAAATATTGAAAATACCGAATCTATAAAAATGGTAATGGTTAACGGCAGGTTATACGATACAGATACGATGAACGAGATTGGCAACAACCCACAAGAGCGACTTCCATTTTTTTGGGAAATGGATAAATATAACCAAGCATTCCCTTGGCATCAGGAAACCCACGGTTTTATGGATGGTGGATGCAGTTGTCATTAATAAAAAAAAAGCCCCAAAAGTGGGGCTTTTAAATTTACCTAAAATATTGAATTACATTTTTGGCATCAATACTTTGTCCACAACGTGAACAACACCGTTTGATGCATCCATATCAGCACTTGTTACGGTAGCTGTATTTCCTTTAGCATCTTTAATCATGACTTTACCTCCTTTTTCAGACAAAGTTAAAACTTCACCATTAAGGGTGGTAACATCAAGCTTGTTATTGGCTTCTTTAATTTTAGCCAAAACATCTGTTGCATTCATCTTACCTTGAAGAACGTGATACTTTAACAATGCTTGAAGTTGTTCTTTGTTTTCTGGCTTCATCAAGTTATCCATTGTTGCCTTTGGAACTTTGTTGAAAGCTTCATTGGTTGGTGCAAATACAGTGTATTCACCTTCCGATTTTAAGGTTTGTGCCAAATCGGCTGCTTGAAGAGCGCTTACTAAAGTTGACAAGTCTGAATTGCCCATTGCTTTAGCAGCAATTGAATTGGCTTCCATCTCGGCCATTTTAGCGGCGTTCATTTCTTCAACTTTCATCAAAGAATCTTTTTCGCGTTCCATACGCATTTGTTCAGCCTTGGCTTGTTCCTCAGCTTCTTTCTTTTTAGTGTCTTCACAGCTAGCGAAAAGCATTCCCACTACAGCTAGAGACAGTACAATTGATTTTAGTTTCATAATAGTTATTGTTGATTTAAATGTTTGCACCAAAGGTATTCTAAGTGCCGTAATTTTTTTACTAATTGTAATTAATCTTTAGTTAAATATTTGATAATTTTTTTAGGGGTTTACTAATAAACCATTCATACTATTAAATTTTTCACAATGTCAAAAATTACCGACCATAAAATGGTATTTTTAGATATTAACTTAAAAATTAAAAAAAATGATTAAATCGAAGTATCAAAGCGTTTTGGAACTAGGTGAAAAATTAAACATCCAAAATGGTGATGTAAAAGAGGAAAATGGCCAATTAAAAGTTTGGGGGACAGCAAAAAACCAATATGAAAAGAACCTTCTTTGGGATGAAATAAAACGTATTGGAGGCGAAAATCCTACCGATATCATGGCCGATATTAAAGTTGCCGATACTTCTGCCTTTGCCCACCATACTGTAAAAAGTGGAGAATCATTGAGTAAAATTGCAAAGCATTATTATGGCGATGCTAATAAATATAATGCTATTTACGAAGCCAACAAGGGAAAATTGAAATCTGCGGACCTAATCCACCCGGGTGATGAATTGGTTATTCCGAATATTTAATATTTAGGTTAAAAGAAAATAAAACCGCCACTTTTTCAGTAAATGGCGGTTTTTTTATTGTTTATATTTAAAGTCCGCTAATATAGCTTCCGTATAAATCTTTAAAATGCAAGCCATTCCCCAAACTGAATTTGCTCAGTTTTTTATTTTCGGCCAATGCCCAAAGAATTACTTCCTTTAGAAAATAACTATCCTCTTTTGAAGTCTCGGGCTGATACTTTTCAATCAATTGTTGCAACGGAATAATCCGGTCCAATTCATTTTTATATTCTTCATCAGTGTAGGAATCCAGCAGTTCAAAATCATTTTCTTCAAAAAACCATGCAACTACTTCTGCATACGGATCTGGGTCACCATCTTTTGTGAGTTTTTCTATCTTTGGAAATTTCTCTTTAAAAATAGTATTTACAGCATCAGCAATCAATTGTTGTGCAACCTGCGAAACACCTTCCTGCTCTCCTTCGTACACCAATTCAATCTTGCCGGTGATGGAAGGAATGATGCCCACAAAATCTCCCAAACGCACGCTGGTTTTTTCTTCTCCATTATGCAAAGTTCTCCTTTCAGCCGTACTTAAAAGGTTTTCAAAAGCAGTAATACTCAGTCTGGCGCTTACGCCACTTTTAGCATCAATAAAATCATTTTCACGCGCCTCAAAACTTATTTGCTCCAAAATATCCTTTGCCAAATCGGGTACGTAAACATTCGATTTTGAATTGATGGAATCTGCCGTTTCCTGTTCCGTTATTGTGCGTGCAGTTGTAATATCCTCGGGATAATGCGTCAAAATCTGTGAACCAATTCTATCTTTTAGCGGGGTAACAATACTTCCTCGGTTTGTGTAATCCTCAGGGTTTGCAGTGAAAACGAACTGAATATCCAACGGCAACCGTACTGCAAAACCCCTAATTTGTATATCGCCTTCCTGTAAAATATTAAAAAGTGCTACCTGAATTCTCGGTTGCAAGTCAGGAAGTTCATTAATAACAAAAATGCAACGGTTGCTGCGGGGAATCATTCCAAAATGAATCACGCGATCATCTGCATAGTTCAATTTTAAATTTGCAGCTTTTATGGGGTCCACATCGCCAATAATATCTGCTACCGTAACATCGGGCGTTGCCAATTTTTCTGAAAAGCGATCGTTCCGGTGCAACCAGCTGATGGGCGTGTCATCCCCTTTTTCATGTACCAGGTTTTTGGCGTAACGCGAAATAGGGTTGAAAGGATCATCATTAATCTCGCTCCCTTCTACAATAGGAATATATTCATCCAAGAGCCCCACCATTTGTCGCGCCAATCGGGTTTTTGCTTGCCCGCGAAGCCCCAACAAATTTATGTTGTGTTTTGAAAGAATGGCGCGTTCAAGTTCTGGAATTACGGTAAGTTCATAGCCGTGAATTCCCACAAAAGGCGTTTCCTTCTTCATTATTTTTTGAAGTAGATTGCGGCGCAATTCTTCTTTGATTGATTTCGGTTCGTAACCCGATTTTTTAAGTTCACCGAAGGTTTTTATTTTTTTTATTTCCATAACTTTTATTTCTATATTTTTTAACCCCAGAGGGCACAAAGTTTTTTGCAAAGGTCGCAGAGGATATTTCCAATGAAACTCAATTGCTCGCGATAAATCGCAAACCTATTATTTAATCCGCTTTCTGCGGTTCGTTTCATAATCGCTAAAAATCATTTCACCCAAACCTTTAAGACCTGTGTAAAATGCCTTTCCTTGATTGGCTGCTGTAAAATGCTCCACAAACTGCATCAAATAGGGATCTTCGGCAATCATAAAAGTGGTGATTGGGATGTGAAGCTTCCGAGCTTGTGATGCCATTGCATAACATTTGTTTACAATATAACTATCCAATCCGTTGCTATTTTTATAATATCTTCCATCGGGAAGCCTTACGCAACTAGGTTTTCCATCGGTTATCATAAAAATTTGTTTGTTGGTATTGCGTTTTCTTCGCAATAAATCCATTGCCAATTGAAGTCCCGCAACTGTATTTGTGTGATAGGGACCAACATTCAAATACGGCAAATCCTTAATTTTAATTGGCCAAGCATCATTTCCGAAGACTAAAATATCCAGCGTATCTTTTGGGTAACGGGTAGTAATAAATTCCGAAAGTGCCATTGCCACTTTTTTAGCTGGAGTTATGCGGTCTTCGCCGTAAAGAATCATGCTATGGCTGATGTCTATCATCAAAACCGTGCTCATTTGGGTTTTATACATGGTTTCCTCAACTACCAAATCGTTTTCAGATAGTGTGAAATCGCCCAAACCGTGATTTATCTGCGCATTTTTAAAACTTTCCGTCATGGAGATTTGTTCCAGCGAATCGCCAAAGCGATAATTGCGGAACTCGCCCGCCTGCTCATCTCCCCTGCCCGTTTGCTTGGTTCGGTGGTTCCCGGCACCACTTTTTCTGAGTTTTCCAAAGATTTGCTCCAAGGCTCTTTTGCGGAGGGCTCTTTCGGTTTTTTCGGTAATTGCCAAACCGTTTGAACCGTCAATCTTTATTTCTTCGCGAAGATATCCTTTCTTTTTAAGGTCTTCCACAAAATCATCCAGTGTATAATCTTCTGTTGTGAGGTTATATTCTTCGTCCAACTGTTTTAACCAGTCCATCGCTTCTTCAAAATCGCCCGAGGTATGGGTAATAAGTTCTTGAAAGACCTCAAAAAGTTTCTCAAAGGGAGATTGGTCTCTGGGTGTATGTTTAGTGAAGATAAATCCGCTCTTGGCTTCCATTTTATTCATAATTTAAAAGTAAAACAATCCTTGTTTAAAAAAAATGTAGAAACGTTAAACTACTACCAAAAAAAGGAATTTAGCTGTACAAAAGATTATTTGACCCTATTGTAACGCGTTAATTATGCTTTATTTAAATTTTAGTTAACAGATTTTTAATGCAAGTGTAGATGTTGAAGCCTTATATTTAAAAGAACAAAAAATAATCAACCTCTAAAAAATTAATATTATGGCAGAGATTAAAATTGAAAAGAAAAAACCCATTTGGCCCTGGATACTTGCAGCATTAGTAATACTTGCTGCTATCTATTTTATTTGGTCAAGTAACGATGACGATTACGAGACCGATGATGAAGTACTTGGCAATGATACTATTTCTCAAATAGATCAAAATACCTATGATACAACAGCAAATGATTCCACTACCCTATATACAGGCACATATGGTACAATGGTGAAAGAAAAAGCGCTATCAAATTATTTTACTTATATAGATAATGAAAAAATGGGCTTGGACCATGAGTATACCAATGGCGCCTTAATCCATTTAATTACTGCAACTGAGGCAGAAGCAAATAATTTGAATGTAGATATAAATGCCAATTTGGAAGAAGCACGTACTCATGCTTTTGAAATTACGAAAGATCCGATGTCGCTCAAGCATGCAGATAAAATTAGAGCTGCAGGCCTCGAAATTGTGACTGCTCTGAAAACAATTCAGGAAAAGGAATTCCCGAATCTTTCAGCCGAACTGGGTGAATTAAAAGTTGCTGCTGAGGATATTAATCCCGCAACTCCAACGCTTGAACAGAAAGAAGATGCCAAAGCCTTTTTCGAAAAAGCGGGACGCGTACTTCAAAAAATGAATGAATCTGAAAATAATCAATAAACTAAAAACTATGAAAAATCAAGAAAAACACTTATATAAACTCCACGAACTCTCGGACTACAAAGTAGTGAGCGATGACCCCGACATTCGCTCTTGGGAAGTTCGCGATATTGACAATCGGGTAATAGGCAAAGTTGATAATCTGTTGGTAAACAAAAACGCCAAAAGAGTGGTTTACCTTGACGTGGAAGTAGATGAAACCATTATTGATGAAAACCACGACCCCTATGCTAAGCCCAGTAATACCGAAACCCACGAATTCTTAAATGAAGAAGGTGAAAACCACATAATTGTCCCAATTGGAATGGTACGTCTGGATGAAGAAAACAAATTAGTACGTGCAAACGGTATAAACCACCGAACCTTTGCAGAAACAAAACGTTACCGAAAAGGCGATACGATAAATAGGGAGTATGAAATAATAGTCTTAGATTCCTATAATCGCAATAACGTATCTGCAGATGACAGAACGGAAAATGACGACGATTTCTATAATAGAGACGAATTTAACAGAGAGTGATATAACAAGTAATTCATCTTTATCAATCCGCAAACCCGAACGCCCAAGCTCACACCTTGGGCCTTCGGGTTTTTTGAAATGTTCACATTCGTAACTCCTTCAGTAAGTAAAAAACATAATGTTTTTAATGTGAAACTGAATATAAATTCTATAATAAAATTCAGTAGATTTGTGCTGAAAATCAACAAAATAACTTCCAAAACTCCACTTTATGAAAAATTTTAGTTTAATTTTTTCAGCACTCTTGCTCTTTGTTGCGTGTAAAGACACACAAAAGGATAACACCAACGAGGTTGCTGATATTAAAACCTATACTATAGAGCAATTTATGGGGAACGAAAATGCATTTGCAAATGGCTTTTCTCCGGACAATTCAAAAGTATTAATAACCAGCAACCGTTCCGGCATTTACAATATGTATAATGTTTCTGTAGAAGGCGGCGAATTTATGCCCATAACGCAGTCTGACAGCGCTTCAGTTTATGGTATTTCCTATTTTCCTAATGACGACAGGATTCTTTTCAGAATGGATGGCAATGGAGATGAAATTTTCAAAATTTTTCTGAAAGACAGCAACGGTATTAAAAGGTTAACACCGGAGAAAAATGTTAGAGCACTCTTTCAAGGCTGGGCTAAGGATGGCAATAGTTTTTATTACCAAAGCAACGAACGCAGCCCACAAATAATGGATGTTTATGAAATGGACATTGCGACCTTTAAACCAAAACTTCTTCTTAAAAATGATGACGCTATGGATTTTGGCGGAATTTCAGCAGATAAAAATTATATGTTGCTTTCAAAATCCATCAATACAAACGATAGTGACTTGTTTCTTTTAAATCTTAAAACGAATAAAAAAACTAAGATAAATGAAACATTGAGCAAGAATACACCTGAAGATTTTTCGCCCGATGGAAAATCATTTTACTACACAACCGATGTAGATGCTGAATTCAGCTATTTGATGAAATACAATATTGAAGACGGCAGCAAAGAAAAGGTTTTGGAGAAAGATTGGGATATCAATGCCTTCTATTTCACCCACAACGGAAAATATCAAGTTATGTTTACCAACGAAGATGCCAAAACAGAAATGTACGTAACCGAAGTGGCAACCGGAAAAGAATTGAATTTTCCTGAAATTGATGGACAGGCCATAAATGCCGCAAGTTTTTCGAGGGACGAAAAAATGGCTTTGTTGACCGTGGGAAGCTCCCAACTTCCCACAAATACGTATTCGTACAATATTGCATCTGGAGAATATCACAAGCTTTCCGATGTTTTAAACAAAGAAATAAATCCGGATGATTTGGTGAAAGCAACTGTGGTTCGTTTTAAATCTTTTGACGGATTGGAAATTCCGGCAATCTACTATCAGCCAAAACAAGCAAGTTCCGCTAATAAAACTCCAGCGTTGGTTTGGGTCCACGGTGGTCCAGGGGGTCAATCAAGGCAAGGGTTTAGTTCGTTTATTCAATATCTTGTAAACCACGGATATGCAATCTTGGCGGTTAACAACCGTGGCAGTAGCGGTTACGGGAAAACTTTTTTTCAAATGGACGACCAAAACCACGGCGATAAGGATTTGAAAGATTGCATTGCCGGGAAAAATTGGTTGGCAAATCAAGAAATAATCGATAAAGACAAAATTGGTATTATTGGAGGCTCTTACGGAGGCTATATGACGATGGCGGCACTTACCTACGCTCCCGACGAATTTAAGGTTGGCGTAAATATTTTCGGGGTTACCAACTGGATCAGAACTTTAAACAGTATTCCACCCTGGTGGGAATCTTTTAAAGATGCGCTTTATTTAGAAATGGGCGATCCAAATACTGCAGATTCCGTTCGCTTAAAGCAAATTTCACCATTGTTCCATACCGAAAATGTAACAAAACCTTTAATGGTACTGCAAGGTGCGCAGGATCCACGGGTTCTTAAAATTGAATCGGATGAAATTGTGGAAGGAGTTAAAAAGAACGGCGTTCCAGTGGAGTATGTGGTTTTTGAAGATGAAGGCCACGGATTTGTAAAAAAGGAAAACGAGATTGAAGCCTACGGAAAGGTTTTGAAGTTTTTGAACCAATATTTAAAAGGAAAAGATCAAACTACTTTGGATACAGGCGCCACAGAAACTACCGAAGTGAAATAATAAAATTTAGACTATTCCAATCTTTTCGGAATGTGCAATAGCTTTTTCGCTGTTGGCAAAATAACAAGTAGCAACACCCATAGATTCTATATTGTTCAGAATTTCTTGGGTTGTTGCTTTTTTTCCTTTTGAAGTTTGCCGAATGTAAATAGCCTTTATATTTTGCGGAAATATCTTAACCACCCGTTCATAAAGGTATGGATCCTTCTGTGAGTCATCGCCCAGTAACACATATTCAAGTTTAGGGTAAAACATGAGAATATCCTTTATCTTTTCAAATTTATGGTCGTGGCTGCCTCTTCCCGTAAAAAGAAAATCGGAGATTCCGGTTTTTATTTTTTTCAGTTTTATTACTGCCTTCGGCAATTTGTGAAGTCGCGCAAAGGAATCAATAAATTCGTATAGGTTCCACTCGCTGCTGGAAACGTAAAAAAACGAATTGGAAGCCCTTTCATTGTTTTGTCCTGCTTTACTCAAAGCTTGGTAATGCGGCACTACATCCTCAAAGACCTTACGTTTGTTGATGTTTTTAAGAAGAAGCACATAAAGTTTTTTAAAAAAAATTCCGCTGTGCGAAACCAAGAAAGTATCGTCAATGTCTGATATTACGCCGACCTTGCTTTCAAAGGGCTTCAACAATTCAGAATTTTCAACGATTCCGTAATCATACAGCTCGCAACATACCTGAAACGGGTGCCAACCACTCTCAAGTTTCTCGGAATATGGAATTGTAAACCGAAAATATCCATCAGCCAATGTTTTGGTAGTGACTTCTAAATTTTTAAACTTCAATTTTACCTCTACATTTTCCAAAGGTTTTATTCGGAACATATGAATCACGGACACCGCATGGCGAATTCCCTTTCGGTCCAATCTGTATTTGTCGGGTGCCCACGATTTAAAAACGTGGCCAAAAACAACCAATTCCTCATCATTTACATAGCCACGGTACAATTTTAAATCAAGCTTCACTTATTGAGATTTCGTTAACGGTTTAATATTTCCAAAATAGGTATTTTTAAATTCAATCTTTATTAATGAAATCAGAAAATTATATTTTATTGGTGGTTAACCCAATTGCGGGCGATAACGACAAATCTTCTATAATCACAGCAGTTGAATATGAGGTGTCCCAACGCGATTATAAGCTTAAAATTTATGAAACTACCGGAGATGATGATAAAAAAACCATAGATTCCTTAATAGAGGAATACAATCCATCCCGAATTATAGTTGTGGGGGGTGATGGCACAATTTCATTGGTCGCGGAATGTGTTTATGAAAAGGAGATAATTCTAGGTATCATACCGGCCGGATCCGCAAATGGAATGGCGGTAAATTTCGGCATTCCTGAAACAATTAAAGAACAGATAGCCATAGCGCTTTCTGATTGGACATTAAAAGTAGATGTGCTTTTTATCAATGGGCGAATGTGCCTTCATATTGCAGATTTGGGCATCAATGCAGAATTGGTCAAAAACTATGAAAGTTCAGGAGTTCGGGGCAAATGGGGCTATTTTTTACAGTCCATCCCCACGCTTATAAATTCAGAATCGCCTTTCCATTTCACCATTGAAACTGCCGAGGGAATGGTTAATGAGTCAGGAGTTTTACTGGCTATTGCAAATGCCAATAAATTTGGCACCGGCGCTACCATAAACCCCAACGGAAAAATAAACGATGGCATATTTGAAATCTTGATTTTTAAACATCTTGATTTTATAGAAATTTTTAAAACAATAAACGACAAGCCTGATATGTCTTCAGATTTTGTTCAAGTAATATCAACAGAAAATGCTATAATTCGTTCCACTAAAAAAATTCCATTCCAAATAGATGGAGAATTTATTGGTGAAATTGATGAAGTTAAAGTTTCAGTGGCGCAAGAAAAATTATTAGTTGCGCTGCCTGAAAAGTTCTGTAAACACTATACATTCCAACATTAAATTATGAATATTCAAAAAGTATCATTTACCAATAAAGATGAAGAACAACTGGCAGGACGTTTGGAACTTCCGTTAGACCAAAAGCCCCATAATTTTGTCATTTTTGCACACTGCTTTACGTGTACCAAAAATTTGAGCGCCGTTAAAAATATTGGTAGGGCACTTACAGATTCGGGTTTTGGCGTTTTAAGGTTTGACTTTACGGGGTTGGGAGAAAGCGAAGGCGATTTTGAAAACACAAACTTCTCCGGCAATGTGGAAGATTTAGTTGAAGCTGCAAATTTCCTAAAAAAAAATTACGAAGCTCCCACCCTTATTATTGGTCATTCCCTAGGAGGCGCAGCGGCAATCTTTGCTGCAAATAAAATTGATTCCATAAAAACTGTAGCGGTTATCAATTCTCCCAGCCATCCTTCACATGTAATGCATCTGCTGAGAGAAAGCAAACATGAAATAACAAAAAATGGAAAAGCAAAGGTAAATCTTGGGGGATTGGATTTCACCATAAAAAAACAGTTTCTGGACGATCTGGAAGATAAATCGCTTTTGAAAATTGTCAGCAAATTCAAAAAGGCATTACTTATTTTACATTCACCGCAGGATACCGTTGTTGGAATAAATAACGCCGAAGAAGTATATACATCCGCACACCACCCTAAAAGTTTTATATCGCTTGACGGGGTTGACCATCTATTGAGCCAAAAAGAAGATTCAAAATATGTAGGGCAAGTAATTGCAGGCTGGGCTTCCCGTTATTTAGAAATTCCAAGCATTCAGGAGGTTAAAAGTAAAAGTAAGGTTGCGGCAAGTTTAGATAAAGATGAAATGTTTACCACCCATTTAAAACTAGGTGACCATAATTTAATTGCAGATGAACCCACAAGTTTTGGGGGGAACAATTATGGCCCTTCCCCTTACGAATTTCTTTCTGCAGGCCTCGCCGCGTGCACCGTAATGACTATACAAATGTATGCCAGAAGGAAAAAATGGAATGTTGAAAATGTAACCTGTCATATCAACTATTCGAAGGATCATGCGGTAGATTGTGAGCATTGTGAAGAAGAGTCGGCCAAAATAGACACCTTCACCCGCGAAATAAAATTAGAAGGAAATCTTTCCGAAGAGCAAAAAACAAGACTGCTGCAAATTGCCGATAAATGTCCGGTTCATAAAACGTTACACACAAAAACCCAAGTTATTACATCTTTATATATTTCTTAAACCCACAATCGTATCAATCTATTTTGTAAACTTGTAGGGTATTTAAACTACAGTTTATGAAAATAAAAACACATTTAATTCTATTAATAATAGGAGGCGTAACAGTTTTACAAAGTTGCTGCTGGTACGGCGATTGCAACGAAGGAGATGATATACCCCCAATTTTTGTTGAATCTGATTACGAGCCTGTATTTATGGAACGGGCTGCTTTTGAAAGCAGTGTAGTACTCTCTCCAGCTAAACCAGTGGTAAATGCGGGAAAAATTTATGTTATCGATACATTTCTTTTTATCAATGAAAAGAATGAAGGATTTCACATTTTCAATAATGAAAACCCTTCAAGCCCATCCCCAATTTATTTTATAGAATCGCCCGGTGCAACAGATTTGGCCATAAGAGAAAATGTATTCTACATAAATCAGGCAACAGATCTTATAGCGGTGCAAGTTGATTTGGCAGCAGGAGGTCTTAATGTTTCTAAACGAATAAGAAACACCTTTCCTGAAATGCTTTCTCCAGATGGATTTTATCCCAATGATATTCCACAGAATAATGTAGTTATAACCCTTTTCAATTATAAGGAATTTCTCTACATAGGTTCACAAAATGGAATGTTTATATATAGCATTAGAAATCCAGAATTTCCAGAATATATGGCAGATGTACAGCATTTTACCTCTTGCGATCCTGTTGTGGCAAATGACACCACAGCTTTTGTTACGCTGTGGTCAGATTTAGGGTGTGGAACTACTGTAAACCAATTGGAGATTTATGATATAACCGATGTTGTAAACCCCACATTGTTAAGCGTTAGAAGCCTAACATTTCCAAAAGGTATGGGACTTTATGGAGATTATTTATTTGTTTGTGATGATGAAATAAAAGTCTTTGATATTTCAGACCCAGCAAATTCAGTTTTGGTCCATAATATAAACCGATTAGCTTTTGATGTAATTATACAACACAATTTATTAATTGCCATTGGCGAGAATGGAATCTATCAATATCAACTCAACCAAAATGATATTACCAATACTTCCCAACTGAGTGCTTTAAACTTTTAAAGTATTCTTAAATTATTGCTGTCGCTCAAAAACTATTGTACCTTTATTTTAAACTAGTAATAAACCAAAAAATAAATCATGAAAAAAATTAGATTATTTTGCAGTCTTTTAGCGGTTATGGCATTTATAAGCTGTAAAAACGAAAAAAAAGATATGGATTCCACCGATGGAATGAATGATTCTATATTAATGGAAAATGAAAACCAAGAAAACTTGGTACAGGAAGAAGCTAAAACAGTCTCTGTGTCCTTGGAATCTAAAAGTGGAAGTACAGCTGTAGGTGAAGCATATTTTAGCGAAACAAAAGGCATGGTTACCTTTGAGGCTAAATTTTCTGGACTAAAACCTGGAACTCATGCCATTCACATTCACGAAAAAGCAGATTGCAGTGCCGCAGACGCCACTTCTGCAGGCGGTCACTGGAATCCCACACACACCAAGCACGGAAAATGGGGCGATGCAGCTGGATACCATAAAGGAGATATCGGAAATTTTGAGGTTACCGACGATGGAAGAGGCCGAATTTCGATGGAAACCAACGAATGGTGCATAGGCTGTGGCGATGAGAATAAAGATATTCTTGGCAAAGCTTTAATTGTACACGAAGGTAAAGATGATTTCACAACTCAACCTACTGGCGATGCCGGAGGTAGAGTAAGTTGTGGAGGAATTATTAAATAAAATTTTTGATCTTAATTTCATACAAAAAATGTCGGCAAAATGCCGACATTTTTTTTTATTTCAAGAATATGAGCGTTATTAAATATGCAATGCTCGGTCATCGGTTGCAGCAAGTGCGGCTTCTTTCACTGCTTCGGCATATGTGGGGTGCGCATGGCTCATTCTGGCAATATCTTCGGCACTGGCGCGGAATTCCATAGCCGTAACAGCTTCTGCAATTAAATCAGCAACACGTGCTCCTACCATGTGTACACCTAGAACTTCATCCGTTTTTTTATCGGAAAGAATCTTTACAAAACCGTCGGTATCGCCACTGGCACGGCTTCTTCCCAAAGCGCGCATCGGGAACTGACCGCTTTTATATTCAACTTTCGCTTCTTTTAATTGCTCTTCGGTTTTCCCAACGGAAGCAACTTCCGGCCAAGTGTAAACCACCCCCGGGATTAAGTTATAATCAATATGTGGCTTTTGTCCGGCAATAATTTCGGCAACTAAAACACCTTCTTCCGAAGCCTTGTGCGCAAGCATTGCCCCGCGAACCACATCGCCAATGGCATAAATATTTTTAATATTTGTTTGTAAATGGTCGTTAACGTCAATCATTCCGCGTTCTGTGATTTTCACACCTGCGTTTTCAGCTTTCAACCCATCGGTATATGGTTTTCTTCCAACGGAAACCAAGCAATAATCGCCTTTAAAATTTACTTCTTTATCATTTTTATCGGTAGCAGTAACAGTTACTTCTTTTCCTTTTTTGGAAACTGCGGAAACTTTATGTGAAACAAAGAACTTCACGCCCTGCTTTTTCATTACCTTCATCAATTCCTTGCTTTGTGCGGAATCCATTGTGGGAATAATTCGGTCCATATATTCCACTACGGAGACTTCGGAGCCCAATCGGTGATAAACTTGTCCCAATTCCAAACCAATTACGCCACCTCCAATAACCACAAGGTGTTTCGGGATTTCTTTTAAACTCAAGGCTTCGGTAGAAGTGATAATCCGGTCTTTGTCCAATTTTATAAAAGGAAGCGTTGCAGGCTTGCTGCCGGTAGCAATAATGGTATTTTTGGCTTCAATGGTCTCCTTTTTCTTACCATTTGTTATTTCAATATTGGTAGCATCCCTAAAAGCACCCATCCCGGTAAAAACGTCAATTTTGTTTTTATCCATTAAAAACGCTATCCCTTTGGTGGTTTGGTCTACAACGGAAGCTTTGCGTTCAATCATTTTTTTGAAGTTCAGCTTTATTTCTCCTGGAATTTCAATTCCGTGTTCCTCAAAATGTTTCAAGGCATCTTCGTAATGATGTGAGGAGTCAAGTAATGCTTTGCTGGGAATACAACCCACATTCAGGCAGGTTCCCCCCAAAACATCATATTTTTCAATGATTGCGGTTTTCATTCCCAATTGTGCGCAGCGGATTGCTGCCACATAGCCCCCGGGGCCAGAACCAATTACTGCTACATCATATTTGCTCATAAAAGTTGAATTTTATATTGAAGTGCCAAAGGTACGATACTGTTTAAGAGTTTAAAAGTTTAAGTTATGTGAATTTGTAAAATTGTGAGTTGAATTTATACCCCCCCTATTCCCATATTCACAGATTTACAAGTTCACTTACACGCTTACTCCCAACTTGCATACTCACTTATCCACTTATTCACTTATTAACCATATAATAATTTCACCACTCCTATTAATTTTTGCATTTTTGCCAAATAACCAACAATTCCAAAAAAATGGCTTTTAAACCAGCAGACAAAATTCAAGATTTACAATACTTCGGTGAATTTGGAGGCGTTAATCCTTCCATCTCCGATTCTTCCACCTACACCTTTCTTTCGGCTAAAACAATGTTTGATACTTTTGAAGGGAATGCAGATGGGTGCTATTTATACTCGCGTCACTCCACCCCTTCCAATCTATATTTAGGACAGGCTCTTGCAGCCATGGAAGGCACCGAAACAGCAAATGTTGCAGCAAGCGGAATGGGTGCGATTACACCTGCTATTCTCCAACTTTGCAAAGCTGGTGACCATATTATTTCCAGCCGTACTATTTACGGTGGAACCTATGCTTTTCTCAAAAATTTTGCCCCTCGTTTAAATATTGAAACATCTTTTGTAGATATTACAAAACTAGACGAAGTTGAAGCAGCTATCACTGAAGACACAAAAATAATCTACTGCGAAACTGTGAGCAATCCGCTATTGGAAATTGCCGATATTGAAGCTCTTTCAAAAATTTCAAAAAAACACGGTCTCCAATTATTGGTTGACAACACTTTTTCACCTTTAAGCGTTTCACCCGCAAAATTGGGCGCTGATGTTGTTTTACACAGTTTAACCAAATTCATAAACGGAAGTAGCGATACCATGGGTGGCGTAACTTGCGGAACACAGGAGTTTATAGATAACCTTCGTAATGTGAACGATGGCGCCAATATGCTTCTCGGTCCCGCAATGGACAGTTTGCGTGCGGCTTCTATCTTGAAAAATTTGAGAACGCTTCACATACGTATAAAGCAACATAGTGAGAATGCCCTGTATTTAGCCGAAAAATTTGAGGCAGATGGTTTGAAAACCGTTTATCCGGGATTGAAGTCGCATCCGGGACACAAGCTCTTCAAAAAAATGATGAATGAGGAATATGGTTTTGGTGGCATGCTGACCGTTGATGTGGGCGGAATTGATAAAGCCAATAAATTAATGGAATTAATGCAGGAGCGTAATCTTGGATATTTGGCGGTAAGTTTAGGATTTTACAAAACCTTATTTAGTGCGCCGGGTTCTTCCACGTCTTCAGAAATTCCAGAGGACGAACAAAAGGCTATGGGGCTTAGTGATGGACTTATCCGTTTTTCAATTGGTCTTGACAATGATATTCAACGAACCTACCAAATGATGCGGGAATGTATGGTGGAGGTTGGTGTTCTTTAAAAAACAAATTCCTTATAAGCAAAAAACTCCTGATAGTATCAGGAGTTTTTCTTTTAAAGTCAATAATGAATTAATCAATACGCTCAATTATCATATTTGTCGTTCCCCCAAAAATCTTTATTTTGGGAATAGGTGTAATTTTTGTTCCGGAAGGCCCTGTTTTAGAAGCATTGATAAAATAGGTTTGATAAGCATCTAAATGAAGTAATCTTACGGTAGTAAATGAATGTATTTCAGTATCTAAAATTTCAGTTACCGTTGCGGTATTATTTATTCTATTATTATTTTTAGATAAATAAAACTCAATATTTTTAATCGCACTGTTCACACCCGTTACACGTTGATATGTAACAGTATAGGTGACTTTATAAGTCCCCGACACCTTTTGTCGTATTCCATTGCTAAGTAGTTCTACATTTGAACTTGACAAATCTGTGGTTTGCATATTTGGTAAACTTAAATTATCAGCATATTGGCTTAATTGTAGTGTTGTATTATTTGCTAAAAAAATCTCTCCATATTCTTTTGTACTACCAGTTGAACCACCGCCAGAGTTGTTACTGGTATTAACCAAATTCCAAGTACTGCCACCCCAAACAAAAAACCCCGAAGTCAACGTACTGTTGTTTGTAGTATTATAAATAAGTAAGCCTTCAGCAGGATTAGCAATAGTTGTATTATCATTTATCCCCGTAGGGCTACACGTGGAAAAAGAACACCCTTATTTGATGCAGAAATATCAAGGATACTTGAAGGATCAGGCGATGTGGTATTGATGCCAACCTGTGAAAAACTATAAAAGGAAAATAAGAAAAATAGGATGAAGTTGTAGGTAAATTTCATAATAAGATTTTGATTTGGTGGTGCAAACGTAATTTGCTTTTGCAGAATTGCAATGTCCCAAATATCAGTTTTCGATATAACCAATTATATGCTCGTTGAAGTGCAGATTGTTAAGAGAATGAGGGGGTTGGTAGAAGAATTCACCTACAAAACACAAGGCTGTTTTCTTTTTTGTGACGAAATAGTCATCGTTAATTTAAATTTTCTTTCAATCGTGGTGATGACATTTCAATGCGAAAATCGATGGATTTGCACAGGTCTTATAATTTAAAAAAAAAACAAAGATGAAAAGAACCACATTTTTTTTTGCGCTTATTTTCATTGTATTTCAAATCCCAAAACTTAATGCACAAAATTTTGAATGGGCAAAACAATTGGGAGGCACTACAAATGACGAAGGCATAGCCATAACCGTGGATGCTTCAGGAAATGTTTTAACAACGGGTAGATTTACAAATACAGCAGATTTTGACCCGGGTAATGGTACATTCAATTTAACTTCCGTGGGTAGTAGGGATATTTTTATCTCAAAATTAAATGCTACAGGAGATTTTGTGTGGGCAAAACAAATAGGAGGAACTATTAATGAAATTGCAAATTCAATAGCCACAGATGTTTCTGGAAATATTTACATCGTGGGAAATTTTGAAGGTACTGCCGATTTTGATCCTAGCGCCACCTCCTTTAATCTTACCTCAGCCGGAAGTGACGACATCTTCATTACAAAGTTGGAAGCGAACGGCAATTTTGTTTGGGCCAAACAGATAGGCAGTACGAATACTGATTTAGGATATAGCATCATAGCTGATCCTTCTGGAAATGTATATTTTACTGGCACCTTTGAGGGTACTGTAGATTTTGATCCGGGTGCAGGCATTTTTAATCTTTCTTCAGTAGCATTTAATGATGCCTTTATTTGCAAACTTGATTCCGCGGGCAATTTTATATGGGCAAAACAATTTACGGGAACAAGTAGCGTAAATTCAAATGCGATTAATATAGACTCCTCGGGAAATATTTATGTAGCGGGAGATTTTTTTGAAACTGTTGATTTTGATCCAAATTCGGGTACTTTTAACCTTACTGCGGCAGGAAATTTCAATGATATTTTTGTCTCTAAATTGGATTCCTCCGGAAATCTGATTTGGGCAAAACAAATGGGCGGAAATGGTATAGATATAGCCCGCTCCATCTCAATTGACGCGTCTGGAAATGTGCTTACTACAGGTGATTTTCGTGCATTGGCAGATTTTGATCCTGGAGCTGGCAATTTTCCACTTACCCCAATTGGCTTACAGGATACCTTCATTTCCAAACTTGATGCCTCTGGCAACTTTGTTTGGGCAAAACAATTGGGAGGTACTGAATTGGTTATAGGCAATTCCATAACTACTGATGCCCAGGGAAAAGTATTTTCAACAGGATATTTTCAGGGAATGGCAGATTTCGACCCTGGTACCGGGATGTATAATTTTACTTCACTTGGTATTGGGGATGCATTTATTTCCTGTTTGGATGCCAGTGGCGAATTTGTTTGGGCCGTTCAACTTGGCGGTATGGATATTTCAGAAGGAAAATCCATATATGCAGATGCTACCGGAAAGATTTATTCCACAGGATATTTTGGAGAAACAATTGATTTTGATCCCAGCAGCAATACATTCGATCTCACCTCCGCCGGTGCCGATGATGCCTTTGTTTATAAAATAAGTCAAGAACCTTTGGGATTGGATGAATATATAAATAATGACTTTTTGATGATTCCAAATCCCACTTCGGGACAAATAGCTATTTATTTAAAAAACAATTCTGAAACAATTAACCTAGAAATACGTAATATATTGGGACAAGTGCAATTTCGTAAAACCTATAACCATACATCTAAAATAGATTTATCAATTGAAGGCCAACCTGGCATTTACTTTTTGGAAATCCAAAATGAAAATAACAAAATCGTTAAGAAGCTTGTAAAAAAGTAATTTTAGCTAACTAATAAGCTTCATAATTTCTTTAACAAATAGTAACATACCCCATTTATGTTGGAGTCCGAATGTTCCGAACTTGTTCCAGGATATCGATGCCATCATAGCTATTATTAAATAATTATTACTACTACAAAACAGTGGTTTTAATAGTTAGTAAAACATTACCTTCTCGATTATAACCAAGGCATATTCCTGCTGCCTTGAAATTTTCCCAATCAATCCACTCCACATAAAATTTGCACAGCTTTTTACAAAATCGTAACATTACATTCCATTTTAAAATTTCCCTATGCAAAGTCAAGACATTAAGCCTACCGACCCAAAAGACGATCAGATAGTTGAAAACGTTGAACTGAATATTTGGGAAGCGTTAATTCCTGTTTTTGCACTTATCGGAATGCTTTTTTACAATGTGTTTTATGCCTATGGAGATGATGCCTTAAGCGGAAGCAACCAATTTATTCTTTTGATGGGTGGTGCCGTTGCGGCTATCGTGGGTTTCTTCAACAAAGTGAAATTTGACCAAATGCTTGAAGAAGTTGCTATAAACGTAAAATCTACCGCGGGTGCAATTTTAATTTTATTGATGGTTGGGGCTTTGGCAGGAACTTGGCTTATTAGCGGCATTATTCCCACAATGATTTATTACGGTCTTCAAATTCTAAATCCAACAATATTCCTGGCCTCTTGTGTAATTATTTGCGCCATTATCTCCGTGGCTACCGGAAGTAGTTGGACTACTTCAGCCACTGTGGGTATTGCACTTGTTGGCATCGCAAATGCATTGGACATTTCAATAGGAATGACCGCAGGTGCCATTCTTTCGGGAGCCTATTTTGGCGATAAAATTTCTCCCTTGAGCGATACAACAAACCTAGCTCCAGCCATGGCGGGTACAGATTTGTTTACTCATATTAGGTATATGCTTTACACAACGGTTCCCACCCTGGCGGTTACCTTAATCGTATTTGTAATTATTGGATTGAATATAGACACTTCCGGCACAGCAGATACCCATTTAATTCTTGCTGCTGTGAAAGACTCCATAAACGTGAGTCCGTGGTTGTTTATAGTTCCATTGGTTGTTATATTTTTAATTGTAAAAAAGACTGCTCCTTTAATCGCTTTGCTTATAGGAACACTTTTAGGTGCGGTTGCAGCCTTAATATTTCAACCGGATATTGTAGCTTCCATTGGTGGAGGTACTTCGCTGACTTTTGAAAATGGTTATAAGGGTATTATGAACGCAATTACCGTGGATAGTTCCATTCCTACAGATAATGAAGCATTAAAAGATCTTTTTTCCGCAGGCGGAATGGCCGGCATGCTAAATACTATTTGGTTGATTCTTTGCGCTATGGTATTTGGTGGCATTATGGATGCCATTGGTGCGCTTGCTGCAATAAGTAAGGCCTTATTAAAATTGTTCCACACCACTTTTGGGCTCTTTGCCAGCACTGTGGCCAGCTGTTTGGCATTAAATCTTACTGCCAGTGATCAATACCTTGCAATCGTGGTTCCCGGTAAAATGTATGCAAAAGCCTTTAAGGATAAAGGTTTAGCTCCAGAAAACCTCTCAAGAACTCTGGAAGATTCCGGAACGGTAACTTCTGTTTTGGTACCTTGGAATACTTGTGGCGCATACCACAGTGGGGTGCTGGGCGTAGATACACTTCACTATGCGGGCTATGCTATTTTTAACTGGCTAAGTCCATTTATGACTTTGCTTTTTGCGGCCTTCAGGATCAAAATCAGAGAGTTAGCTACCTCCCCAAAAACAGCTTAATTTTACATAGTTTTTACTTATAGTTAAAAAAATAACTTATCGTAAAAATCTATCGGTTTATAGATTAATACATTCGCTTCAATTCCTTTATCCGTAAGGAGTTTCTATCTTTGCACTAGAAAATTTTAACCCAAAAAAATAAATAAAATTATGTCATTAGTAGGAAAAAAATTCCCAAACATTTCAGTAGATGCAATGAACGAAATGGGGGATACTTTTAAACTCAATGTGCTTGAAGAAGCGAAAAAAAACAACAAAAAAGTATTGCTTTTTTGGTATCCGAAAGATTTTACATTCGTTTGCCCAACCGAAATCCATTCCTTTCAGGAAGCGCTTTCAAAATTTGAAGACCGCAATACTATGGTTATCGGTGCTTCTTGCGATACGCCCGAAGTTCACTTTGCTTGGCTCAACACCCCAAAGAATAACGGTGGTATTGAAGGTGTTACCTATCCATTATTGGCAGATACGAATCGAAACCTATCCAATGCACTTGGAATTCTTGACATCACCAACGAGCGTTACGATGAGGAAACCGGATTGCTAATGGTAGATGGCGATAACGTAACCTACCGTGCAACATACCTAATTGACGAAGAAGGAAAAATATTCCACGAAAGTGTAAACGATATGCCTTTGGGAAGAAACGTAAACGAATTCATTAGATTGATTGATGCCTATACCCACGTACAGCAAAAAGGCGAAGTTTGCCCAGCAAACTGGGAAGAAGGCAAGGATGCAATGAAAGCCACACGCGAGGCTGTAGCTACTTATTTAAGAAACTAGAGTATGGTACTGGAATTAAAAGACGATAGCCTACAACAACTGGTAGCTGAGGAAAAGGACGTAATTGTTCAGTTTTCGGCAGGTTGGTGCGGCAATTGCAGATTGATGAAGCCAAAATTTAAGAAATTGGCTTCAGAAACTGAGGATTACAAATTTGTTTTGGTTGATGCCGAAAAATTTCCAGAAAGTAGAAAAATGGCAAATGTTGATAATCTGCCCACTTTTGCATCTTTCAAAAATGGCGAATTGGTAAATCAAGTCCAGACCAATAAATTTGAACTTTTAAAAGATCTTGTAAATGAAGTTGCCAGTAATTAGACATATTCAGCGAAACAATTCCACAATACAGATTGAGAACTGTATAGAAGTCTTGGAATCGTACAGCGAATACAACCGGATAACTGAAGAAGAGATGGATATCATTGGCGAACTTATCACCAACCTTTGCGGGGCGGTGGAAGTGCAGAAAATGATTGATGACGGTATGCCCGAACGCGATGCAGCAAATGCATTTGCACAAAAAGTTTTGGGTTCCATAGACCGATAGGAGATTAATATCATTATAAAACCCCTTTACAAATATGTAAAGGGGTTTTCTTGTTAGATAAATTCTTTAAGAAGTTGTTTGCATTTTAAGCAAAACTGAATACGTATCTTTAGGCTTCACTTTAAAAACTATAAAATGGCAACCATAAAATTAGGCGGAAATAATGTTGAAACGGCAGGCAACCTTCCAAAAGTAGGCGATACGGCCCCAGATTTCAATTTGACAGCTCAAGATTTAAGTTCGAAAAAATTATCAGATTACAAAGGTTCACGCGTAGTAATGAATATTTTTCCGAGTATTGATACAAATGTTTGTGCAACCTCTGTACGCAAATTCAATGAAAAAGCTACGGGATTGAAAAATACCAAAGTGCTCTGTATTTCAAAAGACCTTCCTTTTGCGCAAAAGCGTTTTGTGAGCGACGAGGAAATTAACAACGTTACCAATTTATCAGATTATCGCGATGGTAACTTCGGAAAAAACTATGGAGTGGAAATGACTAACGGAGCACTTCAGGGCTTGCATTCACGAGCCGTTGTGGTTTTGGATGAAAACGGAAAAGTAATCCACAGCCAGCAAGTACCGGACATTGGCGAGGAGCCCGATTATCTTTCGGCACTAAAACCACTTTTATAATGTGGAATTCATTTTTGGGAAAGCGCCTAAAAGGATGCGGCTACGCATTCAAGGGCGCTTTGCTATTGTTACGCCACGAGGCGAGCATCCAAGTGCAGGCAGTAATTGGTATCATCATGACCGTTGCAGGATTTTATTTTGAAATTTCCGCTACGGAATGGATACTTCAAGTTTTTGCAATCGGTTTGGTAATGAGCATTGAGGGCCTTAATACCGCAGCCGAGGAAATTGCCGATTTTGTGCACCCAGACTTTCACAACAAAATTGGTTTTATAAAAGATGTAGCAGCAGGGGCCGTATTCTTTGCCGCAATTACCGCCGTTATCATTGGTTGCATCATTTATATTCCGAAATTTTAAATCAACAATGAAATTTACAAAAGGTTGATATACAAATAATTATATATTTTTTATATCTTTAAGGTCAACCAACCAATTTCATTATGAAGCAATTAGCCACAATTTTGTGTCTACTGCTGTTTTCAATTCAGCTTTCTGCACAACCCGAAGTCCCTTCCCCAATTATTTTTATTTACGATGCAAGTGGCTCCATGTGGGGCCAAATGCAAGGCAAGACCAAGATGGAAATAGCCACTGAGGTTCTTACAACTACGGTGAATAAGCTTCCCGCAAACCAAAACGTGGGCCTTGTTGCCTACGGCCATCGGAAAAAGGGAGATTGCAAAGACGTGGAAACCCTAGTTTCCATGGAAAATAATTCAAAAAGTGAAATAAATTCTGCCTTAAAAAACATAAAACCCTTGGGAATGACTCCCTTGGCATACGCTGCTTCACAAGTAATTGACGGACTTCGAAAATCAAAGAAAAAAGCGACCATCATTTTAATTACGGATGGTATTGAGTCCTGCAACGGCAATATCTGCGAGATAGTAACAGCTGCCAAAAAAGAAGGGATTGATTTTAGATTGCACATTGTGGGCTTCGGCTTAAAAGCAAATGAAACGGAACAGCTCAAATGCGCTGCCAATGCGGGTGACGGTAAATATTATGACGCGGCAGATGCAAGTGGACTGGACGATGTCTTAACCGAAGCCACGGCAGAAACCGTTGATAAGCCAAAAGGAAATGTTTCGGTGTTTGCCGTTAAAAATGGCGTAGCAATAGATGCTTGGGTAAAAGCGTACGATGTTGTTGCAAAACGCGCTCCCATAAGCGTTCGAATATATAAGGATACTGCCTCTTTCTACTTACCTCCCAGCAAATACAATTTTGAGGTTTCTCCACTTGAAGGTAGCGATGTAAAAATGGTTTCCGTGGAAGGGATACAAAGTTTTGAAGATAAAATAATACATAAAACCATCAGCTTTGACGGTGGAAAAATTGGTGTCACCACCACAAATAACGGGAAAAACTGGGACTGTATGGTCAAGGTTTTGGACGCAAACGGAAGAACCGTAGCCTCTCTCCGAACTTATAACGAACCTAAGGAAGTAGAAGTAAATCCAGGAGTTTACAAAGTTTTCATACAGGCATTGGGTGATATGAAAGGGTTGGAAACTTATACTGAAATTGAAAACGTAAAAGTTGAAGCAAGTGGAATTAGACCAGTATCGCACAATTTCACCACAGGCACCGCTTTTATTGATGCTAAAGCGGATGGAAACTCCATAGACAGTGTAGTTATAATTGATGACAGCCCTTCGGGCAAAAATGTTGCAGGAGGCAGGACCTATAGCCGTGGCAAAGAATTTTTATTGAATCCCGGTACCTATAAAGTAAAAGTAGCACCCCTTGGAAATTATAAAGACAGCAAAGCACAAACTATAACCATTGAAGTGAAAAAAGGGGAAGCAATTACCAAAACCTTAAACTTTTAAGGATGCAAAAACTTCTGAAACCTTCCTGTATTGGCTTTTATATCCTAATGCTTTTGGTGTGTTTCTTTATTGGGCTTTATTTTGCGGGCGCGATTGAAGCTGGTAAAAACCAAGGACTAGCCGGTGGCGCTATCGTCGTAGGCTATGGAGTACTTTTTGCAGGAGTTGGGTTTATTGCCTCATTTTTTATAGCCTATTATGTTGCTACGAAATTACTTGTTAAAATAAACGTCTTTCTATTAATCCTTTTGGTGGCCGCTGTAGGCTATAAATATTTTGAGTTTCAGCAGCGGGATAAACTTAAAAAGGAAGAAAGCGAAAAATTTGACCCTCCCTCCACTACTCCAACTTCGCAAACAGATGTATAATTTTAGGAACTAGATTTTTATTGCGGCACCTACTCTTTGTCACAATTTTTTAAGAGAAGTATTTTAATTCTCTATTTATACTTTTAAGTGTTTGCCACGTTAAGAGTATTGAACCTTTTCGCTTGAAATTTAAATTTTGAATTTGTTTTTTGTAATTTCAAATTTTCCTCATTGATATTTGTATTTTTGCTGAAAAGACAACCGTTCCATTAATGGCCAAAAAGAAAAACTCAACAACTAAAACACCTCGCAAAAAAATAAGCTTTTCGCTGTCCAAACAACAGAAAATACTTTTAGGTAGCTTTTTGTTTTTGTTGGGATTGGCACTGATGTTTTCTTTTGTTTCCTATTTTTTTACTTGGCAGGCAGACCAAAGCGAAATTGGTGTTTTGGCAGAACGCGAATTGCAAACCAAAAATTGGCTCAACAAGTTTGGAGCCAACGTGGCCCACTTCTTTATTTATGACGGTTTCGGGATTTCAGCCTTTATTTTTGCCTTTTTGGTAACCTTAACGGGAATTTATTATTTTTTCGACTATGCCAAAAAACAGTTGGCTAAGTTTTGGTTCTGGGGTTTGCTTTTAATGCTTTGGATTTCAGTTTTCTTTGGTTTTTTTGGAGAAAAAACAACACTTTTCAGCGGTATCATCGGTTTTGAAACCAACGACCTCATGCAGGATTATTTAGGTTTGGTTGGCGCTATGCTGGTAATGATATTTATATTGATTGTCTATTTGGTAGTTCGATTAAAGCTTACGCCCGAAATGGCAATCGATGCTTTTAAAAGCTCCAAAAAACAAATTGCTTCAGAGTTTGTTTCCGATGAAAATAAAACTGACCACAAAACCTCAACAGTAAACAGTGAAATTGAAGATGAAGACGAAGATGATATTCCAGAACCTTTTATTGAAGAAAAGGTAAGCCCTCCACCTCCCCGGCCGGTTGAAAAAATTATCCTGAAATCTGACGTGGAAGGCGACGTGGAAATGGAAGTGGAACAGGCAGCCGACGAAGAGGAAATAGAAAACCTAAGCGATAAACTTGTAAAAGATTTTGGGGAATTTGACCCAAAACTGGAACTGAGCAATTACAAATTTCCAAGTATCGAGCTCCTGCGCGACCATACCGTGGGCGCTGCCATAACCATCGATCAAGAGGAGCTTGAGGAAAACAAAAACCGAATTGTTGAAACGCTCAGCAATTATAAAATAGGCATCGCAAACATAAAAGCAACCGTTGGGCCCACCGTCACACTTTACGAAATTGTACCCGATGCAGGTATCCGTATTTCAAAAATCAAAAATCTTGAAGACGATATTGCCTTATCACTTTCAGCATTGGGCATTCGTATTATTGCCCCAATTCCCGGCCGTGGAACTATTGGAATCGAGGTGCCGAACAAAAATGCCAAAATCGTTTCCATGCGTTCGGTGATTGCTTCTGCAAAATTTCAAAATGCCGAAATGGAACTTCCCATCGCTTTTGGAAAAACAATTAGCAATGAAACCTTCGTGGTAGATTTGGCTAAAATGCCGCACATGTTAATGGCAGGGGCAACCGGACAAGGAAAATCAGTCGGTTTGAACGCAGTACTCACCTCTTTGCTTTATAAAAAACACCCTGCGGAAGTGAAATTCGTTTTGGTAGATCCAAAGAAGGTGGAACTGACGCTTTTCAACAAAATTGAACGTCATTATTTAGCAAAATTGCCCGACACCGAAGAAGCAATTATTACTGATACAGCAAAGGTTATCAATACGTTGAACTCCCTTTGTATTGAAATGGACACGCGTTACGATTTGCTTAAGGATGCCATGGTCCGTAACATTAAGGAATACAATACCAAATTTAAAAACCGAAAATTGAACCCCAACGAAGGGCATCGATTTTTGCCGTACATCGTTTTGGTGATAGATGAATTTGCCGATTTAATTATGACCGCAGGCAAAGAAGTGGAAACACCCATAGCACGTTTAGCGCAATTGGCAAGGGCGATCGGAATCCATTTGATTATTGCTACCCAGAGACCTTCGGTAAATGTAATTACGGGTATTATAAAAGCCAACTTCCCTGCGCGTATTGCATTTAGGGTAACCAGTAAAATTGATTCCCGGACCATTTTGGACAATTCGGGTGCCGATCAGCTAATAGGCCGTGGTGACATGCTTTACACGCAGGGCAACGAATTGACGCGTATTCAGTGCGCATTTGTTGATACGCCCGAAGTAGCAGATATTACGGAATTTATCGGTTCACAAAAAGCATATCCCGATGCGCATTTACTGCCAGAATACGTAGGTGAAGAAGGTGGCACAACTCTTGATATTGACATAGAGGAACGCGACAAACTCTTCCGTGAAGCCGCAGAAGTATTGGTGATTGCACAGCAAGGTTCCGCATCTTTGTTACAGCGAAAATTGAAACTGGGATACAATCGGGCTGGAAGAATCATCGACCAAATGGAAGCGGCAGGCATTGTGGGCCCCTTTGAGGGCAGCAAGGCACGGCAAGTTTTAGTTCCAACAATTGATGCGTTAAACCAACTTTTAGATAACGAACAAAATGACAATTAAAATGCAAAAACTAAGTATTCTTTTAATCGCTCTTTTTATCACAACCTTTTCGCACGCACAAGATGCAAAAACACTGCTGAAAGAGGTTTCGGCAAAAGCCAAAAGCTACGATAACATTTCAATCGATTTTAAATATAATTTGAATAATTCCAAGGAAAACGTAAACCAAGAAACCCGTGGCGATGTTACGCTACAGGGTGATAAATATGTTTTGAACATGCTTGGAACCACCCGAATTTTTGATGGTAAGAATATTTATACCATCGTTCCCGAAGATGAGGAAGTGACCATTTCAGCATACAACACAAAGGATGACAAGGAAATTACACCTTCAAAAATGCTCACTTTTTATGAAAAAGGTTACACCTATAAAATGGACATAGAGCAAAATGTAAAGGGGAGAAAAATTCAATATATAAAACTCACGCCAATTGATTCAAAAGCTGAAATAAAAGACATTCTGTTGGGTATTGATGTACAAACTAAGCATATTTACAAGCTGATACAAACTGATGACAAGGGCACAAAATATACTCTTACCGTAAATTCATTCAAAACAAACCAACCCGTTTCCAAAACCTTGTTTACTTTTGACGAGGTTAAATATAAGAAAGACGGTTACTATATAAATAAGCTATAGCAGCATAAGTGAAAATACTGGACAGGTACATATTGGTTACATATTTGAAGACGTTCTTGAGCGTCTTCATTATTTTAATGTTCATATTTGTCCTACAGACTATTTGGCTCTATATTTCTGAACTTGCCGGGAAAGATTTGGACGTGTGGATCGTGCTCAAGTTTCTTTGGTACGTTTCCCCACGATTGATTCCTTTGGTGCTGCCACTCACCATTTTGGTAACTTCCCTGATGGTTTTTGGAAGTTTTGCAGAGAAGTATGAATTTGCTGCAATGAAATCCACAGGAATTTCACTGCAACGCGCTATGGGAAGTGTGATTGGTTTTATTGTCGTACTGTCAATTACAGCTTTCTTTTTCGCAAATAACGTGATTCCTTATTCCGAATATAAATGGCAGAACTTACGTCGAAATATATCGCAATTCCAACCTTCCATGGTAATTTCCGAAGGACAGTTCAGCCAAATTGGAGATATGTTCAACATAAAAGTTGAAAAGAAAACCGGTGATCGCGACCAGTTTTTGGAAGACGTAGTAATTCATAAAAAAAATGAAGCCAAACCAAACGGAAACTTTACTGTAATAATTGCCAATAATGGTGAATTGGCAAGCGAGGAAGGCAGCAATACCCTATCACTAATTTTAAAGGAAGGTAATTATTACGAAGAAATTCAGACTAAATCTGCGGCTAAACAGAAAGGCGAGCCCTTTGCAAAAAGTTATTTTGAAGAATATTCCATAAACATCGATCTTACCGAATTAAACAATAAAGATATAGATAAAGAGAATAACCTCAACAACCAAAATATGTACAATATCAGTGAGTTACGTGTTGAGATTGACTCACTTTCTGATAGCTATTCTACCGATATTCAATCTTACACAAAAAACATGTACTACCGGAGTGGGGTAGAAAAATTCAAGGAAAATAAGGTTAATGATTCCGCAAAGTCCCCTACCATTAGCACGATTCTTGAGATTTACAATCCCGCTCAAGAATTGCAGATTGTAAAACTAGCACTTAACAATGCCAAAGGAACCCTACAAACCGTAGATGCAAAAAAGGTAGAATTTAAAAATAAAACCAAAAGATTGAACAAAACCGAGATAGCCTTGCATGAAAAATACGCTTTGGGTATTGCCTGTATCATTTTATTTTTTGTGGGGGCACCGCTTGGGGCGATTATTCGAAAAGGCGGCATGGGTTTGCCTATGGTGGTTGCTATTCTGCTATTTTTAACCTATCACTTTATCGGCATTTTTGCCAAAAACAGTGCGGAGGATGGAACTATGCATCCCTTTATAGCAACTTGGTTAAGCACAGCCATTATGCTGCCACTGAGCGTCTGGCTTACGTATCGCGCCACTACAGACCAAGGTATTTTTGATTTTGACTCCTTTATGCAACGCATAGGACGCTTATTTGGAATAAAAAGAAAAAAGAAGTCTGAATAGGAATACTATAATCCAAAATTACTTTTAACTAATTACAGCCACACATTTTATATCTTTGCACCACATATTTAAAGCTATGATTTCCACAGAAAAAGAAAATTCCGTTAAACTCAACACGATTGAAGAAGCCATTGAAGATATTCGTAATGGAAAGATAATAATTGTAGTTGACGATGAAAACCGGGAAAATGAAGGAGATTTTATTGCGGCCGCCGAAATGGTGACCCCAGAAATGATCAATTTTATGGCAACCCACGGAAGGGGGCTTATCTGCGCGCCTTTAACCGAGGATAGATGCAATACCCTCGATCTAAATATGATGGTGGAAAATAATACCGTATTGCACCACACACAGTTTACCGTTTCAGTAGATTTAATCGGTCACGGTTGTACTACGGGCATTTCAGTACACGACCGCTCAAAAACCATAAAAGCACTGGTTGATGAAAATACAAAAGCCAGTGACTTGGGTAGACCGGGACATATTTTTCCACTTCGCGCTAAGCAGGGCGGAGTTTTAAGAAGAACAGGGCACACTGAAGCTGCTATTGATTTAGCGCGTTTAGCAGGATTGAAACCTGCGGGTATTTTAGTTGAAATCTTAAATGAAGATGGTACCATGGCGCGGCTACCACAGTTGATGAAGGTTGCCGAAAAGTTTGATTTGAAATTGATTTCAATCGAAGATTTGGTGAAATACCGAATGGAAAACGATTCCTTGATTGAAAAAAAGGAAGATTTCAAAATAAATACAAAATTTGGGGATTTCAGACTTCGCGCTTACAAACAAACCACAAACGACCAAATTCATATTGCCCTTACCAAAGGTTCGTGGAAAGAAAATGAACCTGTTTTGGTTCGCGTAAACGCAACCTTGGTAAATGGCGACATTTTGGGAACCCTTACCAATAACGCCGAACAGAAATTGGACGATATGTTCAACGTAATCAATAACGAAGGAAAAGGAGCTATTGTTTTTATTAATCAACAGAGCCAATCGCTCAACCTTTTAAACCGTTTAAAAGAACTTAAAGAAGCACAGAAACCCAACGAAATCGCAAAAGCACCCCGTATTGAAATGGACAGCAAAGATTTTGGAATTGGAGCCCAAATTCTTCACGATTTGGGAATTCATAAAATTCGGCTAATTTCAAACAGCGAGCAGACCAAACGTGTTGGAATGATCGGATATGGTTTAGAAATTATGGAATATGTGAATTACTAAAGCGCCATCAGTATTGCGCTTTTCATAGCCTCTGCCCGTTCCCTTACTTGCTTTTCGGTCCAGCCAATTTTTATAAGTGATGAAATTGTACGGCCCATAATAGCATCACTTTTTGAAAAATCGGTATTGTTTAAATCTTGCATTTGGCTTCTAACTTCAGCAGAAAGATTACCGAGCGATTTTAAATCCCGTAGATGTTCCCAGCCGTTTATATAGTGCCAATTATTGGTGAACCAATAAAAACAGGCATCTACGCCAGCTTCAGCAAGGGCTTTGTGTGCTTTTTTGGTTAATTCTTCTGTGGGAAGAAAAAAGTTCAAAAATGAATAATTTTCCTCGCCACCTTCGGGAACCCTTCTGAAAGTAACACCTTCAATAGTTTCTAATACTTCCCGAAGAATAGTATAGTTTTCCTTTTGAGTCTTTAAAATTCCATCAAGTTTATCAAGTTGCGCCAATCCTACAGCGGCATTCAATTCAGAAATTCTGAAATTATAGCCCAAAAAAGGATGCGTTTCCGCCCCCCGATCTTTACCTATATGGTCGTGGCCGTGGTCTTGATAGTGGTCTGCGTGTAGTGCATATTTTTTATTATTAGTAATAACTGCTCCGCCTTCGCCACAGGTAATCGTTTTTACATAATCAAATGAAAAGCAACCCAAATCGCCATAGCTTCCCAAGGGTTTTCCTTCATAGGTTCCGCCAAGAGCTTGACAGGCATCTTCCAACAGGATTAAATCGTGTTTTTCGCAAATCGATTTTAGAGTTCTCAAATTTGCCATAGAGCCACACATATGAACAGGCATGACACATTTGGTCTTTGGTGTGATCGCAACTTCTACAGCTTCAGGATTTAATGTTAAAGTATCGTCAATATCCACTAAAACAGGAACAGCTCCTAAAGCTAAAATTGATTCAAAACTTGCCACAAAAGTGAATGTAGGCATAATAACCTCATCACCCGCGCCAATGCCTGCAGAAGCCAAAGCAACGGTCAATGCAGCTGTACCACTAGAAACTAATTGACAATAATCAGCATTCATTCTTTTGGCGAAAGTAGTTTCAAACTCCTTTGCTTTCCAGTGGTTATTGCGCATCCCTTCAAAACCATAACGCATCAATACGCCTGTTTCCAATACATCGTTTACTTGCTTGCGCTCTTCGGCGCCAAAAATTTCAAATCCGGGCATTTTTTAAATTATTAAGGTTGAATGGAGAATGTAAAATAGCTGTGAGCCAAAGATAATGGTTGTGCAATAAAATTAAAATTCTCAAGGGGTTAATTCACTTCAATAATAAGTTCATCAACGCCCCGGCGAACTTTTTTAAGATTGATGAAAAAATCTGACTCGTCGCGATAGCCTACGGGCAGTACGATTACAGACTCTAGACTCTTCTTATCCAAACCAAGTAATTCATCATATTTTTTAGGTTCAAAACCTTCAATAGGACATGCGTCAATGTTCTCTACAGCACAAACGGTAAGCAAGGCACCCAATGTAAGATAAAGTTGATTTGCCATCCACTGACGTATTTCTGGAGCTTGTTTTTCTGAAAAGTTTTCGATCAGGGCTTTTTCAAAAGGTTCCAAAATGGTACGTGGGGTGTTTCGCTGCCCTTCCACCCTTTTAAAATGTTCAAGAATAAAGGATTCATTAATATTTTTTTCGATACACAATATCAAAACATGCGAAGCATCACGGACCTGCGGTTGATTGTAGGTAAGAGGCATCAATTGGGACTGTAGTTCAGTATTTTTAACCACTACCAGTTTTAAAGGCTGCAAGCCATATGAAGTGGCTGTAAGGTTAAACGTTTCTTTTAAAATATTCAGTTTTTCCTCGGAAAGGGTTTTGGAGGAATCGAATCTTTTTGTTGCGTATCTCCAACGAAGTTTTTCAATTGTATTGGAAGTCATTTAATAATGTGAATTAGTATTCTCTACAAAAATAGCGATAAAATTTTTGAACTTTTACCGCTATTTATTTGTTACTAATTAAACAATTAAAAATTAACCTCCACTTTTAAAAACCCCACCAAATCTGCAGCATAGAACAGAAAAGAATTATTTTTTAAAGAGACATTCATTATTTTATGAATTTCTATAGACTTCACCACTTTATTCTTCAAAAGTAATTTTAATTCATATTTTCCATCTTTTAGGTGGTCATGAACGATCCAAATTTTATTTTCATCAACCAATAAGTTCATTATCCGGTCTCCCACCAGTTTGGAATTTTCATTGTTTTTAGCAATGTATATTTTCCCGAGTTTGCTATAGGTAAGTCAATCTTGTTTTGCAAACCACATACAACCTGTATTATCATGAGCTATACTCATTACGCTATTTTGCGACAGTCTTTGCTCAACTGTAAGTTTACGAAATGCCACTTGCTTATTGCTCTGCAAAAAGGCCGCAAAGGAAATCAGGAAAAAGATGGGCAGCCTTAGTTATCTCATAATAAAGTGGTTGGCTATTTAAAAGTAATAAATAATTTAAGAGTTAAAATTGTTATGCGATAGAGCACATAAAAACATCAAAAAAGAAATGGAATATTTAAAAAAGCTTTTTATATTTGCATCCTCTTAAGCAAAACGCTTAGAAAACGCATACCACTGGAGAAATGGCAGAGTGGTCGAATGCGGCAGTCTTGAAAACTGTTGAGGGTCACACCTCCGGGGGTTCGAATCCCTCTTTCTCCGCTATGGAATAGCTTAAATTCCACCAAAAGCCGATAAACACTATGTTTATCGGCTTTTTTAATTTCCTTCCATATCAATTAAAATTATCTAAAACCAACTAAAAAGTGAGCTATTCGGTGAGTATTTTTTAATATAATTTTTACTCACCGCATGAGGCATAACTTCAATGTTATTAAGGCATTACAACGGAAATAAAAATTTTTTTATGTATCTTTAGAGAAATTTAAAAAGTACTCACCTATGCAATCTACATTTTCTATTTTATTTTATCCAAAGGGTAACGATATAGATAAAAATGGGAACTCCCCTATCTATGCACGTATTACCGTTAATAATAAAAGAAGTGAGTTCAGCATAAAAAGAAAAGTTTCCTTATCGAAATGGAATTCAGAAGCGGGCACCATTAGAGGTTCATCTTCGGAAGTTGGTGACTTTAATAAATATACGGCTGCTATCCGGGTAAAACTTCATAAGATATACGAGAAACTGCTAGAAGAGGATATCACAATTACTTCAGCGATGATCAAAAACATTTATCTTGGAAAAAATATAAAACATAAAATGCTGCTGGAAATTTTTCAGGAGCATAACGATAAGGTCGAAAACTTGATCGGAAAGGATTTTGCCGCAGGTACTGCTGAACGGTACCGAACCGCCAAGAAACATCTCGGGGAATATATTTTAAAGGAATATGGCAACGATGATATTCCAGTTAAGGATGTTGACCATTCTTTTATATCAGGCTTTGAATATTACCTCAAAACAACAAGGAATTGTTCACACAACACCGCCATCAAGTACATAACCAATTTTAAAAAAATTATTCGAATTGCCTATGCCAATGATTGGATAAATAAAGATCCATTTATCCATTGGAAGGCTAAACTTAAGATTGTAGATCGTGAATTCCTGAATGAGGGAGAACTTCAAACATTGGTAGAAAAGGAGTTTGGAATTGCGCGATTAGATCAAGTTAAGGATGTTTTTGTCTTTTCTTGCTTTACTGGGTTGGCATATGCCGATGCAAAAAAGCTTTCCTCGGATAATATAGTGATGGACATTTCAGGGGAACGATGGATCAAGATAAAAAGAAGCAAAACGGATACCAGAAGCAGCATTCCCTTATTGGCAATTCCGCAAGCCATTATTGAAAAATACGCAGAAAGCCCTGAAACGGCATCCGGAAATTTATTACCGGTATTGAGCAATCAAAAGACAAATGCCTATCTCAAGGAAATAGCTGATCTCTGTGGAATTAAGAAAAATCTTACCTTTCATTTGGCCCGACACACATTTGCGACAACAGTTACTCTGACCAATGGAGTCCCAATTGAATCCGTAAGCAAAATGCTTGGCCACAAATCTTTAAAGACTACGCAACACTATGCTAAGATCATTGATAAAAAAGTCAGTGAGGATATGAAGGCGCTTAAAGGTAAATATCAAAATATACGGATTTAGTAAATGCCACCGAGAAAGTACGGCCAACCTTAAGATTAAATAAAATTAAAATTCTTACTTTTTTGTTTTACAGCCTATTCAAGCTATAGATTTCTGTGTCTTCTGCTCCTCAGTAAACCGTGGATCGGGTAATCTGGGTATCTTTAGAATCTGTTCGGTAGTTATGGCATAATATCCCAGATCCTCGCTCACTATTCCCTTTATAAAGTAAATCCCCGCGCCCTGTATAGGGTATTGTGCCATAACCTTTGGAAATTGCACGCTATCAAAACAAACCCCATCCAAATCCAAAAAAGTGGAAAAGGCCATATAATCGCCCTTGGAAGTTTTGGTGGTCTTGGAGGTTACCAATTTTCCTATTATGCTAATGGGTTTATTTACATAGCGTCTTAAATCCTTTTCCTTTGTCTCAGGATACCTGCCCGGTTTTATAAATTTAAAGTCATCATGCAACGTAAACCCCAAGAGCTCCAAATTATCATAGGCGTCAATAATGTGTTCGCTTTTTAATAAGGGTAAACTATAATTTACCCGTTTAGGTTTAAATAATTGGGGTTGGTTGTGCTGGCTTTTATACGAATTATTGTTTAGGTGCGCAAACCACATTAATCTGTGTTTATTGGGTTCTAAAGCTCTAAAGGAATTTAATCGGATTAGCAATAGTAGCTGTTCCAATCCCAATTTACATCTATCCAAAAAATCATTAAAGTTTTTGAAAAGACCAAAAAGTTGGCGTTCATTAAGTATTTTTTGAATACTCCGATGGTCCAGATCCTTTATCATCCCAAAACCCAGATACACTGTTTTCCCCTTTATGCAATTGCCGTGGTCGCTATTGTTTATGCAAGGATTTTCAACCGTACCGCCACATCTGAAGATTTCGTTTATATAGGTGTCCAGATTGTAAAAGCCTCCGCCATTGTTAAGAACCGCAGTCATAAACTCCAATGGAAAATATTTTTTAAGGTACAGGCTCTGGTAGCTCTCCACCGCATAGGATGCCGAATGTCCCTTGGCAAACGCATAGCCGGCAAATGCTTTGATTTGATCCCATACTTCCGCTATCACTTTTTGGGTGTAGCCCTTTTCTTTACAGTTTTCATAGAATTTCCTTTCCAGGGCATCAAATTGTTCCTTGCTCCTGCCCTTGCCGCTCATTCCCCTTCGCAATACATCTGCTTCGGCCAAACTCAAGCCTGCAAAATAATGTGCAACTTTGAGAACATCTTCCTGATACACCATTACCCCATAGGTCTCGGGCATAATCTCCAACAATACCGGATGGGCCTCCTTTCTCTTTTCGGGAAAACGATGGCGCTCAATATAGGCATTCTTCATCCCGCCATTGGTAACGCCGGGACGAATGATCGAACTGGCGGCAACCAGACCTAAATAATCCTGGGTCTGCAGACGGGTCATCAGGGTACGCATGGCGGGCGACTCCACATAAAAAACGCCCATACAGTCCCCTACTTTTAGAAGGGCGTTAATTTCTGGATCATTCTTAAATGGAGTGGTATCATCAATGTCTCTGATCTGGGCCTCGGGTTGATTTTCCCTGATCAATTGAATGGTATCTTTAATCTTTGAAAGTCCGCGTTGGGCAAGGATATCGAATTTAAAAATACCTACTGCTTCCGCAATGTGCATATCTATCTGCAGGGTTTGGAAACCCTTGGGCGGCATAAAGGTGGCGCAATAAGCCTGTACGGGGTTTTTGGTAATTACGATACCGCCAGAATGCACACTGAGGTAATTTGGGAAACCATGGATAAGAGTGGCATATTTTGTTACCAGTTTAAAGTAATGGTCATTTTTTTTATGCTCTCTGTCGCCTTTTAAAAACGCATCAATTTCGGCTTTTGGCAGTCCAAATACTTTGGAAAGCTCCCGAACAACTGCTTTGAATTGAAACGTTACATAAGTACCCATAAGGGCGGTATTTGGGAAACGTTCAAAAATATAGCGGGTAACATCGTCCCTGTCCTTCCAAGAAAAATCTATATCAAAGTCAGGCGGTGAGGAACGATACAGGTTGATGAAACGTTCAAAATAGAGGTCCAATTCAATCGGATCCACATTGGTAATCCCCAAGATATAAGCGACAACACTATTTGCCCCACTGCCCCGCCCAATGTAGGGATAGTCATTCTTTATCGCATATTGAACAATATCGTAATTGATTAGAAAGTAAGAAACAAAGTCCATTTGCTGGATTGCGTGAAGTTCCTTTTCAATCCGTTCCTTTATTTTGTGGGTTATCGTTTTATATCTGGACGCTATCCTTTGGTTTACCAAGTAAACCAGATATTCATAATCCTCTTGGGTATTGGAAAGATAGGTAGCTTGGTTTTGATTCACGCGCTTTTCATCAAAATTAAAATCAATTGTACAGGAGTTTAAAATAGACCGGGTGTTTGATAAGATATATTCAAAATCCTCAAACCGCCTTTCGAGTTCATGTAGAGTGTACATTTTATCGTTGGCACTTCCCTGTTCTAGTTCCGGCAATTTGCTTAACACAATATTTAGGTCTATGCACCGCAGTAATCTGTGGATATTGAAATGTGTTTGATTGCAGAAGGTTACAGACTGTAATAACACCAGTTTTTCAGTATGCTGTTTTAGATGGGAGAATTTTAATTTGTTAAGGTCTGCTACAGAAATGCCGATGTACCAATTTGGAGCGAAGGATTCCAGTTCATATTCAA
>Ga0209344_10001117_pt1 | contig 37342 bp, 27 predicted proteins | sample Cruoilmetagenom6_FD_187293 | JGI IMG/M metagenome (GOLD analysis project Ga0209344, IMG submission 187293) | Oil polluted marine microbial communities from Coal Oil Point, Santa Barbara, California, USA - Santa Barbara Oil Seep Sample 6 (SPAdes)... | ecosystem: Environmental > Aquatic > Marine...
TCACAGGGTCTGTACAGTTGTCATCAGCTGTTGCCTCGCCAGTGGCGAAATAATCAGGCAAGATGTAGAACAGGTTGCCTGCTCCCGGATCAACGGTTTGATCGGCTGGGCAGGTAAGTTCTGGTGCCAAAAGATCAACTACGGTTATCACTGCAGTACAGGCTGCAATATTACCACTAGCATCACTGGCAAATACCGTGACGGTTATAGGCGTTCCTATATCAGCACAACTAACTGTTGGCACATCTACCGCAAGTACAGTAATACCACAAGCATCATATGAGAGGGGGCCTCCGGGTATTTCAACGAAAAAGGCATCACCATCAGAGTTAGTAAGTGTAAGGTTCCAGTTCGCTGGATCAAATTGACCTTCAAAGCCTGGCATAAAATTACTTATCACTGTTTCATTATTTCCAAGAAGATTATCATCGGTTTGCGAACGGAATCCGAAAACATCGCCTGGTGCAACAGCTACAGAGGCACTACCAGATTGGTTACCCTGTGCTGGATTAGTCAATTGAGTATAGGTGCCATTCAAAAGGTAGCCGAAACTATCAAAACCTGGATCATCATTTGAAGTATAATCCCAATCAAAAGATACGGTCGCTGCTTCTGTTACACTTACGGTAAAATCTGTAAAACCTTCACCTATTGAACCATTATCACTACCAATAACCATTACCTCATAGGTGGTTGGTAATGTAGCCAATAACGCCATGGGGTCAACAGTTGCAGTGCCATCGGGGCCAAGCTCGATAGTGGCGTCCTGGCATACAAGTACGGGTGCGGTATTGTCAATAACGTTAACGGTTGCAATACAGGTGGATGCGTTTCCACTGTCATCGGTAACAGTAACCTCAATCTGGTTTTCCCCAAGATCGGCACAGGTAAAGTCAAGTCCAGAGCCTCCCCCTACGGTATAGTTAATGGTTCCATTCCAAACACGCGGAGAAAAAACCGATCCGCTAAACGCGCCGCTTACTGCCGCACCCAGGGTTAGAGAAAGGTCTGCATTTGAGTATGCTTCATTGGTACCATCTCCATTAGTATAGCGTGGTACTGCATCCATGATAATTGCAATGCCATATGTAGTATTAGCATTTAAAGTTACAGGTGAAGCTAAGGTTACGCTGCTTGGTACATCTGTACCTGCACCCGTTCCAGTTCCTGTAGTTACAGGAGATCCCCAGGCTCCGGGATTAAGTTCATTTCCAACATAGCTACCGACCAAGGTATAAAAATCAAGGTTGATTGCAGAGGTGCTAGAAGTATTAACCTCAAGGTCTGTAATTTCAATATCATTTGGGCCTACGGTAAGATCATACATAACTGTCCATCCGGCTGCTCCTCCGTTGTTAGAGGTAAATAATGTTGATAATGAACCCATGCCTCCACCACCGGTTCCTCCTACTGTAATAGTATATCCACAAGCCTCATCTATGTTTATCAATAAGTCCATAGGATCAATGCTTGCCATTCCATTTGCATCAAGTATTACATCAAGTGGTGTTGCAGATACATCATAGGAATATTCAATGCCCCAAGCATTAAGGGTTCCTGTATCTCCACCGGCGTTATCTGATACAGTTAGCGTCCAGTCTCCCAACGTGCTCTCTCCGTCAAATGCTGACAATGGATTGTTAGGAGTAAATGAACCTGAAGCGGCAGGAGGACCAGGCTGGCATTCGTCTTCAATCGGACTTGCTGCTTCATCGTCAAGCGTGATCAAAAGGTTGTTGCTGCTACAACCAAACCCTGTTCCGGTATATCCCATTCTGTCTACAATCACTGCAGTTGTCCCTGCAGGAGACTGTAGTGTAACAATTAAGTCACCTACCCAAGTATGGGTGATGTCTAAGTTTACATTAAGATCGGTAATTTCAAAATCGTCCGCCACGGTTATTGTGGTCGATACTCCCGCTGGGTTATTGTCGGTAATTGGCAGTGCTGGGCTATCAGAAACTGTATCGGTTACTGTAGCGGGCTCACCAATACAAGTGATAGCTGGTGCGGTATTATCTTCAACTGTAACTGTAGCTGCACACGTAGAGGAATTTCCACTTGCATCGGTAACCATTAAGTAAATCGTGTTTGCACCAACCATTGAACAGTCGAAAGTTCCACCAAAAGCATCGGGAATAATATCATAGGTCAATCCTCCATTAAATACACGTGGACTAAAAGCGGTTCCGCTAAACGGAATATTACTTGCAGCCCCCAACGACATAGAAACATCGGCATTTGAAAAATTTTGATTTGCTCCGTTACCATTTGTGTATCGATGCGCATGAGTTGCGTCCATCACAATTGCCATAGCATATGTTGTTCCAGATTGCAAAGTAATTGAAGAGCTTAAAGTTGCCGTAGAAGGAACATCGGTTCCTGCTGTAACTCCAGATCCTGATGCAACTGGAGATCCCCATGGGGCGGGATTACCGGTATTGCCAACATAAGTTCCTTCAAACGCATAGACATTTATAGTAAAAGGATCGCCGGCGGCAGTAGTAGTATTTACGTCAATTGCAGTAAGAGCAATATCACTTGGCCCGACTGTTACATCAAAATAGACAGCACCGCCTGGGTTACCTCCGTTTGTGCCCACAAAAATAGTCTGAAGATTTCCAGAACCGGCAGGTCCCGAAGTGCCAAACTCATACGTTACAATACTACAATTGTCTAAAGAACCATTATCTATTTCAAGTGGATCTAGCTCGTATAACCCATCTTCACCCAATTCAACTGTAATATTTTGGCAAATTACATTAGGGGCTTCGTTATCTACAACGGTTACCATAAATTGACAGGTTGAAGTATTGCCATCGCTGTCAGTTACCGAAAGTGTAACGGTAGTGTCTCCCACAGCAAATAAACTTCCACTAGCCGGGGTGGCAATTATATCTCCAGATATGTTGCCGTCTTCAGTATCAAAAGCTACTCCCGCAAAGTTTACAGCAGCTCCACAAACACCGGAATCGTTATTTACGACAATATTAGCCGGACATGCTATAATTGGTGGGTCGCCTATAACCACTGCAGGAAATCCAGAAATATTCAGATCAAAAGGACCTGTGGCTCCTCCAAAACTATGAACTAATATATAATATGTTGAAGAACCATCAGTATTAAACGATACTTGACTTTGAAGACCACAGAAATCATCGTTTCCTGCTACACAAGTAAAAGCTCCACAAGAACCATTGTAAACGCTAATTTTAGTATCAAAGGCAGCTCCTCCACATAAACTCAAGGTAACTGCAGAGCCGGTAATTGAATTATCAGTGAATTTATACCAAACTCCTGGGGAGGTGATACTAGTGCCACAAAATGGATTTCCAGAATCAGTGCTTGCAAAAACGGTTGTGCCACTTATTGTTCCATCGCCAGTAATAGTAATAGCATTAGCGCATAAATCGTTTGGCGGAGCAGCTTCTGCCTCCAACTTCATTGAAAAATTATTTATCAAGCCAAAGTTTCTAGTGCAGCCATTGTTAGCCACTATACTTCCGCACCTTTGAACTACGCTCAGGGGTGGTTCTCCAGCTGGTTGTGATCCAATTACAGGATTTTCGTTCAATATCCAAAAAACATCATTTCTACTTGCCTTGAGGGCAACTGAAATGGTATTGTCTATTTCAGAATAGAGGTTAACATTGGGGAGTGTAAAAACAACGGAATAGATAAAGCCCAAAGGGCCTGGTGTTACCGTTTGTGTAACTGTGGATGCAGCTACTAAAGTACCGGGTCCACTACCACAAGCACCTGTTGTACCATTAGTGGTACAGTCTGTATATATGCTTAGCGTTAAATCATAGGGAGCGGCAGAAGCTAAATTAAAAACATTTACCGTTATCTTTTGTAGTATTCTGTTGCTGCCTGCCATAACAATAGCATCCGCCATTGAAGTACTAGGGCCATTTGCGGTTGCGGTTATTTCAGCACCATTGGCTCCTAAATTGTCAGTTTCATAAATTGTGGTCAAAGCACGCGACTGCATGTTTTGCGTTGCGGACACTCGTGCATTACCAAGCGCCGTTGCTACTCTTTCTTCCTGAGCATTTGCAACAAATAGTGTACAAAGCCCAAAAATTAAGAACATTGTAATTTTTTTCATAATCGGAATGATTTTATAGTTAGACCATTAAAAGTATGTTAAAATTCCGAAATAAACCATATTATGTTTAAGTTTTTATGTTAAATATTGTGTATATAAAAATCTATTTAAGATTATTCTGAAATATCAATAAAAAAGGCCACTGCAGTATATTTTGCAATGGCCTTTTATATTTTTTATTTGATTAATTTTATTTAATCATCTCATAACTGCGCTTTATGAACGCCGTAAGTTCTTCTCCTTTGAGTAAATTTTTGCTCAACCTTGCCAAATCGAGAGCTTGGTTTACCAATCTTTCTTTCTTCTTTTCGGTTTTTGTATTCAGGATTTCACTAACCAATTCATGGTTGGTATTTACTATCAAATTGTACATTTCCGGGAAGCCTCCCATCCCAAACATACCGCCACCACCGGTTTTCTGCATATCTTTCATTCTACGCATAAATTCGGGCTCGGTAATTATGAACGGGTTTGCATTGCTGTCCAATGCTTCAAGTTGTACGCTGAATTTTTCTTTCGGTATAACGCCTTCCAAAAAGGTTTTCAGCGTTTCCTTTTCTTCGTCGGAAAGTTTTGAAATCTGTGCATCGTCCTTTTTGATGAGGTTTTCCACGTGATCGCTATCCACGCGTACAAAGGAAATTTTCTCTTCCTTGCTTTCCACTTTTTGAAGCAAATGTGCAACTATTGGCGAATCCAAAAGCAATACTTCATATCCTTTCTCTTTGGCGGCTTCTATGTAGCTGTGCTGTTCTTCTTTGTTGGAAGCATAAAGAAGTACTAGATTGTCGTCCTTATCGGTCTGCACGTCTTTTATTTTTTCCTTGAATTCTGAAAAGGTGAAATATTTGTCGTCAACCGTTGGATACAGGGCAAAATCCTGTGCTTTTTCAAAGAATTTATCTTCAGTCAACATTCCGTATTCAATAACGATTTTAATGTCGTTCCATTTCTTTTCAAAGCCATCGCGGTCATTGTTGAAAAGACTTTTCAACTTATCTGCGACTTTTCGGGTTATGTAGCTCGAAATCTTTTTCACAGCGCCATCGGCCTGCAAATAGCTACGCGATACGTTCAGCGGAATGTCCGGACTGTCAATAACCCCACGGAGCATCGTCAAGAATTCGGGCACGATTCCTTCCACGTTATCGGTTACGAAAACCTGGTTTTGATAGAGCTGGATTTTATCCTTTTGAATGCTCATATCGTTCGTCATCTTCGGAAAATAAAGAATTCCGGTAAGATTGAACGGATAGTCAACGTTCAGGTGAATGTGGAAAAGCGGCTCCTCGAACTGCATTGGGTACAATTCGCGATAAAATGAATTATAATCTTTATCTTCCAATTCAGTGGGCTGCTTCGTCCACGCCGGGTTTGGATTGTTGATAATATTGTCAACTTCCTTCGTTGGCGCTTTGTCGTCTTCTTTTGCGCCTTCAGGTTTTGGAAGGGTTTCGGTGCGCGTTCCGAATTTAATCGGAATTGGCATAAACTTGTTATATTTCACCAGTAACTCACGGATGCGGCTTTCTTCCAAAAATTCGGTAGAATCGTCGGCTATGTGAAGGATAATCTCAGTCCCTCTTTCCTTTTTATCGGCTTTTTCAATGGTAAATTCTGGCGAACCGTCGCAGCTCCAGTGTACCGCTGGCTCATCTTTGTAGCTTTTGGTGATGATTTCCACCTTTTTGGCAACCATAAAAGCGGAATAAAACCCAAGTCCAAAATGCCCAATAATCCCGGCATCCTTTCCGTTTTTATCTTTGTATTTTTCGATGAATTCCTCTGCGCCGGAAAAGGCGATTTCGTTGATGTATTTTTCAACTTCATCTTTGGTCATCCCAATTCCTTGGTCAATAATGCGAAGTTCCTTTTTCTTTTTATCGAGCTTCACTTCAATCATTGGGTTGCCGTATTCCACGCCTTCGGCTTCGCCGATGTTAGCCAAATGTTTCATTTTTAAGGTAGCATCCGTCGCGTTCGAAATCAATTCACGAAGAAAAATTTCGTGATCACTGTATAAAAACTTTTTGATCAGCGGGAAGATATTGTCCACCGATACATTAATAGTTCCTTTGCTCATATTTCTTATGTTTTATTAAATAATGCTATTAATTCATTTTTACTTAGTCAAATAAAATACCAAGCCTTAAAATTCTGCCACGTTGTCACTTCAAATAACTATAAGTTTTCGGTTAAACTTTAACAGAACATTTTGTTTAACTAAACGATAAAAACATTGAACAAGGGTTATCTTTGTATTTAAATAACGACCTACACTATCGTAATATAAATTAAGAATATACCATGGCAACTGGAACAGAAAAATCAGCTAAAACAAACAAAGCAACTTCAAAGAAAACCGTTAATGCAGGCAAGATTACCAATGCATATATGGAGTGGGTTTTAACTAAAGAAAAAGCACCGCTTAGTGTTTTCAAATTTTGTAAAGAGAACAATTTTAGCGAGGGTCAATTTTATGAACATTTTGGTTCTTTTGAAGGACTGCAAATGGCAATTTGGAACGCTTTTTATGAAGAAACCATCCGCTTGGCAAACCAGGATGAAGGGTACGAAGCCTATACTAATAAAGAAAAAATGCTCACCTTTTTTTACACGTTCTTCGAACTTCTCACCATAAACCGAAGCTATGTACTGTTCACATTACGCGAACATCAACATATGATGAAGAATTTGAGCCAGTTAAAAGAGCTTCGGCAGAATATAAAGCATTTTGCGGCAGCTTTAATTCGGGAAAGCAATGAAGATAAAAAGTTGAAAATCCTGAAACAATCGGTAACCGTTTTTTCTGAAGGTGCGTGGCTGCAAACGCTTTTTCTGTTAAAATTCTGGATGGACGATAACTCTCCAAATTTTGAACACACAGATGTTGCTATAGAAAAATCGGTCCGCGCCATTTTTGATGTTTTTGACACCCAACATTTGGAAAGCGTGCTGGATTTCGGAAAATTTTTATGGAAAGAAAAAATGGCTTAATGAAGACGATAGATAAAATTCCCACAAACAAAATTCAGCGTGCTTCAAAATTAATGACAACTGGCGTGAAAGTTGGCGGCAATTATTTGAAGTATTACGGAAAAAAGCTGGTTAATTCTGAAACCACAAAAGATGAATTGAACGAAAGCAATGCCGAAGATATTTACGACGGTCTGAAAAATTTAAAAGGAAGCGCGCTAAAAGTTGCCCAGATGCTGAGCATGGAAAAAAACATAATGCCGAAAGCGTATGTTGAAAAATTTTCCTTGGCACAATTTCAAGTTCCACCACTTTCCGCACCTTTGGTACGGAAGACTTTTAAAAAATATTTTGGCGATACACCCGAAAGCCTTTACGATACATTCAATGCGGAATCTGTGGCTGCGGCAAGTATAGGGCAGGTTCACAAAGCTACAAAAAATGGTAAAAATTTAGCCGTAAAAATCCAGTATCCCGGCGTTGCGGAAAGCATCAGTAGTGATTTGGCCATGGTAAAACCTGTAGCAATGAAGATGTTCAATATAAAAGGAAAGGACAGCGACAAATATTTTAGGGAAGTAGAAGATAAGTTACTGGAAGAAACCGACTATTTATTGGAAGTTGAACAAAGCAAGGAAATTACCGATGCTTGTAAAAACATTCCGAATCTACTGTTTCCAAAATATTACGAAGAACTTTCCGGAGAGCGCATAATCACGATGGATTGGATGTCGGGCCAGCATCTTTCTGAATTCACCAAAACAAATACCGATAAAGTAAAAGCGGATAAAGTAGGGCAGACACTGTGGGATTTTTATATGTTCCAAATGCACCGATTGAAGCGGGTGCACGCTGATCCGCACCCCGGAAATTTTTTAGTGGACGAAAATACAAACTTGATTGCAATAGATTTTGGTTGTGTTAAGACAGTTCCCGAGGAATTCTATGTGCCTTATTTTGAACTGGCAAAACCCGAGAATATAAATAATCCGGAAGTTTTTTTAGAGAAAATGTATGCTTTGGAAATTTTAAAAAAAGAAGATTCGCCTGAGGAAACAAAATTCTTTTCAGAGCTTTTTCACGAAATGCTAAGTCTTTTTACCCAACCTTTCCACAGCGAAACCTTTGATTTTGCTAATAAAGAATTCTTCGGAAAGATTGCCGAATTGAGCAATAGATACTCCAAAGACACTGAAATTAGAAAGATGAACGGCAATCGTGGCTCCAAACACTTTTTATATATAAACCGAACTTTTTTTGGACTGTATAATTTAATGAACGATTTGGGAGCAAAAGTTTCTATAAATAATTTTAATAAATACATTTAAACTTTAACAAAACTTTGTTTAATCCTTTAACAATTTCACTAAACAAAGAATAGTATCTTTACAAAGAGTAATCGAATATTAAATTGCTATGAAAAGGTAAAAAATATTCTATTATTTAATTGGTTAGGTTGTTTAAGAAGGGCGCGTCTTTTGCGCCCTTTTTTTGTTTTCTAAACTACTGTTTTATTTCATCGGAAACGTGTATGGGTTTTTCGTTTTTATTCTTTACATATTTATCAAGCCATTGGTCCTGTTCCCACAACATATGAAGTATACTTTCCTTTGCACTATACCCGTGGCTTTCCTTAGGTAGCATAACCAGTCTTGCCGTTGCTCCCAAACCTTTTAAAGCATTGAAATAACGCTCACTTTGTAGCGGATAGGTGCCTGAATTATTATCTGCTTCCCCATGGATGAGCAACAGTGGCGTCTTCATTTTATCAGCGTGCATAAAGGGCGACATTGTGTTATAAGTTTCAGGAGAATCCCAATAACTTCGCTCTTCACTTTGGAAACCGAAAGGCGTAAGAGTTCTGTTATAAGCACCACTTCGGGCAATTCCCGCTGCAAAAAGGTCAGAATGGCTTAACAGGTTCGCAACCATAAACGCACCGTAGGAATGACCGCCCACGCCCACACGATTTCTATCGATATAGCCCATCTTGTCAACGGCATCAATGGCAGCTTTGGCATTGCCCACCAATTGAGTCCTAAAAGTATCGTTGGGTTCTTCGTCACCCTCCCCCACAATGGGAAAGGCCGCATCGTCCAAAACCACATAGCCCTGGGTTACCCAATAAATGGGCGAGCCGTAGTATGGATAAATAAATTCATTGGGGTTTGTGGTGTTTTGCGAGGCGCTGTTTTTGTCCTTAAATTCGCGAGGATATGCCCAAAGAAGCATCGGCATTTTTTCTTTCTTCTGCATATCGTAACCAATGGGCAGATACAAAGTTCCTTCAAGCTCCAAGCCGTCATCGCGCTTGTAGCTAATAACTTCCTTGTGTACATTTTGGATGCTCTTAAAAGGATTTTCAAAAGAAGTTACTGGCGTTAAATCGTTCTTCTTTTTAATATTTCTGAAATAATAATTGGGATATTCGTTCTGCGATTCTATCCGTACCAAAATTTTCCCTTTCTTCAGATCGATTGCCGAATTCAGATTTTCCAGCTTATCGGTGTATTCAGATTTATAGATGCGTTTTGTTTTTTGGGTCTTTAAGTTGAATTCATCTATAAAGGGAAATTGTCCTTCCTCCGAAAAACCATCGCCCATGAGAAAGGCGTTGCCATCAACCATTTCGAGGACCCTTTCGTCAAAATCGTTTCGGGTGGTTACAAAATTGCCGGGGTCGTTATACCTGTCCTGATAATTTCTATCAAAAATAATCTTTGGCGTTTCCGAAGCATTTGAAGGATTGAAGAGATACGATTTTGTATTTCGGTTGTTCCACCAATAATCTGTCGCAAGGGCCAGATTGTCATTTCCCCAAATAATTCCAGAGTAACGGTTTTGGGTTTTTAAAAGCAGTTTTTCCTGTCCGTTGAAGGGAGCTGGCAGTTCGTACACCGCATCGCGATAATCTACCTTTACTTCCGGATCGCCTTTATCCATTGCCTCGGCCCAATAAAGGGTTGCGGGTTTATCAGCGCGCCATTCCATTCTTCTTTTGCCCATTCGGGTCGCCATAAATCCCTTGGGCTCTACTTCGTTTAGCGGTACATCGTTTACTTTTTGAATAAGTTTGCCTTCGTTATTATAAATATTGGTTTCAAATGGAAAACGACTATACGGCACGATATAGGAAAAGGGTCTTTTGATTGTATTCACCATTACATAATTGCCATCGGGTGAAAAATCCAATTCATCATACATAGCTGTTGGAAGAAAATCAGAAACTTTTCCTTCCACCGAAATCTTTTTTATCTCCGACAGGGCCAATTGTTCAAAATTATATTCGTCGTTGGGGCTGCTCAGCAAATCCTGATAGGTTCGGTTTTGGGCCTTTTCACCGTCGCTTACGGTGATGGTCGGGCCATCGGGAACGGCTTCATCTGTATTTATCAATTCCTTTCTATCCGGCGGAATTACATTTACCAACACGGCGCTGCCGTCTTTAAACCAATTAATTGGATTGCCCATATTCGCGTTCACTTTTAGATTGCTGAGTTGTTTGGCGGTACCGTTTTCAATATCCGCAAGCCAAAGCTGTACACCATCTTCCACCGTATTCAAAAAGGCAACCATTTTTTGGTTAGGTGAAATGGTAAAGTTTGAAAGCCGTGGATTGCTGGGTATTCCGGATACTTGCCGAGCGTCTTTTTCGGAAGCCTTTTTCACTTTTATATTATTATAAAACCGGGTTCTGCTGCCGATGTTGGTTTTGGGGTTTATGCGAAGTCCGCCCAACCGCAATTCAGCTTCAGAAAGTTCGGCAATAGATTTATAGGCATCGCGATAAAAAAGAACTACATTTTCACCGTTGCTATCAATCCAAACCGAAGGTGCTAAGGGCGCCTCCACAAGTTCCAGAATTTCCTTTGGAGGTTTTTGATAGGTGAGTTTTTCCTGTGCAACAAAACTTCCTGATAGATGAAGAAGGATGGCAATTGCGATGAGTTTTTTCATAATCTTAAAAATTTAAGTTTTAAAGATATTCAAAAAAGGAGATATTACAATTGCTATGCACGCATACTATATAAACCGCGATTTGTTTCCTTAAAAAGCGGTATATAGTTATCTTTCCAAATTATTTTAAACTGAAATAAATGTACACTTCAAAAATTACCGGTTTGGGATATTACGTACCCGAAAACGTGGTTACCAATGACGATCTTTCAAAATTAATGGATACCAACGATGCTTGGATCCAGGAACGTACGGGCATAAAAGAAAGAAGACATATAAAAAAGGGCGATGGCAACTCTACTTCGGTAATGGCAGTAAAAGCTTCAACCATCGCTTTGGAACGCGCCAAACTTAAACCTACTGATATTGATATGATTGTTTTTGCCACGCTAAGTCCCGATATGTATTTTCCCGGCGGGGGGGTAGAAGTACAAGAAATGATGGGAATGCGAACCATTCCCGCATTGGATGTACGCAACCAGTGCAGTGGTTTTGTGTATGCACTTTCCGTGGCCGATCAATTTGTGAAAACGGGAATGCACAAAAATATTTTGGTAATTGGCAGTGAAAACCATAGTGGCGGACTGGATATGACCACGCGCGGAAGAAATGTTTCCGTAATTTTTGGTGATGGCGCCGGTGCAGCGGTAGTTTCAAGGAATGAAACTGGAAAAGGTGGTATTCTCTCCACCCATCTTCACAGCGAAGGACAACATAAAAACGAGCTGTCATTGCAAGGACCGAGTACTAGTCATTGGGTGCCAGAAATTATTGCTGAAAATCCCCAAGAAAATATACCTTATTATCCAGTGATGAACGGTCAGTTCGTTTTTAAACACGCCATTGTCCGTTTTGCTGAGGTTATTCAAGAAGGATTGGAAGCTAATAATTTGAAGGTTGAAGATATTGATATGTTGATTCCGCATCAAGCAAATCTTCGTATTTCTCAATTTATTCAGCACAAATTGAAGCTTACCGACGATCAAGTTTTCAATAACATTCAAAAATATGGTAACACTACCGCTGCATCCATTCCAATCGCACTCACGGAAGCGTGGGAAGAAGGAAAAATCAAGGAAGGCGATCTGGTGGTCTTGGCAGCCTTTGGAAGTGGCTTTACGTGGGGAAGTGCTATTATTAGGTGGTAATATTACTTCTGCAAAAAATATAAAAAGCCTTTCAGAAATTGAAAGGCTTTTATTTTACCTAAAAATGGTATAATTCGTTAAAGGCTAATTCAAATAAATTATAAAATGAAATTTCAGGTATTGTGTTGTAATAGACGAGATGTAATCGTGCATAGTTTCACCCCATATCACTTTTTAACAAAAGAATAACGGTCTAAAAAATTCCACCGCCTCCAGATGATGTGTTGTCGTCTCTGTTTTTTCGGCTCTTAGCGCGGTAATTACTTCCTCCAAACCTATAGGATAAGCCTACGTAAATAGTGTTGCTCTCGTTTTTAAACTCCCCGCTCTGTGGGTAGGGCGTATTACCGCTGAAAGCAAACTTCATAGAATCCAAAACGTCGTTATAATTTACACTGAATGTTCCGCGGCCTTCCCATAAAGTATAACGCGCTCCCAAATTGATGAAATAGAGGGGTTCCGATTCAAACTGGATACCCTTGTTTTTTGCGCGATAAAGTCCAAAGGCCGAAAACGTAAGATCTTTGGTAATCGTAAAATTATTCGACATTCTTACATTCCAAGCTATGTTGTCTACTTCCGTCACTTGTGTTATTATGTCATCAACTGTGGGAGTTCCTGTTGGATTTTCAAATGCTTCGGTAATTCCCTTTTGGGTTCGTTTGTAAAGTTCAAAACTTGTATTGAAGCTCCACCACTTTGTAGGTTTGTAATTTGACGAAAGTTCAATTCCGTATAAATCCGTGCTGCTAAAATTTTGAAAGGTGAGAATGGACCTATCTAAATTTGTGCGGTCAATAAGTATGGCGCGGTTTATTTCGTTATCAACCAATCGGTAAAATATTCCTCCCGTGATACTTCCCTTTTCTAAATTTCGGGTATAATTGGCCTCTATTGAATTGGTAAACTGTGGCTCCAGATTGATGTTTCCGAATGAAGAAATTAAAGGCGTGCTGAATTCGCGAATTGGATTCACCTGGTCGAGTCCGGGACGATCCACCCTCCGACTGTAACTAAGCTGGTATTGGTTTTTTTCACTGGGAGAATAGGTAACAAAAGCGCTGGGGTATACCTGAAAATAATCGTTGGTGAAAGCACGTATCTTGTTGGTGTCAGCTTTTACGCTAACGTTTTCTACGCGTGCACCTAGCTGATAGGACCATTTTTCATAGGTTTTTCCAAAAGTGCCGTAAAGCGAATAAATATCGCGTACGTATTCAAAACGGGTTGAGGGGGTTGGTACCAATTCACCATTGGCATTATAACTTTCGCCGTTGGATGCATAATCGATATTAGTTTCAAATAATCTCGCTTCCGCGCCGGCTTCAATTTTTACACTTTCTGAAAGTGGATTCACATAATCCAGATTTACGGTAAGTTGATTACGGTCTGTCTCGTCATTATCTGCAAAGTTTTCTAAAGGTGAAGCCCCGCTGAACACATATTTTCCCATGGTTTCATTTAAAAATATATTGTAGTCAGCCTCAAGTTCAAGCGTGTGATCGGTCTTTTCAAAATTCAGCTTATAATCAAAATTATATTGAGAAGAAATATTTTCATTGTCAAAATAGAATAACTGTTGCTGATTGAGGGAGGGTTGGTCTAAATAAAATATCGAAGAACTTCCCACGCCCAGTCCGTCATATAAATTTTGGTTAGTGAAGATGGATAGAGTGTTTTTATCATTTAAATAAAAATCTAATCCCACTTTGAAAAGATTGGATTTACTGTCATCCAAAAAGTGGATCACTTCTTTGGAATTGTTTAGTGAACGAGAAATGAGCCCATCGTTCTCGTTTTTGGATACATTGTTGCTAAGGTTGGCATACATGTTAAACTTTCCATTTCTGTAATTCATATCCAGGCCGGCGTTAAATTTGGCGTTTTCCTTATAGGTAAGCCCTACGGAAGCGTTGCCATTGAACCCCACATTTACATTTTTATGAAGAATAATATTTATTATTCCGCTCATACCCTCAGGATTGTACTTTGCCGAAGGGTTGGTAATGAGTTCAATTTGTTTAATGGATGACGATGGAATTTGCTTCAGCAATTGCGCTACGGGAATGTTTGAAAGCTTGCCATCTACCATTACGCGGACATTTTGATTGCCGCGCATGGAGAGTTCACCGGTTTGCTGGTCAACGCTTACGGTTGGTAGGTTGTTCATGATATCGGAGGCTGTGGGACCAGCGGTAGAAAGATCTTTGCCCACATTTATTACCTTTTTGTCCAAACGTTGTTCAATGGTAGATCTTTCGGCCACAATGTTTACCTCATCAAGTGAAGCTATATCTTCTTCGAGTAATATATTGCCCAAATAAATATCTTCATTTCCTTTTGTGATGTTTATTTCAGTTGTAAAAACTTTATATCCTATATACTGGATAATTACTTGGCTCTTGCCTTCCGGTATTTTGTGGATTTCAAATTTCCCAGTATCGTCAGTTACTGCACCTGTAATAATTTCCCCGTTTAAATTTTTTACCACTACCGCTACGTAGGGAAGCGGTTCGTTTAGGATTTTGTCTGTAACGCTACCATAAATATTGCCCGGTTTTTCTGAAGGGTCAACGGAAGCGTGTAGCGTGCCGAATGTGATGAATGCGATTAGCAATAAGATGTTTTTCATTTGTGTGATTGATTGATGTTAATGATTTATGAATTAAAAAAGACCGATATATTGCAATAGATATTACCTTGTATAACATACTAACTCTGCAAATGTTACAGTACTTATATATACAAGACGATATTTATTTTTTTCTGTTACACCAAAAGTGAAGAATTATTAAAAAAACAAACCCGAAGCAAGTGCTCCGGGTTTGAATCTTTACTGCAATTATTAACACTAACCATCAACGTATAAACTGCCGCAGTAAAGAATGAAATTCTAACTACTATATAGACGCCCAAGTTTTAGTAATGTTTCATGGTATTTTTCATTTTAACGAACATTTATGAAATCTTGCAGAAGAGAATTGTATTTTCATAAAAAAACTATCAAAATGAAGAAAACACTAGTACTAGGCGCTAGCCTAAATCCTGGGCGCTATTCTAACCTTGCAATAAACAGATTGGTAAGTTATGGCCACACTGTGGAAGCAGTGGGTTTAAAAAAGGGTATTGTTGCCGGTGTCGAGATTTCCACAGAAAAGGAACAATTTAAGGACATTGACACCGTGACACTCTATTTAAATCCCAAACGCCAAGAGGAATATTATGGGTATATTGTTTCGTTAAAGCCGAAGCGCGTCATTTTTAATCCGGGTACGGAAAACCCTGAGTTTTATGATATTCTCAAAAAGAACAATATTGAAATTGAGATTGCCTGTACCTTAGTTCTTTTGGGTACGAATCAATATTAGACCGAGAAATGTAAGCGCTCCGTTCAAAATAAGTATAAAAAATCCAAATTCAAAGTTTAAATAGGTGGTGCAAAAGGTACTTATTACATACCCCAAAAAGGGAGTCAATATTGCCACTATGGGCACAAGTTTATCTTCTACTTTCCATTTTGTGAATAGTCCGTAAGCATATAGTCCCAAAAGGGGGCCATAAGTGTATCCTGCAAAAACGAAAAGCTTTGCAATTACAGAATCATCAGCAATTACATATTTAAAAATAATAATAACGGCAATCAGCAAAAGTGAAACCAAGATGTGAATTAGCTTGCGAACGCGTATTTGTTTTGCTTCTTCATATTTTTTTTCAATTTCCAGAATATCAATACTGAATGAAGTAGTTAAAGCAGTTAATGCACTATCAGCACTACTGTAGGCTGCTGCAATCAATCCTAAAATAAAAAGAACCGCAACCCCAATCCCAAATTCGTTCTGCATAGCTAATGTGGGGTACAGTTGGTCTTTGTGGGCGTCAATTCCGTTTTGTGCTGCGTAAACAGTCAGTAGCAACCCAAGTACCAAAAACACAAAATTCACGATGGTCAGGACAATGGTAAACCAAAACATGTTTTTCTGGGCATCCTTTAGATTTCTGCAGGTAAGGTTTTTTTGCATCATATCTTGGTCCAGCCCTGTCATTACAATTGCTATAAATGCTCCACTAATGAATTGTTTCACAAAATGATCGGCAGATTTCCAATCATCAAAAAAGAAAATCTGGCTCATGTCGCTATTGGTAATGAAAGTGAAAAGTTGACTTCCCGAAAGTCCTAAATCTGTAGAAACATAATAGACCGAAACACCTACGGCTATTAACATGAACAGTGTTTGGAGCGTATCTGTCCATACAATTGTTTTTATCCCACTTTTAAAAGTATAAAGCCAAATTAGCAAAATAGTGATGGTAACGGTTACCCAAAAGGGGATGTTCATTGCGTCAAAAATCAAATTTTGTAGCACAACCGCAACTAAATAAAGTCGAAAACTTGCCCCCACAACTCTTGAAAGGAGGAAAAAGGAAGCGCCGGTTTTGTATGAGGCATTTCCAAATCTGCCCTCCAAATAGGTATAAATTGAAGTTAAGTTTAAACGATAATAAAGTGGAAGAAGTACGGTTCCAATCACCGCATAGCCTACAGTATAACCTAGAACCACTTGAAAGTAGCTAAACTTTGAAGCCTCTACCCAACCCGGAACTGAGATAAAAGTAACCCCGCTTAGAGAGGCGCCAATCATTCCAAAAGCGACCAAATACCACGGCGATTGTTTTCCTGCCTTAAAAAAATCAGCGTTACTGCCACCTCTATTTGTGAAATAGGAAATTAGAATTAGAGCCAAAAAATATCCAAGAATAAGTAACAGTATGTGTAAGGATTGCATAAAATTTAAGACTTCAATGGTTTAGTGTATTTTTTTGGTAAAAATACAAAGATTGGGTTCTTCAACATTTTTATTTTTAATACATTTGAAAACTTTGCATATATAATAACATAACTTCCTTAAAATTAAAAAGATGCGTTTTAAATTACTTCTATTTTTTACATTATTTTTTGGTTCTTTTGTCGTTCAGGCACAAGAATATCTTCAAATGATTGATGCGGGTACCTATAAGGTACAAGAGATTATTGACAGTGCCGAAGCTTACTTTGCAAATCGAGACAAGGGACGAGGTACTGGTTATAAACAATTCAAAAGATGGGAATACAACGCCCTGCGAATGATGAATGAGAATGGGTATCTTCCAAGTGTTGAAGAACGCCTAACCGAACTAGAACAATGGAATGCTTATTTAAATGCTACTGCAGCAAGCAGATCGGTTCTTAACGACAACTGGCAGGAACTTGGCCCTACAGATTGGAACGCCACTTCGGGTTGGAATCCTGGCGTGGGCAGAATTACAGGTCTTGCCATTGAGGAGGGAAATGAGAACCACATGATAATAGGCGCAAACACTGGGGGGGTATGGAGAACTATAGATGGAGCACAAACTTGGACGCCACTGTGTGATTATTTTTCTAATCTCTCTGTTTATAGTGTTGCGATTGATCCATTAGATTCTGACACCTACTTTTTTGGTTCAACTAACGGAAGGATTTTTAAATCCACAGATGCCGGCGCAACTTGGAACTTATTAGGTATTATTGGAAACAGTATTGTAAATAAAATCTTAATAAACCCATCCAATAACAATATTATTTTTGCGACCGCGGAAAATGTAGGTATTTATAGATCGACAGATAGTGGTGTAACTTGGAATGAGCCGGTTGCAGATACAAGAGGATATGATGTAGAGTTTAAGCCAGGAGACCTGTCAGTGGTATATGCTTCAGGAAGTGGCTTTCACAAATCTACTGATGGAGGTGCTACTTTTACAACCATTGGAGGTTTTGCCACGGGCCCTAAAATGATTGGCGTTTCGGCAAATGACCCAAACACAGTGTATGTGCTTGAAGCAACAGGAAGTAGATTTGGTGGATTTTACACCTCCAGCAATAGTGGAGATAGTTTTACAAAAATAAACCATGGAAGCCTAAACTTTTTTGGATATAGCACCAGTGGAAATGATAATAGTGGTCAGGCTCCACGAGATATGGGTATAGCAGTTAATCCTACCAATGTAAATGAGGTACATATTGCAGGTATACTTACTTGGCGATCTAGCAATGGTGGAACCACTTTTAGCTGTACTTCAGACTGGATTCCAGCAAATGCCGCTTCACAAAATATTGGTTATTGTCACGCAGATGTAGATGATCTTCAATATTATGGGACTACCTTGTATGCTATTACTGACGGGGGTGTTTATAAGGCTGAGAATACGGGTGCAGTGAATGCTAATTATTATGAAGACCTGACACAAGGTTTGGGAATTAGGCAATTTTATAAAATTGGGGTTTCACAAACAGCAGATGTTATTGTATCAGGAGGTGCACAGGACAATGGAACTTCTTTTTATACACAGGCAACCCAATGGAAAGATTGGTTGGGCGCTGATGGTATGGAATCTTTCATAGATAAAACAAATCCTAATATTTTTTATGGAACCAGCCAGAACGGTCAGCTGTATAGAAGCCAAAATGGCGGTAATTCTTATATCGGTATCAATGAGCCCGGAAGTGGCTCTGGAAATTGGGTAACACCCTTTGAACAAGATCCAATCCTTGTAAATACTGTGTATGTAGGTTATAACCGTGTTTATAAATCTTCAAATTTGGGTGGCAGTTGGACAAGCATTTCCCAAGACCTTATTGGAAATCTTGACAACATGAAAATTTCACCTACCAACAATCAGGTAATGTATGTTTCAAGAGGCCCTTTTCTCTTTAGAACCGAAGATGCTGGAGCTACGGATTGGGTACAAACAGCTTTTCCCGGAGGAACAATAAACTCAATAGCGATACACCCTACAAATCCCTATAAAATTGCAGTGGCAATTACCGGAAACAGCCGCGTTATGGTTTCCGAAGATGGAGGCGATACGTGGATAGATTATAAAAAGAACCTTCCCAACTTTAGTGCCTTGGCGCTTATCTGGGATAATAATGGTAAAGATGGCCTGTACCTAGGAATGGATTATGGTATCTACTATATTGACAATACATTTACAGATTGGCAACCATACAGTAACTTATTGCCAAATGTTATCATAAATGAATTGGATATAAACAACACAACAAACATGCTGTACGCGGCAACCTATGGAAGGGGCCTATGGGTATCGCCTTTGGTAGATGGAACAGCAGGTGTTAATGATACTATTTCTGAAGTTTCAGTAAGTATTTACCCAAATCCTGCAAGGGATTCGTTTACAGTTGCATTGCCAAAATCCCTAAATGCTGAGTTAAGAGTCTTTGATATTTCTGGTAAACTACTTATCTATGAAGCAGAAGCTTTGATTTCAAATAAGCATTCGGTTGATGTTTCATCGCTTTCTGCCGGTACATATTTTGTTCGGATCAACAGTGAAGAAGGTACAGCAACCAAAAAACTTCTTATAAACTAAGAACCTTTTTATATTAGGAATGCTTCGGGAAAAGCCTCTTTTTCTGAAGCTTTTTTTTTATATTGGCAGCACGAATCAGGCTATGGAATTTTCTTCAAAACTTCTTGAAAACGCAGTAAACGAAATGTCCCAACTCCCCGGAATTGGTAAACGTACCGCCCTGCGATTGGTGCTTCACTTACTAAAACAATCTAAAGAACAAACTCAAAACTTAACCGCTAGTTTGCTGAAAATGCGCGAGGAAATAAACTTTTGCGCAAATTGCCACAATATTAGCGATGCCAAGCTTTGTGAAATATGTGCCAATCCGCGCCGCGATGAACAATTGGTTTGTGTGGTTGAGGACATACGCGATGTAATGGCCATTGAAAATACCAGTCAATACCGTGGCCACTACCACGTGTTGGGCGGAAAAATTTCCCCGATGGATGGCATTGGCCCTGGCGATTTGACCATTTCGTCTTTAGTTGAGAAAATAAAAGCCGGAAACGTGCGCGAACTTATTTTTGCGCTCAGTTCTACCATGGAAGGCGACACTACTAATTTTTATATCTATAAACAGATCGAGCCATACCATATAACCACCACCACCATTGCCCGTGGCATTTCAGTGGGCGATGAGCTTGAATATGCAGATGAGGTTACGCTGGGCCGAAGCATCCTGCACCGTATTCCTTTTGAATCTTCATTAAAAAGCACATAAGTTTTGAAACTATCTGTTGTTATACTTAATTATAATGTGCGCTTTTTTTTGGAGCAGTGCATTCGTTCCGTTCAAAAAGCCATCCAGCATTGGGATGCCGAAATCATTGTAATCGACAATGATTCAAAGGACGATAGCTGCCAAATGGTCAAAACCCTTTTTCCAAATGTAGTCTTGATTGAAAATAAGGAAAATGTAGGTTTCAGCAAGGCAAATAATCAAGCTGTGGCTGTTGCAAAAGGTGAATACCTATGTATTCTGAACCCAGATACTGCTGTTTCCGAAGATACTTTTAGAAAAACCATTGAGTATTATGAGAGTGTCGAAAAGATTGGTGCCCTGGGCGTTTATTTAATGGATGGAACAGGGAATTTCCTACCCGAAAGCAAAAGAAATCTTCCAACTCCAAAAGTCTCTTTGATGAAACTCACCGGTTTTACCCAGAAATATTATGCAAATCATATTATCGATAGTGAAAAAGGCGAAGTAGAAGTACTGGTAGGTGCTTTTATGATTTTGAAAAAAAGTATTTACAATGAAGTGGGCGGATTTGACGAGGATTATTTTATGTATGGCGAGGACATAGATTTTTCGTACAAAATAACAAATGCCGGTTATAAAAATCATTACCTGGGAAACACTACCGTACTGCACTATAAAGGGGAAAGCACCAAAAAGGATGACGCATACTTTGAGCGCTTTTACGGGGCAATGCAGATTTTTTACCAAAAACATTTCAATAAAAACTTTCTATTGGGAAGTTCCGTGTCTGCCGGAGTTGCCTTGGCCAAAGCTGCACATAAAATTTCTTTCGATAAAAAAGTGGAACCACTTCCTGCTTTGGATCGAAATTACTTCTTCACCGAAAATATTGAATTACTGGAAAAACTCTCTGAGAGTACAGCCACTATTTTCCAAATGGTTTCAAAAAATATGCATCCCTTGGTTTCCTTAGAAAACAGTCTGCTAGTTTTTGATGCTGAGTATATTTCCTATGCGGAAATTTTCAAATTGATGAAACAATTGAAAAACAAAAACAATCTTTTCCGCATACGTCCTGCGGGCTGCAACTTTATAATAGGGAGCGACCAAAGTGACGAAAAGGGTGGTGTGGTTGTTTTTTAAGAAATTTGAAACCCAGAACGAACAAATTTTAACTAATTTTGCAAGGTTTTTAAAACAAGCACATTTGTGCTTACCAAATTCGACATTGAAAAAGTATTATGGCAAAATTTGAATTGAAACTGCCCAAAATGGGTGAGAGTGTTGCAGAGGCAACCTTGACTAACTGGCTAAAGGAAGTGGGCGATACCATCGAGGCTGATGAGGCTGTGCTTGAAATCGCTACCGATAAGGTAGATAGCGAAGTACCCAGCGAGGTAGATGGCGTTTTGATTGAAAAACTTTTCAACGTTGATGATGTAGTGCAAGTTGGGCAGACCATCGCTATAATTGAAACCGCCGGCGGAAGTAACGGAAGTGAAAAGGCCGTTGCCGAAAGCACTCCTTCCCCAGAAGTTGTGAAGGAAGTTGAAAAGCAAGTAGAAACCGCAAAACAAGCTACCCAGGCCCCAATTGAAAATAGCGGAGACCGCTTTTATTCGCCTTTGGTTAAAAATATTGCAGCTGCCGAAGGTATTTCGCAAGCTGAACTTGACGGAATTTCCGGTACGGGAAAAGACGGTCGCGTAACCAAAAACGATATTTTGGAATATGTGGAAAACCGTTCCTCTTCAAAAACAGAAACACCCCAGCCACAAACAGTAGTGGAGGCCAAAAATCCTGAAACTGCAAAAGCACAAACTGCTGAACCCGCAAAACCAAAAGCTCCGGTTTCGGTTAGTGGTGAGGATGAAATTGTTGAAATGACCCGAATGGGCAAACTCATTGCGCACCACATGGTTGAAAGTACACAAACTTCAGCACACGTGCAATCTTTTGTGGAGTGCGATGTTACCAACGTTTGGAACTGGAGAAATAAAGTGAAGAATGCCTTTGCAAAACGCGAAGGAGAGAATTTAACCTTCACGCCAATATTTATGGAAGCGGTCGCAAAAGCGCTGAAAGACTTCCCAATGATGAATATTGCGGTTGACGGCAACAATATTATTAAGCGTAAAAATATAAACTTGGGAATGGCTGCGGCGCTGCCCGACGGAAATCTAATTGTTCCGGTAATTAAAAATGCCGATAGATTAAATCTAGTTGGAATGAGCAAAGCGGTAAACGACCTTGCAAACCGTGCGCGCGAAAACAAATTAAAACCAGACGAGATACAGGGAGGAACTTATACGGTTACAAATGTGGGAACCTTTGGTAGTATTATGGGAACGCCTATAATCAACCAGCCACAAGTGGGTATTTTGGCTTTGGGCGCCATCCGCAAAGTACCTGCGGTTATTGAAACTCCAGAGGGTGATTTTATTGGTATTCGCCATAAAATGTTCCTTTCGCACAGTTACGACCACAGGGTGGTGAACGGTGCTTTGGGCGGACAATTTGTTAAGCGAGTTGCCGAATATTTGGAAGCTTGGGACGTTAATCGAGAAATTTAAAACATCGATATTTTGAAAAAAGGGAGGTTTTGATTTCAAAACCTCCCTTTTCCTTTTTTATGCGTCTTCAAAACTTCAATTAAAAGTATCTTTGCGCAACAAAACAAAACAATGGAACTCAATTTAAAAAAACCAATCTGTTTCTTCGATCTTGAAACCACCGGAATCAATGTGGCAACAGACAGAATTGTAGAAATAGCAATATTAAAAGTATTCCCAAATGGAAACAAGGAAAGCCACACTTGGCGCGTAAACCCTGAAATGCCCATTCCCGCAGAATCTTCCGCCATCCACGGAATTACTGATGAAATGGTGGCAAACGAACCAACCTTTAAGGAATTGGCGTCAAAAATATATGCACTTATAAAAGATAGTGATTTGGGTGGTTTTAATTCAAACCGTTTTGACATTCCATTGCTGGCCGAAGAATTGCTCCGTGCCGAAGTGGATTTTGATATGAAAAAGGCACTTTCGGTAGATGTGCAGACCATTTTTCATAAAATGGAAAAGCGAACCTTGGAAGCGGCCTATAAATTTTATTGCAACAAAGATTTAACCGATGCGCACAGTGCCGCTGCTGATACAAACGCAACCTACGAAGTTTTAAAGGCACAGCTTGACAAATATCCTGATTTGGAAAATGATGTAAATTTTCTTGCAGATTTCAGTTCGCACCGTGACCATGCAGATTTTGCAGGCTTCATAAGTTATAACGAAGAAGGTGTTGAGGTCTTTTCTTTCGGAAAATATAAAGGAAGTTTGGTTACTGAAATTTTGGAAAAAGATTCTGGCTACTTTGGTTGGTTGTTAAATGCGGATTTTCCACTTTATACCAAGAAAGTATTGACCAGAATCCGACTTCAGAAGTTAAATACAAAATTCTAAATTTATAATGAAGATAATCTGTATTGGTCGAAATTACGCAGACCACATAAAAGAACTGGACAACGCAAAACCAACTGACCCGGTTATTTTTTTAAAGCCAGACACTGCAATATTATTAAAGAAGCAACCGTTTTTTATTCCAGAGTTTTCAAATGACGTGCATCACGAAGTGGAATTACTGGTTCGAATTAATAGAATTGGTAAACATATTGACCAAAAATTTGCCCATAAGTATTATGATGAAATAGGCTTGGGGATAGATTTTACGGCACGGGATTTACAGACAGCATTAAAGGAGAAGGGATTGCCTTGGGAAAAGGCAAAAGCGTTTGATGGATCCGCAGTTATTGGAAATTTCATTGATAAAGAGCAATTTACAGATATAAACAACATAGAATTTAGCTTAAAAAAGAATGGAAAAACCATTCAAAATGGTAATTCTATGCTGATGATGTGGAAAATCGATGCTTTAATCGAATATATTTCAAAATATTTTACCTTGAAAATTGGGGATATTATCTTTACAGGAACTCCCGCAGGGGTTGGTAGTGTTAAAGCTGACGATGTGTTAACGGGATATATAGGGAAAACAGAAATGTTCTCCATTAAAGTTAAGTAAGATGACTAAATATTATGCAAAAGAGAATCTTAGCGAAATTGCTGATGGAGATCAGGAATTTTTACGGGTTCTTGCACAAACATTTTTAGATGAGATTCCCCCTGATTTACAATCCATGGAAGAAGCCATTGAGAATGAAAACAGGGAATTGGCATATCAGTTTGCCCATAAAATGAAACCAAACATTGAAATGTTCGGTATAGATGCGCTCAAGGATATTACAAGTATCGAGGCGTGGTCAAAGACATCCAAAAGCAAAGCTACGGTTCTTCCGCATCTGGAAAATGTGCTTGGCACATTAAACCATGTTTTTGACGAACTGAGAGAAGACTTCCAATTATAATATGCTCGCAGAAATTATTACCATAGGCGATGAGATTCTCATAGGCCAGATTGTTGATACCAATTCGGCTTACATTTCAAAAGAATTGAACAAAATTGGGGTAAAGGTCTATCAGATTACCTCTGTGCAGGATGAGCGGGAACATATTCTACAAGCGTTTAAGGATGCAAAAGAACATGCCGATTTAATTATTATCACTGGGGGTTTGGGCCCAACCAAAGACGATATTACCAAACAGACTTTTTGCGATTTTTTTAATGATACTTTGGTTGAGGACCAAAGTGTGATTGAAAACGTAAAGCACCTTTTTGAAAAATACCAGCTCAATAAACCTTTGCCCGCAAACTTCCGTCAGGCAATGGTCCCTTTCAAGGCTACTATCTTGATGAATAAGTACGGTACCGCTCCCGGAATGTGGATGGAAAAAGACGAAATTGTTTTTGTATCACTTCCCGGTGTGCCCTATGAAATGAAGCATTTATTGCAAGAGGAAGTTTTACCCCGAGTAATTAAGCGTTTCAATAGGCCGCATATTTATCATAAAACGCTTTTAACTTATGGTTTGGGCGAAACCGCCATTGCCGAACGCATTGCCGACTGGGAAAACGCCTTGCCGGAGGAAGTAAGACTTGCTTATTTGCCATCTTTGGGAAAAGTGCGTCTACGCTTATCTTCAACGGGAAATGACGAAAGAGTACTAAAGGAAAGCATTGATTCAAGGATGGAAATCTTGAATGAAATGCTTTCGGATATTGCAATTGGATATGAAGATGAAACCAGTATAATTGGTAGGATTGCACATATTTTAACTCAAAAGAACCAAACCTTAAGTTTGGCAGAAAGCTGTACTGGAGGAGCAATTGCAGAAAATATAACAGCCGAGCCGGGCGCTTCTTCCTTTTTTCTGGGAAGTATTGTCCCATATAAAACTGAATTAAAAACTAAAATACTCGGGGTTCCATCTTCCATAATAGAAGAATTTTCCGTTGTTAGCATTGAGGTGGCCGAAAGTATGGCGCTTAATTGCAACAAACTTTTTGCGACTGATTATGCCATTGCCACTACAGGGATTGCGGGCCCCACAAAAGGTGATGGCATAGATGAAGTAGGTACGGTATGCATTGCTATTGCTACTCCCGATGGCGTTGTGTCAGAAAAATTCAACTTTGGAAATGACCGTTACCGTGTGATTAAAAAGACAACAAATAAAGTCTTTGAGATGCTCCTGAAAGAAATTTCGAAAAACTAATTTTCTTTTGTTGTACATCACAAAAGAATTACTTAAATTTGCACCCTGTTTTAAAAATAACTTAAAAAGGTTAAGGAATGTCAAGAGTTTGTGAACTTACCGGAAAGAAAGCGATGGTTGGGAATAACGTATCGCACGCAATGAACAAAACCAAACGTAAGTTTGATGTAAACTTGCTCAAAAAGCGTTTTTATATTCCAGAGGAAGATAAGTGGGTAACCCTTCGTGTTTCAGCTTCTGCTATAAAAGACATTAATAAAAAAGGTATTTCTGCGGTTATGAAAGAAGCCCGCGAAAAAGGCTTTTTAACTAAATAATTGCAATAATCAATAAAGTCTGTTACAATGGCTAAAAAAGGAAATAGAGTACAAGTGATTTTGGAGTGCACAGAGCACAAGGAGTCTGGACAACCAGGAACTTCACGTTACATCACGACCAAAAATAAAAAGAACACACCGGATAGAATGGAGTTGAAGAAATTTAACCCAATTCTTAAGAAAATGACGGTTCATAAAGAGATTAAATAATATAAGTCATGGCAAAGAAATCAGTAGCATCGTTACAAACAGGTTCAAAGCGTTTAACCAAAGCAATAAAAATGGTTAAGTCGCCAAAGACAGGAGCATATACATTTTCTGAGTCTATTATGGCTCCAGAGATGGTAAACGACTGGTTGAACAAAAAATAACCAGCTTAAAAATATTGAGGAAAAGCCACTTTTTTACGAAGGTGGCTTTTCGTATTTTTGCCTTTTTGAAAAATTGCAACATTAAATTTTTCAATAGCTAACAACCTACAACTGAAATATGAGTTTATTCAAAAAAATATTTTCCAAAGAGAAAAAGGAAACACTTGATAAAGGGCTTGAAAAAACGAAGACATCCTTTTTTGACAAACTGAGCAAAGCCGTTGCGGGCAAGAGCAAAGTGGACGATGATGTTTTGGACAATTTGGAAGAAGTTCTTGTTTCCAGTGACGTTGGTGTAAACACAACCCTTAAGGTAATTGATAGAATTGAAGCTCGTGTTGCCAAGGATAAATATGTGGGAACCGATGAGTTGAATAAAATTCTCCGTGAGGAAATAGCAGGTCTTTTAAGCGAAATAGATTCTGGAAACGCCACAGATTTTGAAATCCCCGTACACAAGAAGCCTTATGTTATTATGGTTGTGGGTGTAAATGGCGTGGGGAAAACAACTACTATCGGTAAACTTGCCTATCAATTTAAAAAAGCTGGAAAGAAAGTAGTTTTGGGAGCTGCGGATACTTTCCGGGCTGCGGCAATTGACCAGCTTCAAATTTGGGCAGATAGAACTGATGTTACAATCGTAAAGCAAAGCATGGGCAGCGATCCTGCCAGTGTTGCGTTTGATACTTTGCAAAGTGCTGTAAACCAAAATGCAGATGTGGTTATCATTGATACTGCTGGCCGACTTCACAACAAAGTGAACTTAATGAACGAGCTTACAAAGGTAAAACGTGTTATGCAAAAAGTAATCCCCGATGCACCGCATGATGTGCTTTTAGTGTTGGATGGTTCTACAGGACAAAATGCTTTTGAACAAGCCAAGCAGTTTACCGCCGCAACCGAAGTTACTTCCCTTGCCGTCACAAAACTAGATGGAACTGCCAAGGGAGGCGTGGTGATTGGGATTAGTGATCAATTCCAGATTCCTGTGAAGTATATTGGCGTAGGCGAGGGAATGGAAGATCTTCAGGTATTTAACAAATTTGAGTTTGTTGATTCTTTCTTTAAGTAATTTCTTTGAAAAAAAATAAGCCACGAATTCATGAATATTTTTTATTCTTAAATTGGTGGCCAAAATCTTTAATCTTTTCTCTTTTCTTCTCTCTTGTTAGAGTGTTTCCTTCAGCCAATTAAAAAACTCCCGTTGCCAAACGAGCGCGTTCTGTGGCTGCAAGACCCAGTGGTTTTCTTCGGGAAAATAAACCAGTTTGCTTTTTATTCCCTTTAACTGTGCAGCCTGAAAAGCACCCAGGCCTTGTTCAATAGGCACACGATAATCTTTTCCGCCCTGGACGATCATAATGGGAGTATCCCATTTGTCAACGTAGGTTATGGGATTGAATTCATTGAAGGATTTTTGTGCTTTTGCATTGTCTTTTTCCCAATAAGCACCCCCCATATCGTAGTTCACAAAAAATAATTCCTCAGTGGTTCCGTACATTGCTCGGGTGTCAAAAACGCCGTCGTGGGCAATAAAGGTTTTGAAACGTCCATTGTGATTTCCTGCCAACCAAAACACGGAATAACCACCAAAACTAGCTCCAATAGCGCCCAATCGGTCTTTGTCCACATAGGATTCTTTAGAAATATCGTCAATGGCATCTAGGTAATCCTGCATAGCACCGCCACCCCAATCGCCACTTATAGCTTCGTTCCATTCCACGCCGTGACCTGGCATTCCGCGGCGGTTTGGTGCTACAATAATGTAACCCTGGGAAGCCATCAATTGAAAATTCCATCGTGTAGAATAAAACTGTGATAGTGCCGATTGTGGCCCGCCCTGTGCATAAAGTAGCGTTGGATATTTTTTGTTTTTGTCAAAGTTGGGAGGAAGAATAACCCAAACCAACATTTGCTTTCCGTCCTTAGTTGTTACCATTCTCTTTTCAACTGTTGGCAAATCAAGTTTTCCGTAGAATTCGTTGTTTACTTGGGTAAGTTGCTTAAAGGTTTTGCTCTTCAAATCAAAAGAGAATATTTCCGAAGCGTGGTTCATATCTGTTCGGGTAACAATCAGTTGTCCGTTGTTTTCTGCAACAATACCCGTAACGTCAAATTGCCCTTTTGAAAGTTGTTCAACAACCGCCATTTTTCGTGTCTTTCCGGGATAATCAACTTTAAAAATTTGTTGTGTTCCATCTACAGGAGCCGTGAAATAAATGTCTTTATTGTTATTTGCCCAAAGAAATCCGTTAACCGTTCCATCCCATTGAGAAGTAAGGTTTTGTTTTACGCCATTTTCCAAAACGATAATATCATTCTTATCGGCTTCATAACCATCCGTTTTCATTTGAAGATAAGCTAGCGCACCTTCTGTTGAAAAGGCCGGTTGGGTATCATAGCCTTTGTTTTCTTCGGTAATATTTTCTGTCTGTTTGCTGGCAAGGTTGTATTTATAAATATCTGTATTGGTGCTTAGGGCATAATCAGTGCCCGCCTTCTTTTTGCTTACATAATAAATGTTTTCACCTTTGGGGCCCCAAATATAGTCCTCGTCACCACCAAATGGTTTTTGTGGTGTGTAATAAGGTTGGCCTGGCGTAATATCGGTTTCGGCGCCAGTGTTTATATCTTTATAAAAAACGTGATTGTAGGAACCATCGTTCCAAGTGTCCCAATGCCTATAATCTAAGGAAGTATAAACATAGACATCACTTTTTGGGAGGTCGCTGTAAATATCCTTTCCTGTAACTTCCTTTATCTCTACTGGTTTATCAATCAACATATACTGTCCATTTGGCGAAAGATTCTTGTCGGTAACCTTTGTTTCCTCTTTAGAGATTTCAGTAAAATTTCCTCCACTAATTGGCATTTTGTAAAATTTGGAATCAAAACTATTCTCTTCCACATTTGGAGTTGCTACTTTATAAAAAAGTTCTTTTCCGTCAGGGGAAATACCTATAGGGCTCACTTTTTTCACCTGCCATAAAAGTTCAGGTGTCATTGTTTTTTGGGCAAACACAATTCCGGCGCAAAGAAAGGCCAGTAAGAAGATGATTTTTTTCATTTTAAAAGTATTTTTTAGATGCGTAAAGTTACTTAAAAAGTCGCAGTGTTCAGTCTCAGTTGGCAGTAATTGGAATTTGGCATTTGTTTCAGATTTTTCGTGGTATCTTTGCGCACTTTTAAAAATTCAGGACTCTATAGCAAATGAGATGTTCTGAATAAAAAATATAATTGAAGTATGCGTACCAAAACCTTAAAAAAGAACAAGATAAACGTAGTTACCCTTGGTTGCTCCAAAAATGTGTATGACAGCGAGGTGCTGATGGGGCAGTTGCGCGCCAGCAATAAAGAAGTTGTTCATGAGGAGGAAGGCAATATTGTGGTGATAAACACCTGCGGTTTTATTGCCAATGCAAAGGAGGAAAGTATCAATACCATTCTTGAGTTTGTTCAGAAAAAGGAAGAAGGCTTGGTAGATAAGGTTTTTGTTACCGGCTGTCTTTCCGAAAGGTATAAACCAGATCTTCAAAAGGAAATTCCAAATGTGGATGAGTATTTTGGAACTACCGAGCTTCCCGGATTGCTGAAAGCTTTGGGTGCCGATTATAAACACGAATTGATTGGGGAACGAATAACCACAACTCCAAAGAACTACGCATACTTCAAAATTGCAGAAGGTTGTGATCGCCCGTGTTCGTTTTGCGCAATCCCAATCATGCGTGGAAAGCATCGAAGCACACCCATGGAAGATTTGGTAACAGAAGCCGAAAAACTTGCGGCAAAAGGGGTAAAGGAACTTATTTTAATTGCACAAGATTTAACCTATTACGGACTTGATCTTTACAAAAAAAGAAACCTTGCAGAACTGCTTCAAAAGCTAGTAAAGGTAGAAGGCATCGAATGGATACGTTTGCACTACGCTTTCCCAACGGGTTTTCCGATGGACGTTTTGGAAGTAATGCGTAACGAACCAAAAATCTGCAATTATATCGATATTCCGCTTCAGCATATTGCCGACCCAATTTTAAAATCAATGCGTCGCGGAACCACAAAAGCAAAAACTACAAAATTATTGGAGGAATTTCGGGCAGCCGTTCCCGGCATGGCAATACGCACAACGCTTATTGTAGGCTATCCTGGCGAAACCGAGGAAGATTTCCAAACCCTAAAGCAATGGGTAAAGGACATGCGTTTTGAGCGTTTGGGCTGTTTTACTTATTCCCATGAAGAAAACACCCCTGCTTATAATCTGGAGGACGATGTTCCGGAAGAGGTAAAAATGGATCGCGCAAACCAGATTATGGAAATACAATCACAGATTTCTTGGGAATTGAACCAGCAGAAGATAGGAAAGGAATTCCGAGTGGTGATTGACAGAAAGGAAGGCGGCTATTTTGTAGGACGCACCGAATTTGACAGCCCCGATGTAGATAACGAAGTGTTGATCAACGCCGAGGAAGGCTATCTGCGCACTGGCGAATTTTTCACAGTAAAGATAACCGCTGCCGAAGACTTTGACCTATATGCCGAAGTAATCTAATCTGTCACACTGAGCAGCAGGTCCTGAGCGAAGCCGATGGGCATTTAAAGGATGGCTGTATTAAATGGCGAATGTTACGTTGGGTAGATAACTCAAAATAATAACAGTTCACAAATATGTTGCTGAATTGTTATCTTTGAAGGAAACCCGCAGTTATGAGAAACTCCCAACGCTTCAAATTTCCAAAAACGGTACTGTTCGGGATAACCGTACTTTATATAGTGTTGATGCTGGCAACCTATTTTTTGTACTATAAAGAACCCGTTATTGTCTGTGCCCAGCGTATGCTGACCGCCCAGGCACTGGCTCTACTTTTTCAAGTAGCGCTCAATTATATAAACTACCACTCCAAAAATAAGATTGTGATATTGGCAACGCTATTTGTTAGCGCCATGCTATTCCTTGGGGCGCTTACCGCTTTCTTTAATTTGGGAATGATGTGCGAACTCTATGGTTTTTAAGTAAAAGATATCCCGACACCTGAAACCAGAAACTTGAAACAACTTTTAATTATTGGCCATACATTCCCAGAACCTAGCACCACTGCTGCGGGAAGTAGGATGATGCAACTGGTTGAGTTGTTTCAGGAAGAAAATTACCAAATCACTTTTGCCAGTACAGCGGCTTTTTCTGAAAAAACTGAAAACCTTCATGCGCAGAATATTTCCGTAAAAAATATTAGGTTGAACGATGCTTCTTTTGATGAATTTATAAAAGAATTGAATCCCGAAATCGTAATCTTTGACCGCTATATTACTGAAGAACAATTCGGTTGGCGCGTTTCGGAAAATTGCCCGAATGCCCTAAAAATACTCGATACCGAAGATTTACATTTCCTTCGAAAGGCTAGGGAAGAGGCGGTGAAAAACAATAAACCCATTTCTGAAGCGAATCTTTTTTCGGAAACTGCAAAGCGCGAATTGGCGAGTATTTTACGTTGCGATTTGTCACTTATCATTTCAGAATATGAAATGGAACTGCTACAAAATACTTTTAAGATTTCTTCAGAAATACTTTACTATCTGCCCTTTTTGGTCGAGACTATCTCTGAAAATACTCCTTCATTTGAACAACGCCAAAACTTTTTCACCATCGGCAATTTGCTACATGCACCAAATGTAGATTCTGTTTTGCAGTTAAAGCAAATTTGGCCGGAAATAAAAAGCCAGCTTCCTGAAGCTGAACTTCATATTTATGGAGCGTATGCGCCACAACAAATACTTCAGCTTAACAATAAAAAAGAAGGTTTTATCATAAAAGGCTGGGCGGAAGATGTAGAAACCGTGATGAAAAACTACCGAGTGCAATTGGCTCCGCTGCGTTTTGGTGCAGGTTTAAAAGGCAAGCTTTTGGATGGGATGCAATTTGGTTTGCCTTCTGTAACCACGGAAGTTGGCGCGGAGGGAATGAACGGCGAACTTCAAATTGGTGGAAGCGTCACCACTTCAAAAGAAGATTTTATAAATGCTTCCGTAAAATTATATTCCGAAGAAAAGCTTTGGAACCAAGCACAACTCAACGGTTTCGAAATCATAAAACAGCGTTTTCAAAAAAGCCTTTTTTCAGAAGATTTTAAAAGACACATTCGCACGCTTTCTTTAAAACTTGAAAAACATCGCCAAGAAAATTTTATTGGGCAGATATTTCAGCACCACACATTGCAAAGCACAAAATATTTGAGCAAGTGGATTGCGGAGAAAAATTCCTCTAAATAATTAGTTCTTTTTTTTTAAAGGGAAATGCAAAGCTGATTTGCTATATTTGATAATGCTACCTAAGTTGTGGAACTGTTGACAAAGTTTCTTTTAATAAAAAACTATGAAAAATATACTACTCTTTTTACTTGTAATCACCCCCAATATAATCTTTGCCCAAATAAACGGCTATCAATCCCGGAGCATACAAGGCTTTGAGGTATATGTGCTAGAAGAGGCCCTAAATAACCACCCACAGGAGACCAATGAGGCTATTGATTTATTGACTACAAAACTGGCAGAGATTGTTGATTTTGGGTTAAAAGAAGAAATACTGGAAGAACTACGCTTGGTAAAAATTTTCATGGATTGGAACACGACCAATGGTTCCGCCGTCTATCACCCGTACCTACAATGGTTGATAGACAATGGCTACATAGTGGAAAAATGGAAATCCATTGAAATATCCAATATCAACAATTTTATTAATTGGACGGAATTAAACCAACCCTTTATGGTCATGCACGAAATGGCACATGCCTATCATCACCGGGTGTTGGGCTTTACCTATGCACCCATACTACAGGCGTACAACAGTGCCATGCAAAGTGGCCTTTACGATTCCGTGCTGTATCATGCCGGGAACGGCGTATACTATTATCGCGAGGCATATGCCGCAACAAATGAAATGGAATACTTTGCGGAACTGACAGAGGCCTATTTGGGTGAGAATGATTTTTATCCCTTTATCCGTGAGGAATTGGAAACGCATGACCCTGTGGCCTATGCTATTTTGGTAGGCATTTGGCAGTTTGAACAATTGGGAGTTGAAGACAACAAATATACCGATGTTGTACTGTATCCTAATCCTACCGATGGGCTTATAACCTTAAAATGGAACAACACATGGAGGGCAAAAACATTAAAAATCATCACCCTGGAAGGGAAGGTTTTACTGGAGCAGGACACAAACGCGACGGGCGATACCACGCTTAACATTGCTAACTTGGCTGCCGGAATGTATGTGCTCGTGTTGGATAATCTAAAGACCTATAAAATAGTGAAGGCACATTAAGCGGTTTTTAAATACCCCTCAATTATAGATTGAAGGATATATTTATTTTAATTTTTATCAAGGTGCAACCCAATACTAAAATACCATGGCTATCCCTTCTAAAGATATTTTGGAATACAACAAAACGCAAATAGTAGCGGACGGAGCAATCTGCGATCTTCTTTCAATAGAAATCAGCAAACACTTGCCCGAAGCCGAAGGCAAGATCTGGCACGGCCATCCCGTATGGCTTTTGGAGGGCAATCCCATTGTGGGTTACAGCAAGGAGAAAAAAGGGTTGCGGCTTATGTTTTGGAGCGGGGCCGACTTTAACGAAGAAGGCTTGGACGTGAGGGGAAAAAAATTTAAGGATGCCTCTAAGTTTTACCAATCAGTAAACGAAATCAATACGGAAAATTTAAAACGTTGGCTGGAAAAATCAAGGGCAATACAGTGGGACTATAAAAACATAGTAAAACGAAAGGGGGTCTTGGAAAGGTTGAAATAAAAACTTTTAGTTGGCTATTCCTCTTAATTCACACAGGCATTTCGCAGATTTTTTATGCTTATATTACAAAGAAAAATAAGAATTTTCTATAGGAAACAGAGGGGAATTCTATTTAATAGTGTATGGTAAGTTGCCTCATGCGACTAAAATGTACAGGCAAGTTTAATGGGAGATAAATTCGGTTAAGATTTAAACCATTGTGTTCCTTGATGCCTTTTGGTTTATATAATATAGTATTTAGAAGGTTTCTATGTAATATTTAGGAAGTATCTAGGAAGTATCTAGGAAGTTGCTATGTAGTTGGGTCGGCATGGAGACGGCATGGAGTCGGCTTACAGACGGCATGCAATCGGCTTAAAGTCGGCATGTGCTTCTTGTATTTTTAGCGAAAAGTTTCTATTTTTACTTTAGAAACCAACAAGTTTAGCCATGGGAGGATTCACTTACGAAAATAATAAAAAAAATCCAAGAATTTACAAAAATTCTGATGAATTTGGGTTGTGCAGTTTATTTGTCAAAGAATTTAAGATAGCCTTACTGCCTCTGTTAAAGTATAAAAAGGTTGGCATGCTCCACCAGCGGCTGATGAGTTTATGCTCCAAAATAAAATTATTGGATCCCACTTCGGAAAAGGGTAACCGCTCCATGGGAGGGGGCCTGAAGACGCTCAAGGGCAAAATGTTGCTAAGGGAATTTGTCTTTACGCCCAAAGCAGGCATACGGCAGCATTTTGGGAATCCGGACATAGATGAAGCGGATTTCACATTGACCTGGCGCGGATTTGATCCCTCTTCGGCCCGATTTCCGAAGGGAGCGACGGATTTTGAGCTCATATATTTAGTATTGGCGTATGATCCCGATATAAATTTATTTGCTACTTATGAAGCGGTACCCATTCGAAGATCAAAACAGGGGAAAGCGGAAGTTTTGGTGATGCCGCTAGCGCGGAAGGTGAAGAAAAAAGAGGGGATGTATTTTATTCCCGTTATCGGACTGCGGTTTTTAGAGATTATTGGGGAAGAGGAGTATGAATGTTTGGGGCAGGATGCTGTTGGGATTGAGATTTTGGGGGTATATTAGTTGTTGGGTTTGGATTAGCATTACTTTCGTTTTTTAACGATGAGGATTTCATCGTCTGAAAATTCCATCCAGGCAAGGTCGTAGATATAGTGGAACATTTTGTTATGGGAGTTAATGTGGAAATGAGTGTGATACATAAACCGGAATTTCTTTTTCTCAAGCACGTTTCTATATATTTTGACTTGCGATTTATTATTTCCGAGCAATTCTGATAAGATGGAATAGTTTCGCTTTAAGTAGCCGTTTATTTCTATGGCTGCCTGTTTGGATGCATAGCGAAGGTGTTTGTGGTACTGGTTTTTGCAATAGGTAGAGCAGAAGATTTTATCGCTTCGCCCTTTCAGTGGTTTTTCGCATATTTTGCATTTCCTGTCCATGCGGTCATTGTTATTACTGCAAATATAGAGTATCCGTTCCTAACGGATAAACACACTTATGGACGTTTTCTCCTATATAATGGGACATTTTTTTCACTAATTTTGGTAGAAACCAGAAAAATAGCGAAATGGATACGACAAAAAGGAATACAATTATTCTATTTGCCCCGCGCGCCAATGCGGGGCGCGTAAAGGTAAGAATTCCCTACGAACTAAAAGCGGAACGGGAAGCCTTTAAAAAACTGGACGGCACGTTTTACCATTACAATCAAAAACTGTGGAGTATCGTAAACACCGAAGAAAACCTAAAAAAAGTTCGACACCTTTTTGGCAGCAAACTGGTGGTTGAAAATGAGGTGTCCCCCGCCAAGATACCACAATTCAGTCCTTCTGAAAAAATTCAAAAGGAACTGGACCGCAATCAACAAAAAATGGTTTTAAAAGGTTTTAGCAACAGTACCATACGCAGCTATCAAAGCTGCTTACTTCAGTTTTTTAAGTATTTCGAAACTGCGGATTTAAGAACCATAACCAAGACCCAAATTGAGGGCTATGTGTTTTTTTTGATCAATAAATATAAAATAGGCGACCAACAACAGAACATGGTCATTAATGCCATTAAGTGCTATTATGAGCATACGTTGGAAATGCCCCGTGAGTACTATAACATCACCCGCCCAAAGAAGAGCAAGGACCTGCCCAATGTTTTGAGTACGGAGGAAGTAAGGCAAATAATAAACCAACCCACAAACATAAAGCACCGTGCCATCCTCCATATAATCTATGGTGGGGGTCTGCGCGTGGGCGAGGTGAGGCGGTTGCGGGTAAAGGACATCCGCAGTGATGACGGCTATATATTTATTAAGGACAGCAAGGGAAAGCGTGACCGGCATACGGTGCTTAGCCCGCTACTGTTGGATCTGTTGCGCAACTATTACCGGCAGCACCGGCCCAGCTATTGGCTTTTTGAAGGGCAGGACGGCGGGCAGTACAGTGCCAAGAGCATACAGCAAATTTACCGAGCTGCGGTAAAGGCCACCAATAGCAACCCCTGGAGCACGCCGCACACCCTCCGGCACAGCTTTGCCACCCATTTGATGGAGCGGGGAACCAACATAAGGTATATACAGAGCGCACTGGGCCATGCCAGCACCAAAACGACCGAGGTGTACACCCGTGTTTTGGGTATTAACAATAAAACTTTAAAGAGCCCTTTGGATACTTTGTATGAAACGGTTACATTTGGGAAAAAAGAACCCCATTGACGTTCGCACATGTGCGATATAAACGCAATAGGGGGTTCGTTTATAAACATGTTGTAAGTAATGCCGAAAAACCCAGAAACCGAATGAAAAAGACAATATTTGAAATTACCAAAATGGACTGTCCTTCAGAGGAAAATCTAATCCGAATGAAATTAGATGGAATTTCAAGCATTGCGA
>Ga0209344_10001118_pt1 | contig 37325 bp, 35 predicted proteins | sample Cruoilmetagenom6_FD_187293 | JGI IMG/M metagenome (GOLD analysis project Ga0209344, IMG submission 187293) | Oil polluted marine microbial communities from Coal Oil Point, Santa Barbara, California, USA - Santa Barbara Oil Seep Sample 6 (SPAdes)... | ecosystem: Environmental > Aquatic > Marine...
CTGCAATCGCAGCCTCCGTCAATTGTGCTGCAGCCACATCATCGATTGTGTGGATGGTTCCATCTTCACCTTCTCCGGTGCAATAGCGGCACCAGAGCGCCGATTCCAATGCGAGCCCGTCTACACACTGCCCGGCGGCAAGTCGGTCGACGATAGAGGGCAGAATGAATTTCGGTTGCCGGTTGGAGCCATCCAGGCAGAGCCGGGCAACGGTGTCACCCAGTTCACCGTTGGAAAAACGCTCGACAACCTTCTCATAGTAGTCGCTCAGGCTGACACCGGGAATTTTCGGCACAGTGGGAATCATCTCAGTGAATTCGAGCTTCTCGAGGAATTTTGCCACCAGAGGATCGGCCATCCCCTCGTGTGCAAATTTGTGGCCCAAAAGCGCCGATGAATAGGCAATGACGGCGTGGCCACCATTCAGAATGCGCAGTTTCATCAATTCGTAGGGCGCAACATCGGCAACGAATTCGACGCCGACTTTTTCGAGTGCCGGGCGCCCTTGCGGAAAGTCATCTTCAAGCACCCATTGCCGAAAAGGTTCGCAAACCACGGGTGCTGCTTCGGTGATCCCGAATGTCTCTGCGATAAGCTGGATTTCACGCGGGCCCGTAGCAGGCGTGATGCAATCCACCATCCCATTTGGAAAAGTAACGTTCTGATCGATGAAGTTCGCAATATCGGTACCCATCAAACGAGCCAGTCCCATCACAGCTTCGCGCGCCACATGGCCATTGCCGGGAAGGTTGTCACACGACATCACAGTGAAAGGTGCAATACCGGCATCACGTCGTCGGGCCAGCGCCGCAATAATGATCCCGAACACGGTTTGCGGCCTGTCCGGGTTTTTCAAATCTGCCTGAACCTCAGGATGCTCTGCATTGAAATCGCCCGTTTTGGAGTCGATGAAATAGCCACCCTCGGTTACAGTCAATGAGACAATCCGGATCTGCGGGCTGGTCATCACAGCAATGATCGATTGCGGGTCAATGGGTGCGAAGTCGATCATCGAACCGACAACCGTTGCCGAAAACCCCTTCGGGTCAAGCTCCATGACGGTCGTTTGCCAGCCATTGGGTTCAAGCTTGTCGCGCATCGCACCATCGAACGGCTTGATGCCAGCGCCGATTATCGCCCAATCATGGTCACTGCCAGTATTGAAAAGCCGGTGGAGATAATGGGCTTGATGAGCACGATGGAAATTGCCAACACCGATATGAACGATGCCGGCCGAAAGTCCTGATCGATCATATTTGGCCCGTGTAATTGCGGCGGCCGGCTTAATGCCGTCATCCTTCGCCAGTTTATGCGCCATGGTGGCCTCCAGGGTCGGTTGCGCGGTTCATGTCCGCGGCAACCGGAATTTTGTTTTTCGAATTGAGCGGCCCGTGCTGGCTCAGCTCATCCAGTTTCCGCCGTCGACATTGTATGTCTGCGCGACGATGTAATCGGCTTCTTTGGAAGCCAGAAAAATGGCCATGCCCGTCAGATCGGAAGGTTGGCCCATGCGTCCGAACGGAACTGCCTTTCCAACCTCGTTTTTCTTCTGGCCAAGCGGTTTGTTTTCAAGCTTGGCAAACAGTGCGTCGACACCTTCCCAGTGTTCGCCGTCCACCACGCCGGGCGCGATTGCATTGACGTTGATCCCATGCTTGATGAGGTCCAGACCGGCTGATTGCGTCAGACTGATAACAGCTGCTTTGGTGGCGCAGTAGACAGCGACCAACGCTTCGCCGCGTCGTCCGGCCTGACTGGCCATATTGATGATCTTGCCGCCATTTCCCTGTGCGATCATGGATTTGGCAACAGCTTGCAGGGTAAACAACGATCCAGCCAGATTCACCGAGAGCAGCTTGTCGAAGTCGGACCGGGTGATCTCGACAACAGGTGCTGCACTGAACAGGGCTGCGTTGTTAATCAGGATGTCTATACCGCTGAACTGCTTTTCGACTTCTCTGACGGCCTGATCAATCGATGCCTGATCGGTCACATCCATCTCAACCGCGAATGCGTTATCTCCGATGGTCTTCGCAGCCTGTCGCGCGCGCGCCAGATCAATATCAGCGATCGCCACTTGCGCACCCTCTGCAACATAGGCCTCGGCAAATGCCAGACCGATCCCCCGGGCTGCCCCGGTGATCAGCGCAGTTTTCCCGACAAGGCGCTTCATCTGATCGCCAGACCTTCCTTGTCAAAGCGATAGACGCGCTCAGCCGAAACCGGTGCGACCTTGATCTTGTCACCAGCCTTGGCGGTGTTATCGCCATCTGTGCGCACATTGATGGTGCCCAATTTGTCATCGAGATGGACATGCATGAAGGTATCCGAGCCCAGATGCTCAATCACACCGACGGTCCCACCGAGGCCTTCACCATCGGTTAAAATCAAGTGTTCCGGGCGAACGCCAATGGTCTCGGCGCCATACTTCGTAGCAGTGGCTCCTGCAATGAAGTTCATCTTCGGTGAGCCGATGAAGCCAGCCACAAACAGATTGGCGGGTGTGCGGTAGAGCTCCATCGGTGAGCCGACTTGCTCGATATAGCCATCGCGCAGCACCACGATCTTGTCAGCCATGGTCATGGCTTCAACCTGATCGTGGGTTACATAAATCATTGTGGTCTTGAGTTGCTGGTGTAATTCAGAGATTTCCAGCCGCATGTTTACCCGCAACGCAGCATCAAGGTTGGACAGCGGTTCATCAAAGAGAAACGCGGATGGCTCGCGCACGATCGACCGACCTATGGCGACCCGCTGGCGCTGACCACCGGATAACTGCCCCGGCTTGCGATCAAGATAGGCGGTCAGGTTCAGAACGCTGGCTGCATTGTTGACCTTTTCGTCAATCTTGGCTTGATCGAGACCTGCCATTTTCAACGGGAAAGAAATGTTCTTGCGCACTGTCATGTGCGGATAAAGCGCATAGGATTGAAACACCATGGCCAGACCGCGTTTGGCAGGCGGCAGGCTTGTGGCGTTGAGGCCATCGATCTCGATGTCGCCGGAAGTCATGTCTTCCAGACCCGCGATCAGTCGAAGCAGAGTGGACTTGCCGCAACCCGAAGGGCCGACGAAGACAACGAATTCACCTTCATTGATAACAAGATCCAGTGGCTTGATCACATTGATCGTACCGAAACTCTTGGTGACTTGCTTGAGTGTAATTTGTCCCATTTTCCCGTCCTATTTCACTGCGCCGAAGGTCAGACCCCGTACGAGTTGTTTCTGACTGAACCATCCCATGATGAGGATTGGAGCAATCGCCATGGTCGAGGCCGCCGAGAGCTTGGCATAGAACAAGCCTTCCGGGCTGGAGTAGCTCGCGATAAACGCCGTCAGCGGCGCGGCCTTTGCGGCTGTCAGATTGAGTGTCCAGAACGCTTCGTTCCAGGCAAGAATGATGTTGAGCAGCAGCGTCGATGCAATCCCGGGAACGGCCATTGGCGTGAGAACGTAGATGATTTCGTTCCACAATGAGGCCCCGTCCATCCGCGCGGCTTCCAGAATATCAACCGGAATTTCTTTGAAGTAGGTGTAGAGCATCCACACAATAATCGGCAGATTGATCAGCGTCAGCACGATCACCAGTCCAGTGCGGGTATCCAGCAACCCTACATCGCGAAAAATGAGGTAAATCGGCACCAGCACGCCAACCGGCGGCAGCATCTTGGTGGAAAGCATCCACATCAATACATTCTTGGTCTGTTTGCCGGGAACGAATGCCATCGACCATGCAGCCGGAATTGCAATCAGCAGACCGATAATTGTTGAGCCGACGGAAATGACCACCGAGTTCCAGAAGTGCAGGAAGTAGTTTGAGCGTTCCTGAACGGTAAAATAGTTCTCCAGAGTCCAATCGAAATTGAAGAAAACCGGAGGATCGGCAATTGCCTGCGCCTCAGACTTGAAGCTGGTAAGAACCGTCCACAGAATCGGGAAGAAAATCAGCATCCCGATGACCCAGGCCAGGAGCGTGAAGGCGGTTTTGCGTCTGGTTGATACTGCGCGTGCCATTTTATGTACTCCGTAAACCCTAAGCGTCGAGGTTCTTGCCGATCATCCGCATCAGGAAGATCGCGACGATGTTGGCAAGGATGATGGCGACAACGCCACCGGCCGAACCGGTTCCCACGTCAAACCGCAACAAGCTTTCCGCGTAGATCAGGTAAGTCAGGTTCGTTGAAGCAGTGCCCGGTCCGCCATTCGTCGTCACCAGGATTTCAGCAAATACCGACAACAGGAAAATCGTCTGGATGAGAATGACCACCGTGATGGCGCGTGAGAGGTGCGGCACGACGATATGGTAGAAGCGGCTGAATATATTGGCGCCGTCCATCTCGGCGGCTTCCATTTGCTCGGAATCCAGCGATTGCATAGCGGTCAGCAGAATAAGAGTGGCGAACGGCAACCACTGCCAACTCACAATGCCGATAATTGAGGCCAAAGGGGCTGTGGCGAGAAAGTCAAAGGGCTGAAGACCCACTGCCTTGGCCATATAGGCGAACAATCCATTGACCGGGTTCATGAACATGTTCTTCCACACCAGCGCCGAAACTGTCGGCATGACGAAGAAGGGGGCTATCACCAGGATGCGCACAATGCCCTGACCCCACATCGGCTGGTCGAGCAGTATGGCCAGCAAAGTGCCGCCGACAACGGTGACGATGAGCACGCCGCAAACCAACAACAAGGTGTTGACCAATGACGATTGAAACGCCGGATCGGAAAGGAAATAGCTGTAGTTTTCAAAGCCGATGAAAGGGTTGTTTCCCGGCATCAGCAAATTGTAGCGCAGGAAAGAAAAATAGAGTGTCATCGCAAGCGGAACAATCATCCAGGCCAGCAACAGCAATACGGCTGGCGATATCATGAGGCGAGCTGCGGCTTTCGAATGGTTCGTAGCCATGACGGAAATCTCTTCTTCAGTTGCGAGGGTGTTGACCGGCGCGTGGTTCGGGCGCCGGCCAAGGGTTCCGGGAGGAACGCTTACTTGGGGTATCCAGAGCGCGACATTTCACGCTCCGTCAGCTTCTGGGCCGCAGCGAGTGCTTCGTCGGCCGTGATCTGACCGGCAAGTGCTGCGGAGAACTGCTGGCCCACAGCTGTGGCAATTCCCTGGAATTCAGGAATTGCGACAAACTGAACACCGGTATAGGGAACCGGATCAACCGTTGGACTGCTTGGGTCTGCCTCGTTGATCGAGTCGATCGTCATCTTGGCAAATGGAACCTTCGCATATTCAGCATTCTCATAGAGCGAGGTGCGTGTGCCAGGAGGTACGTTGGCCCAACCTTCCTTTTCAGCCACCAGCGCCGTGTATTCCTTGGAAGTTGCCCAGGCGACGAATTTCTTGGCAGAATCGACGCTATCGGAGCCTGCTGGAATGGCCAGTGACCAGGCCCAGAGCCAGTTGCCGCGCTTTCCAAGGCCCTTGTCGGGAGCCAGTGCGAAACCAACCTGATCCGCAACGGTCGAATCTGTTGGATTGGTCACAAAGGATGCAGCCACCGTGGCATCAATCCACATGCCGCATTTGCCCTGCTGGAAGAGCGCAAGGTTTTCGTTGAAGCCGTTGGATGATGAGCCGGGAGGACCATAATTGTTCATCAGGGCGAGATAATCAGTCAGTGTTGCCTTCCAGGCTTCACTGTCAAACTGCGGCTTCCAGTTTTCATCAAACCAGCGTGCGCCGTAGGAATTTGACATGGCAGTCAAAAATGCCATGTTTTCGCCCCAGCCGGGCTTGCCGCGCAGGCAGATGCCGTAAATGCCGGCGTCTTTGTCGGTCATCGCTTCGGCAGCTTTGGTGATTTCATCCCAGGTGGGAGCATCTGGCATGGCCATGCCAGCTTTTTCCATCAGGTCCTTGCGGTACATGACCATCGAGGATTCGCCGTAAAATGGCACCGCATAGAGTTCGCCATCAACAGTCAGTCCAGCGCGAATGGCTGGAAGCAGGTCGTCAACGTCATATTCAGCGGGCAGGTCGTTGAGCGAAACCAGCCATTCCTGCGCACCCCAGATTGGAACTTCGTATGTACCGATTGTCATGACGTCGAACTGGCCGCCCCTGGTGGCAACGTCCTGAGTGACCCGCTGGCGAAGAATGTTTTCTTCCAACGTGACCCATTCAAGTTCAATATCAGGGTTGGCCGCAGTGAAAGCGTCAGCCAAGCCCTGCATACGGATCATGTCACCGTTGTTGACCATGGCAATGGTCAGTTTTTCGGCTTGAGCGACTGCAGCCATTGCACAGAGCGCCGACGCACCCAAAAGGGCGCGAGTGAAATTTTTCATAGTTTCCTCCCAAAGCCCTTAATTGGGCATTTGCTAATTAATCGGGCGAATACTCACACTACTGCGACAAGCTGTCAATTAACGCACTGCGGAAAAACGATGCGGCAATGCAGCAGCAATCAGGCAATAGTGTTTTTAATCAAGGGATTAAGAAGTTGATAACTTTTGCTCAATCATTGAGCAAAAGTTCGGCTGTGTGTTCATTTGTGATCAAAGTGTTAATCAACCGACCGCGCATTGCGCCTAACATTGCCCTGACTTTAGGTTCACCAGCTGCAATCCCGATAACCGGATTAGCTTGGTTTGTGTTGATTGGAGCAGATGCCACCCGGTCATTGATCAACCCGTCGATCAAAACGCCATTGTCGTCAAAGACCCAGCTTATGATCTCGCCGGCAGCTCCGGCACGTTCGAGGGCGCGCAGATCATCACGAGTCAGAAAGCCGTCGACAAACAGAGGCGCGGTCAGTCCGATGTTGCCGATACCGACAAATGTTACATCTGCCTGCCGAACCAGTTCAAGGATGTTGTGCACCGGCTCCTGATTGTGCAACACCGATTTTTCCTCTGCAGATCGGGCAAATACCGGCAGCGGCATGGGGTAATGGCGCGCACTGGCGCGCTCTGCCATGCGGATGACAACGTTATAGGCTGTCGCAGATCCGTCCGACATCATGTTGCCAAGCATCGAAACAATACGGTGTTGTGGGCAATCCATCGGCGGTAACTGTTCAACACAGGCGCGCAGTGCGCGGCCAGTCCCGATCGCGATGATCTTCGGATGGTTGGATTTGAGGTGCCGCTCCATCTCGATTGCGCCAACCTGGGCAACCCCGGTCATGGAATTGGGGGCGTCCGGGTCCGATGGAACAATTTCGCAGCCAAGCAGATCAAAGCGCTCGCGCAGACGCGCAGAGAGTTCCATACATTTGGCAATTGGGTGATCCAGCCGCACCTTGACCAGCTTCTCGCTGACCGCAAGCGACACCAGTCTTTGTGCCGATTGACGCGAAACACCAAGCTTCCGAGCAATTTCGTCCTGGGTGTTGCCAGCCACGTAATATAGCCAACCGGCCCGCGCGGCATCATCGAGCCGACTGGTTTCACTATCAGCCTTGCCAGCCATGTGCGTGTCCCCTCAGTATTTTTTCAGTTCTGGCTCGAGTTCAAAAAGCTCCGTCCAACTCGAAAAGCCCTTGATCCTATCGGGACTGTTGAATTCAGTTGTGTCAAGCCCGTCAAAGTGTTGCCCCCCGGTATAGCGATAATGGCGCATGTTTGCGCGGCGGGCGGCTTCTATTCCCGGTTCGCTGTCTTCAATTACCAGACAATGGGCGGGCTCGACATGCATTGCACTTGCCGCAAGCAGAAAAAGGTCCGGCGCTGGTTTGCCATTTGGCACCTGCGAGGCAGTAAAACACTTGTCGGTGAAAAACTTTGCAAGGCCGGTTAGTTCGAGTGATCGCGACACGCGTTTGGGGCTGGAACTCGTGGCCAGACAGAATGGAACAGCCAGTTTTTCCAGCACCTTCACGATACCGGATGTTGGCCTTAACTCGCGGCTGAAAGCCTCAAGCAGCTCTCGACGGTAAGTTTCCTCGAACTCAGCATCCAACGCCAACCCATAATTAATCCGGATATCAGCAACGACTTTCGGCCAGCTCCGCCCCATGAAGTTTGTTCGAAAGTGGTTGAAATCCACTTTCACGCCGACGCTGGCCAGATGTGAAAGCAGCACACGCGCGGAAATGATCTCGCTGTCGATGAGGACACCATCGCAGTCGAAAATAACCAAATGGATGGGGGGAGTTGACCTCACGAAGCCGCCTTTTGAATTGTTATAGCCATTCTAGGCGCAAAAACCGCGACGGTTGTCAATTAAGGGGAATGCACGAAGTGGGCTATCATGGATTTAACGACAGCTGTGTGACTGAGTGAGAGCGAACACTGTCGCTTTCTCGATAATCGGAAGTTCCTCCAACCGCAGAGATTGAACGCGCACCTTGGTGAGCCGCGTGCCGTTCCCTCTTTTCGTCATTCTTGTCTCGTTGGCCGATAATGACGAAGGTGAGGGCGGTTGATGACGCATACCCGGTGCCGGAGTTGGTGACGCAAATTCGTACGGGAACTGTCTGAAGTGATTTGCTCTCAATTCGCCACCATTTCACTGGCAGCTCAGTTCATCAGTCTGATTCGAATGTTAATTGATGATGGGTTGTTTGCGTGTATTCATGCAACGCTTCTTTGCTGGAAACTTAAAGTTATCGCAGCAGCGGGATAAATCCGTGATTGGCAGGTCAGCGTCGAGAAGGACTTTATGCCAGGAGTTTTTGCATCAGTTCCAACAGTTGGTCACGGCCATCAGCCCCGAGTTTTTCGGTCATACGGACCTCGTGCTCGGCCTGCAGCGCTTGGGCTTTTTTCAGGAAATTCTTGCCTTTGCGGGTCAAATACAGTGCATAGGAGCGCTTGTCATTTTTCGAAGGGCGTCTTTCAATCAGTTGCCGCCGCTCCAGTTCTTGCACCATGATGACGAAGTTTGTGCGCTGAATGCCCAGTGAGGCGCTGACTTCGGATTGGTTCAGACCGGGGTTTCGTTCAATAACAGTCAATGTGGAAAACATCCCCGGGCGCAAATCGAGTTTTTCGAGCGATCGTATGAAGTCGTCCAAAACGTAGAGCTGCGCGCGGCGAATTGCAAAGCCGATGTAATTCGGCAATGGCCCCAGATCGACTGTGATCGCTTCTGCTTCGGGTTCGCCCGATTCCGGTATGGTTGTCTCACCCATTGTGGCAGCCCCCATGAGCATTCGCAGTGATTCTGCTTGCCGGTGCCGTTGTGGCGGTATCTCTATATGGACGCCATGTACAGTGAACCATCCAGACGAACCACTTCACCGTTCAAATAGGGATTCGCGACCATATGCAATGCAAACGCCGCAAATTCCTGTTGCTCGCCCAGCCGGACAGGGAAGGGAATGGCGGCTGAAAGGCTGGCCTGAGAATCTTCCGGTAGAATGTCAAGAAACGGTGTTTTAAACAAGCCCGGAGCCATGGAGTTGACCCAATTAACGAAGCTGGCCGAGTGGCGGCGACCAGCACACGCGCAGCCAGGTTTCGGCATAAAGCGCATCAATGTCGGGTGCTCTCCGCGTCAGTGCTGCGCGCTGGTTGAGTGAGCTTTGTCGGGGTTTTCGCCGCTGTTCACATCAAGCAGGGTGTCGAGCAAAATGGCCTGCATCATCCGTTGGAATGAGCCGCTCGGTATCAAGAGGTTCTCAACCTGCTCGCAAGCCTTTTTTGGCATTATACGACGATTACGCTCAACCAGAATGAGCCCGAATGAAGCACGCTCACGTGCTCTCCATCCGGTAGACAAACAATTGCGTTTTGCGCGCGTCGCCAACTTCAATGATCCGTTCTGGTTCGACGTCAGGAACTGCAAAACTGTTGGAAACCAACAGCGCGCCATCTCGCATTTCGGTCCTCGCCTTTTCATATAGTCGCGCCATCGGTGCAGGTGATAAGAAACAATAGACGATGTCATAGGTTGAGAGATCGGACTTCCAGAGACTTTGGAGCCTGATGCGCACGCGGGACCCGCCTCTGAGAAGCGCATTTAGCCAGGCAATCGCAAAAACCGGGAGTGCTGTTTCCACCCCCGTTGCCTCCAGTTCCGCATGGGTACTGGTTAGCGCCACAACCACGCCGCCTGTTCCGCAACCAAGATCAATCAGGCTGCGTGCATTGTTCTTTATGATCAGTTTGCCCAATACCAATCGGGTTGAGGGATTGGTCAGGTAAAGCGGCACTCGTTCGGAGGGGGCGTTCCAGAACACCAGCGCAATCGCAACAAAGGCAAGGAAATAGCCCCATGCGGGAACCGCTCCCCCATAGACCAAAGCAACTGGTATGAGAAACTGGATCGGTACCCAGAACGGGGACAAGAGCAAGAGTTTGCCGATCATGGCGGCAAGCAACCCTTGAAGCAGCAGCAGTGGAACCACGATCATATGTCCGCCTGTTGGCAGCATGTCGCTCACTGCCCACATGATGGCAATTGCCACTGCCTGGGACACCAGCACTTTGGCCCAGGAAATGAGTTGGCGGCGTATTCTGCTCATGGGTGGCTTTTGATCCTGATTTTGCTCGGAGTGTCTTCTGTGACGAGCATCAGGGCAAGGGGCTGGCGCACCAACCCACAGTTCCGACAATGGTGATGAGCCAGATTCTGTTGATCAGGGCACAAAGCGCCGGTCGACGAGGGGAGGGCGTCCGGGCAAATCCATCCGCATTGGCGATTTCTCACGCCGGGCGATGACCTTGCCCTTGGAAACCACCAGCAGACGGCTGGCGCGCAGGCGTATGGCTTCGATGGTATCTCCAGCATCCAGCACCACGAGGCTGGCGGTCTTGCCCTTTTCAAGCCCGTAATCATCCAGACCCATAATGGCCGCACTTTGGCTGGTGACCATTTCAAAGCAACGCTGCATATCGGCAGGGCTGGTCATCTGCGCCACGTGCAGCGCCATGAAGGCGACATCGAGTAGATCGCCGGTGCCAAGAGAATACCAGGGATCGAGCACGCAATCCTGACCAAAACCTACCCGGATACCGTGGCTGAGCATTTCCGGCACCCGTGTCATGCCGCGTCGCTTGGGGTAGGTGTCGTGGCGACCTTGCAAAGTTATGTTGATCAGCGGGTTGGGAATGGCGGCAACCTGCGCTTCTGCCATCAAGGGCAGCAGTTTTGAAACATAGTAATTGTCCATCGAATGCATCGACGTCAGATGCGAACCTGCAACCCGACCCTGAAGGCCGAGTCGTTGGGTTTCAAAGGCCAGTTGCTCAATGTGACGCGACATCGGATCATCGGTCTCGTCGCAATGCATGTCGACCATCAGCCCGCGGTCAGCCGCAATCTCGCAAAGCTCGGTCACAGACGCTCGCCCATCGGCCATGGTGCGCTCGAAATGCGGAATGCCGCCAACAATCTCCACACCCAAATCCAGCGCCCGCATTGTGCATTCACGCGCGATCGGCGAGCGGTAAAACCCATCCTGTGGAAAAGCCACGAGCTGCAGGTCGATATAGGGCCTGACTGTTTCACGAACCGAGAGCAGCGCGCGAACGCCTTTCAGGCCATCCTCGTCAGAGGTGTCGACATGGCTGCGAATTGCCAGAAGTCCCATGGAGGCCGCCCAGTCGCAATAGTCGAGCGCACGTTTTGCGATTTCTTCCTCGCTCTGGACAGGCTTCAGTTCGCCCCAAAGTGAAATGCCCTCAAGCAGCGTGCCGGTTTGGTTGATCCGCGGATTGCCGTAAGAAAGTGTCGCATCCATGTGGAAATGCGGATCGACAAACGGCGGACATACCAACTGACCGGAGACGTCGATTGTCTCTCCGGCTTCCCCAACGATAGTTGGCTCAATAGCCACGATCTTGTCACCGGAAATCGCGATGTCGGCGCGTGATCCGTCGGTCAGATTGCCGCCTTTCAGAAGAAGATCAAAACTCATCTCTCACCTTTCTGGTAGGGCACCATCAGTGCCTTGGGGTAGCTGGCCCTGCGGGCCACCAGCACGAGCGCGGCAATAGACAGGATATAGGGCATCATCAGGAACACCTGATAGGGGATGGCCCCTCCGGTGAGCTGTTGCAAGCGCACCTGATAAGCATCAAAGGCGGCAAACAGAATGGCACCAATCAGCGCCTTTCCGGGACGCCATGAGCCGAATACCACCAGCGCGATGGCAATCCAGCCGCGACCATTGATCATCTCGAAGAAGAACGAATTGAAAGCCGACATGGTCAGAAACGCACCGCCAATGGCCATCAGCGCAGATCCTGCCATCACTGCGCCTATGCGCACGGCAGTCACCGAAATCCCTTGCGCTTCCACGGCGGATGGGTTTTCACCCACGGCCCGCAACGCCACACCAGCCGGCGTGCGGTAAAACACCCAGGCGACCACCCCTACCGAGATGAAAGCCAGATAAGTCAGTGGCGTCTGGTTGAACAATGCCTGACCGACAATCGGAATGTCAGAAAGTCCCGGTACGGCAAAGGGCTGAAAAGGTTCGATCTTGGGTGGGGAAGTAACTTCCGGAAGCAGAATACGGTAGGAAAAATAGGTAAGCGACGTGGCAAGAAGTGTAATGCCAATGCCGGTAACGTGCTGCGAGAGGCCAAGCGGCACCGTGAGAAAACCATGTAATGCACCGAAGGCCGCGCCCGAAAGCGCAGCGATCACGACGCCGGTCCAGAGGTCAAAACCGAGATAGACGGTAAACCAGCCGGTAAATGCTCCAACGGTCATGATTCCCTCAATACCGAGATTGAGCACACCCGCGCGTTCGCAGATCAGCTCGCCCATCGTGGCAAAAATCAGTGGTGAGGCAATGCGGATCGCCGCCACCCAAAAGCTTGCCGTTAGCAGGATTTCAAAGGCTTCCATACTATTTCCACCTGATCCTGTAACGCATCAACATCATCGCTGTGACCATTGTCAGAAGCGCACTCGCCACCATGACCTGCGCAATGTAACTGGGCACATTTGCGGATCGGCTCATGGCGTCGGCACCAACGAAAATGCCCGCTACGAAGATCGCAGCAGCAACCACGCCCAGTGGATTGAGCATCGCCAGCATGGCCACCACAATTCCGGTATAGCCATAGCCGGATGACAGATCGAGAGTCAGATTGCCCTTCAATCCGGCCACTTCCGAGAAACCTGCGAGCGCGGCAAGTCCCCCTGAAATCAGAGCGGTTTTCGCCAGAACGCGATTAACCGGAATACCCGCGAAATGAGCGGCTTCGGGATTGTGTCCGACAGCCCGCATCTCATAGCCGAGCACGGTCTTTTTCATGATGAACCAGACGATGACCGACGAGACCAGCGCCAGCACAAACCCATAGTGAAGCCGCTTCCCTTTGATCAGTCGCGGTAACTCTGCGGCATCGATCACTTTTTTCGACTGCGGCCATCCAAGTCCTGACGGGTCTTTCAGCACACCCTCAAGCAACATCGAGACGAACAAGATAACGATGAAATTCAAAAGCAAGGTGGTAACAACTTCATCCACCCCAAACCGTGTTTTCAGGATCGCTGGACCCAACAGCACAAGCGCGCCTGCCAACATCGCCCCGACCATGATGAGGGGAACAAGACCATAAGCGGGAATTGTGACGGCGCCTGTGCCTAAAACCACGGTCATGATGCCGCCCATATAAAGCTGTGCTTCGGCCCCGATATTCCAGAGTTTGGCGCGGAAGGCGACCGCAACAGCCAACCCTGTAAAAATCAGTGGCGTCGCCCGTGTCAGTGTTTCGAGCGCTGCAAATTGCGAACCGGCCGCGCCCCTGATCACCAGCCAGAAAACGTTGAATGGGTTGGCTCCGGCGAGCATCACCAAAACTGAGGCAAAGACCAGCGCGGCGCCAATGGCCAGCATCGTATAGACGATGCTACGGCCCAGAGTTGCTGATGGGCGAGGCTCAAGCCGCATGGGATGGCCCCTCGGTGTCGGCTGTATTGAGGTTTTCCAGCCCATGTCCGGCCATCAGGATGCCAAGTTCTCGTTGGCTTCGTTCGCCGCGTTTGGAAGGTGACGAGAGCTTGCCGCCGGACATCACCACGACGCGATCAGACAGCGACTGGATTTCATCAAGATCTTCCGAGATCAGCAACACAGCCGCACCGCGATCCCGCGCTTCGATCAGTTTCCGGTGGACATAGGCAACCGCACCAACATCCAGCCCTCGTGTGGGCTGACTGGCGAGAATGACATTGGGTTCGCCGTCGAGCGCGCGGCCAAGTATGAGCTTTTGCATGTTGCCACCAGACAGCAGCCTCACGCTTGCCTCGGGCGAAGGGCATTTGACGTCGTAATCGCCAATGATGCGGCGAGCAAAATCGGCTGCCGCCTTCCAATTGAGAATTCCCATACGGGAGAACCTCGGTGAGAGATAGGCTTCCGAAATCACGTTTTCAGTCACGCTCATATCGCCGATCATGCCGGTGGCGTGCCGATCTTCCGGAATGCGTCCAAGCCGCTTTTGCAGTGCTTTGCGCGGTGACCAGCCGGATATGGTGTCCCCATGCAACTGAATTGTCCCCTCAGACAACGAGAGCGTGCCTGCGATCACTGCAGCAAGAGCTGCTTGCCCATTTCCTGATATCCCTGCCAGGCCGGTAATTTCGCCAGCGCGCAACGACAGGTCGATACCGGCAAGACCAGCGCCGCCCAACGGTTTGGTCACAGCGTTTTCCAGAGCAAATAACACTGCTCCCGGCTGCGCCGGGATGATTTTTTCCACCGGCAATTCCGCACCCACCATCAATTGCGCCAGATCATGGGCGTCGGTGTCGCCAATCTCACGCGCACCGGCAACTTTGCCGCCACGCAGAACCACCACACGATCCGAGACCGCCATGACTTCATGAAGTTTGTGGGAGATGAAAATGACCGCCAGGCCGTCGGCAACAAGTTTTTTCAGCGTTGCGAACAGAGCGTCGGTTTCCATTGGCGTCAATACGGCGGTCGGCTCATCAAGTATGAGTATGCGCGCGTCGCGATAAAGAGCCTTGAGAATTTCCACCCGCTGGCGCTCGCCAACTGAAAGCGCGCTGATCTGTTTGTCCGGATCCACCGCCAGACCATAGTCATTGGCCAGTGCAACTATGCGAGTCCGCGCCGCATGCCTGTCCAACCGAGGTCGCCAAATCGATTGTGTGCCAAGCACGATGTTTTCCAGCACGCTCATTTGTTCGGCCAACGTGAAATGCTGGTGAACCATCCCCACCCCGGCATCAAGCGCTGCACGCGGTTCGCCGCGCGGCAATTCCCTGCCCATGACTTCAATGGTGCCTTCATCGGCGGTGTAATGGCCGAAGAGGATGTTCATCAGTGTCGTTTTACCGGCGCCGTTTTCGCCGAGCAAAGCAACAACTTCGCCGCGCGCAAGTGTCAACGAAATGGAATTGTTGGCTACGAGTGGACCAAAACGTTTGGTGATGCCGGCAAGGCGGAGAACGTCCTCCGCCTCGCCTTGATTTGTTGCCGCCATCAACTGGACTTCGGCTCCTCGTCGTTGATTTCAACGCTGAAGCTGCCGTCCTTGATGGCCGCTTCTTTCTCGGCAACCAGTTTCATGGCGGCCTCGGGTACCTTGCCTTCAAACGTGCCAAGTGGTGCCAGAGAGCAACCGCCAGCCTTCATGAAGGAGAAATTACCGTAGTCTTCGGCCTTGAATTCACCAGCCTTGACCTTGGCAATGGCAGCATCAAGGGTGGGTTCAAAATGCCAGATGGCAGACGCGACAACGGTGTCTGGATAATCGGGCTGGGTGTCGATCACATTGCCGATTGCCAGCAAGCCTTTTTCCTTCGCGGCATCAGAGACACCAAAGCGTTCCGCGTAGAGGACGTCTGCACCGGCATCAATCTGCGCGAATGCGGTTTCCTTGGCCTTTGGCGGGTCAAACCACGAGCCGATGAACGCGACCTGGAACGTGATGTCTGGATTGCTCTCCTTGGCGCCAGCCATGAAGGCATGCATCAACCGGTTCACCTCAGGAATCGGATAACCGCCGACCATGCCGATATTTCCGGTCTTTGACATGGCACCGGCGATGATGCCACTGAGGTATGACGCGTCTTGAATATAATTGTCGAAGACCGCAACATTCGGGTTTTCATCCTTTGGCTTGAAGGATGAGCCGATCAAGAATGCCTTGTCTGGATAATCGTCAGCAACAGCGCGAGCCGCGTCTTCAACGGCAAAGGCTTCACCAACAATCAATTCATGACCGTCTTCGCAATATTCGCGCATGACTCGTTCATAGTCGCTGTTGGAGACGCTCTCGGAGAACACATACTCGATGTCTCCGCGCTCCTTGGCAGCCATTGCGGCTTTGTGGATACGGCTGACCCACTGCTGTTCAACTGGCACCGTGTAAATGGCCGCAACCTTGATCGGGCCTTCAGCGGCCCTGGCTCGACCGGTGAGGCCGGACAATGCCAAGCCTGCGACACCGGCGACGCTGGCGGCAAGAACTTGCCTGCGGTTGAGCAGAACTTTTGGTGCTTTGTGGACTTGCTTCGACATTAGTGACGCTCCTCTTATTATTGATTGGCTGTTCCTGATATTAATTTTTGACCAAATGTTAAAATGCTAATCGGGGGTTGGCAATGGCCATGCAGAGCAATCCCTCCTTTTTTGCACAAAAATAATGCAAGTATGTGCTGTGCCCAAATTGATGGCTACCTGAGGATGAGCCAACGAAAAAAAGCTCCTTAAAGAGTGAAGGTAGGGTAGCTCGAATAGTTCTGGAGCTCTGAAAGGTGACGGGTAGCCATTTCTGAAGTTCAAGCGCCTGGGTGATCTACAAAATTTTGGAAATAACTGATCCGGTATTGATGATTGTCGGAAAACTATGTTTTGTCGATCCCAAAGTTTTCGTGAGGCGGATAAAGCCAAGCGCTGAATTCCTGGAGACGCGACGTTGAGCATTCTGAGCAAAATCCTTGTCAGCGTCGTGCTGGCAGGTGGAGGATACCTGATTGCCGGTGCGGCATTGGCAATTTCGCAGACACCCGTCGCTCCAGAGCCGACCGGCGGCAAAGGACTGGATTTCTCGGAAACCAAAAATGTGGCGGAAGACGGCATCCCTGTTATGCAGACTTTTCAGGCCCGTGATGGCGTACAATTGCCATACCGCCGCTGGTCTTCAGAAAAAGGTGCACCGGCCCTCATTCTGGTTCATGGCTCCTCCTGGCATGGCAGGCAGTTCTGGGAACTTGCACCCGCACTCGCTGCAAAAGGCTATGACGTGATCGTACCTGATATGCGCGGTCACGGTGAAAACCCGGTTAAGCGCGGAGATGTTGAACATGTTGGCCAGTATGAAGAAGATATTGCTGACCTCATTGAGGAAATCGGCCTGAAGCAGGCTGGTAGCAAGGTCATCCTGGGGGGACATTCGTCCGGCGGCGGCTTTGTCGTGCGTTTCGCGGGTGGTCCATATGGCAAGTTGGCAGACGGCTATCTGCTGATGGCCCCTTATCTTGGATACAACGCTCCAACAGCCAGACCACAATCAGGTGGCTGGGCACATTCGGCAACCCGTCGGATCATCGGGCTGTCAATGCTCAATAATGTGGGCGTGACCCAACTCAATCATCTGCCTGTTGTGGCCTTTGCCATGCCCGAATTTGTCCGGAAGGGTCCCTTGGGACATACGGTGACGGACGTGTATTCCTATCGTTTGTTGACCGGCTTTTCGCCTCGACGCGATTTTGCAGCCGATCTCAAGGCGATGGTACAACCGGTGTTGCTGGTTGCCGGAGCAAAAGACGAAGCATTCTTTGCTGATTTGTACGAGCCCACCATCAGTGCGCAAACCGCAAGTGGCGAGTACCATTTGCTCGATGGTGAAAATCATCTGGGGATGGTAGACAATGCCCAGACACCGGAACTGATTGGCGGCTGGATGGAGAAACATTTTCCACGCTGAGACGTTCGCCGAACCCGGTACGTCTTTAGTCCTGGAAGTGCCGTGAAGCGAGTGCTTTGAGCGCCGGATAGACGCTTGGGCCGCCGGCAATCACCATCATGCGCGAATTGGCCAGGTTTTCGACTGGTGGCATTTCAATTTCGCCACCGGCTTCCGAAATCATCAACATCCCGGCCAGGCAATCCCAGGAATTCATCTCCTCCTCGATATAGCCGATCAGGCGCCCCGCAGCCGTATAGGCCAGCATCAATCCGCCGGAAGCATTGCGGAAAAACATCCCACCTTGACCAATCAAGTCACCGATCAACGCAGTGACAGTCTCAGCATTCTCGCGTGCCGCATAACCCGTGCCCACTGAGCCTTCCTGCAAATTGGTGGAACTCGAGACCTTCATCGGCTTGTCGTTGACGAAAGCTCCATTGCCACGACTGGCCCAAAAGGTCTCTCCGCTGGAGGGTTCGCAGATAACACCCAGTTCAATTCCGCTTTCGTCAACACAAGCGATGATCACGCACCAGGCAGGAATGCCAGTTACGAAATTGGCCGTGCCGTCAATGGGGTCAATGACCCAGGTGTGGCCTGAAGTCCCGTGGCGTTCGGCATGTTCCTCGCCGACAATGCCATCTTGCGGATAAGTTTTCTCGATCTCCCGCCGGATAAGGGTTTCGGTCTCGCGGTCGGCGTTGGAAACGAGATCCTGATGACCTTTTTTCTCAATGTTCAATGTGTCGATCTGGCGAAAAGCAGCAAGCGCATGGGCACCTGCGCGGCGGGCAAGATCAATCGCAAAGGCGAGGCGGGTTGAAACGTCGTGCACGGCTAAAATCCTGATGGGTAGATGGTGCGATATTGCCAGCAGGCAGCGATTCTCTCAACACCTACATGCGGATGTATTCCACCAAAATGGCCGCAGTCCAAAAACTGCAGGCCATTGGAGAAAAGTCGGGTGAGGTAGGGAAATTCCATTCCGGTCACCCAATGTCGATTTAGGCATGTGGATCCTAATTGTTTGTTTTCTTGAGAACATTCGAGTTGGTACCGAGCTTCTGCCGCGGCGAAGGTGCATTGCTTTCCGCAGGAGCCATCGTCGAGTTATTGTTGGCCTTCGGTTTCATTGTCTGGATAAAAATCCGGTATGACCGCTTGGAACACTGATCGGCTTCACGGTTGCAGGAAATGCAGTAGCCGAGTTTTTTGGAACAGCACGTGTCCCATGTCCCGTCACGCTTGCCGCCAATCACTGTATGTGTCGACGTTTTGTCATCGCCAGCAAGCAAACAACTTTGCAACAAATCAATCCCGGGACTTTTCTTCATCATTTTGGCCGAAGTCGTGTTGGGGATAGCAAGCGCTACCAGAATAGCGATAGCTGTGATTACCTGGGGTTTCATGGTTTTGTTCCTTCCTGATACGTGGTTCAGTGGACCATCACGATTGAAATGAAAAAGGTCGGCGTGAAAGCCGACCTGTGAATTCAGTTTGCGATGCCTACGAATTTGATTTGCATCTGACCGGAACGTGCATTCATCTTGGCACGAAAGATCGAGGCGCCGTCCATGGCAGTGTAGTTGTAGACGGGTGCTGAGCAGTCATTGATGGCGATATTCCGGTAGCCCATCTTGCGCAGTTTCAGGGCACCTGAGTTGCAGGTGTATCGGTACTGCGGTGCCACAACCACGACAGTGTTCTTGCGCTGCGGAGAGCGGTGATCGCGGACAACAACCTTGCTTTGTGAACGGTGATCGCGAACCTCGGTCTTTGGCTTGCGATGGTCGCGGACATCGGAGTTGATTGTGACGCCGAAGCTGACACCTGCCTTTGTGTCGGCGTTGGCAGTAGTTGCGGAAAATGTTCCCAGCACGATGATGGATGCGAGGGCGATTGCGAGTGACTTGGAGGATTTGGCTTGCATTGTTCTGTTCCCTTGGTTTGGTTGTTTGCTGTTGATGAGACATTTCTAGTCCCGCCAGCCTGAACGGTTCTTGAGCGGGTCGTTCATGTAGCGTTCAGCCAACCGGCCTGGGGTTTTCCGCTTTGACCCTTGCCGTGCATGCGGGCTAAGAAGGCGGCAATTGTTCGAACCGGGGTCTTTCATGAAAATCGTTGCAGTCACCATTTCAGATCGCGCCAGCCACGGAGAATATGAAGACAAAAGTGGCCCTGCACTTGAGGCATGGCTCACGCGCGCGATATCTTCCGAATTCGAAGTGATCCGGCGGATCATTCCCGATGGCTTGGAGAGCGTTCGTGATACCCTGATAGAATTGTGCGACAAGGATGGCGTTGATCTGATCCTGACGACTGGTGGCACCGGACCGTCACCACGCGACCTGACACCGGAAGCGATGGATGAAGTCATCACCAAGGAGTTGCGTGGTTTCGGCGAACTGATGCGCAAGGTGAGCCTTGAAGAAGTGCCAACGGCAATTCTTTCACGCCAGACTGCCGGCATTCGCGGCGCGACCCTGATCATCAATGTACCCGGCAAGCCGTCGGCGATTGACACCTGTCTGAATGCTGTTTTCCCGGCGGTGCCTTATTGTCTGGACTTGATCGGCGCGGGCCGGATTGAAACCGATGATGCTGTTATCAAGGCCTTTCGGCCTAAGGGCATTTAATCGGGAAAGCTGCAGCCGTCCGGTCATCCATGTTGAGTGTCAATCGATTGTCAAATTAGCCAACTATTGCGATGTTGGCAGCTTGTGTCCAAGAAGCTTGAGAGCTGGGCGGTTTTTAGCCGATAAGAGTATGGAGTTCGGCAATGAAGGAAGTGGAACTCAAGTTCCTTGTTGAAAAAGAGGTCGGGCGGACCGTATGGGATCGCGCCATTGAACTCGGTTTCATCAATGCTGAACCGCCTGTGCGCGAGCTCGAGAGCATTTATTATGACACCGCCGGTAACAAACTGCGCAAAGCAGGAATCTCGCTCCGTTTGCGCCGTGTTGCTGCAAAATGGATGCAAACCGTCAAATATGATCGCGAACTGAACGCAGGGCTCTCACGCGCTGACGAAATTGAAGTCGAGGTGCCGGACAAAGCTATAGATCTGGATGCGATCAAAGACAAACGCGCCCGAAAACGGCTGGAAAAATGCATTGGCGATGCAGCTATCGAGCCAGTTTGCTGGACGCTTGTGAACCGTCGGGCCGATGAACTCATGCTGGAGGACGGCAGTATTGTTGAACTGGCGCTCGATATCGGGTTGATATCGGCCGGCGCCAAAGCTGCTGATTTTTGCGAAGTTGAAATCGAACTGGTTTCAGGCAAGTCGCGGTCACTTTATTCTCTCGCAGACAAACTGTTTCCCGATGGCGGTATGCAGTTTTCACGCTATTCAAAGGCTCAGCGCGGTTTCATGCTGGCGGAGAAAGGTGTTATCGAACCAGCACCCGTGCCACGCCGGGCAAAAAAGGTGGTGCTAGACAAGGACAAGCCGGTCCTCATCGCTCTGCGCGATACGTTGCGCGAATGCATAGACCAGATTTCACTCAATATACCGGTTGTTAGAACAAGCGTTGATCCGGCCGGTCCACATCAATTGCGCATTGGCTTGCGGCGGCTGCGCGCGCTTTTCGTCGTTTACTCGAAAGTACTCGACCGAAACCAAATTCGGCGGTTGTCAGCGGATTCTCGCTGGTTGTTTGCCGGCGCCGGAGAGCTTCGCGATATCGATTCCACGATTTCCGATCACATCCGTCCATTGATGGTCGAAAACGCCACAGAAACCGGTTTTGAAAAGCTGATAGACGCCTTGGAGCGCCACGCCCGTTACAAGCGGGCATCCTTGCGTACACTTCTCAGCGATATTCGCACACAGGGCTTCCTGCTCGATTTGTCTTTGATGACTGAAACGCTGGAAGAAGATGGACCGGGAGAGGTCAAGAAGGCCGAACTTCTTGACCAACCACTTTCGCAGTTTGCTGCACATGCGCTCGACAAGCTTTGGAAAAAGGCCCGTAAACGCGGTGATGATCTTTCTGCGATGGAAATCACTGAACGCCATGAATTGCGTAAAGATCTCAAAAAGCTGCGTTACACGGTCGAATTCTTTGCGCCAATCCATGACGCTGGCGAGACCAAGGCCTTTCTGCGTCGACTCAAGGACATTCAGACGGTTCTGGGCGATGTGGTGGATGTAAGTTCCGCCCGACGCCTTTTTCTTGATTGCGGGCTGCTCGAAGACACCGACCCCGACCTTCAACGGGCCATAGGCTGGGTCATGGGATCCGGCAAGGTCAAGGCACGAGCCGGCTGGGACCGGGCCGAACAGCTATGGTCTGTATTGGGTGAGACCAAGCCGTTCTGGCACTAGGTCATCAATTCGCCTCGTCTTCGCCATTGGCCCATTCATAGCGGATTTCACCGGAATGGGCGCGGGCGAACTCGCTGTCCTTGAACGCTTCAACCAAGTGGGCGGGCAGGGTGATGGTGACGCGGTCGCCGTCATTGTCATGAGCCAAGCCGCCGGTTGCTGAACGCCGACCTTCGATCATGCCACCGGCAACTGTGTTGTTGGTGTCGGGATCGATCAGCACGAAAGCGCCAGTCTGACGGTTGATCTCGTAGGAATCGAAGATCGCCGTTTCCTCGAAATCCAGATGCGTCAATCCAATGGCATTGAGTGGCAAAACCTTCGCCGGCTGCCATTGTCCGGTGGTCAGATTGAGTTGCGATGTTGGTGAAACCTGAACCCGTTGGCGGCGCGCGCCGGCCTTGAGCCAATAACGCTTGCCCGGCTCAATCGCATCTGCCGAAAGAGCGACCAGCCGTGCCGAAAAAGCTGTGCCGGTTTGTGGGCGCTCATCCAGCGAAACAATCATGTCGCCACGCGCAATGTCGACGGGACGATCCAGAACCAGTGTGATCGCATCTCCTGCCACCGCCGCGTTACGAATTAGATCGAATGTAACAATCTGCCTGATATTGGCTTCCACCCCTGAGGGCAGAATAACAACGCTGTCACCGGGCTTGATTGCGCCTCCGCCAACTGTGCCCTGGTAACCACGGAAGCCTTCACCCGGGCGCGAGACCCGTTGAACCGACATCCGGAACCCTGTCGAATGACCAGCGCGCTGGGTTGCGCGTTCAAGCACTTCAACCAAAGTGGGTCCTTCATACCAAGGCATGGATGTCTTGCCGGACAATACGATGTTTTCGCCTTTCAGTGCCGATACCGGCAAAGAAACCACGTTCTTTACACCAAGGGTAAGAGCGAATTCGCGGAAGTCGCGAGCAATCCTGAGGTAACCAGCTTCGTCGTAATTGGTCAGGTCAATCTTGTTGACCGCCAGTACGAACTGACGGATTCCCATCAGCGCGGCGATTGTCGCGTGACGACGGGTCTGCTCCAGAATGCCGGAGCGCGCATCGATCAACAATACTGCAAGATCGGCAGTTGATGCGCCGGTCGCCATGTTGCGGGTGTATTGCACATGACCCGGCGTATCGGCAACAATGAAGGCGCGACGATCGGTCGAGAAATAGCGATAGGCAACATCAATGGTGATGCCCTGTTCGCGTTCAGCCTGTAACCCGTCCAGAAGCAAGGCAAAATCGGGTAAACCCAGATCATTCTGCTTGCCGGTGGAATCGCGTGACAGTGCCGCGGCCTGATCTTCCTTGACTGCCTTGGTGTCCCAAAGCAGGCGTCCTATCAGTGTCGACTTGCCATCGTCGACCGAACCGCAAGTGATGAAACGAAGTGGACGGGAATCTTTCCCGGCAGTCTCCGTCGCGGAGTTTGTCTGGCCTTCAGGCTGGGCAAGCGAAGCCGTTTGCGCGGTCATCAGAAATATCCTTCGCGTTTTTTCTTTTCCATCGAACCAGACTGATCGCGGTCAATCGCGCGGCCCTGACGTTCAGAAACCGTCGCGATTTCAAGCTCGCTGATGACTTCCTGCAGATTGGAGGCCCGCGACCGGATGGCCCCGGTCAGCGGCCAACAGCCGAGGGTGCGGAAGCGAATATAATCTTCCTGAATGGTTTCACCTGGCAATGGTTCAAAACGCTCGTCTTCAGCCATCATCAACATGCCGTCACGTTCCACAAATTTGCGTTTTGCCCCGTAATAAAGCGGGACCAGCGGAATGTCTTCGGCTTCGATGTAGCGCCAGATGTCAACCTCGGTCCAGTTGGACAGCGGGAACGCGCGCACGCTTTCACCGGGGCGGATGGCACCATTGTAGATGTTCCACAATTCCGGACGTTGGTTGCGCGGGTCCCAGCGGTGATCTGGTGTGCGAAATGAATAGATGCGCTCTTTGGCCCGGGAAGCCTCTTCATCGCGCCGCGCGCCACCAAAGGCGGCATCATATTTTCCCGCTTCAAGCGCTTGTTTCAACGCCTCGGTTTTCATGATGTCGGTGTAGCGTGCTGAACCATGAGTAAAGGGCGTGATATTTTCTTCCCTGCCGCGCGGATTGGAATGAACGATCAATTCCAGATCATACTCCTTGGCGATGGTATCGCGGAAAGTGATCATCTCGCGGAATTTCCAGGTTGTATCAACATGCAGCAGCGGGAAGGGAATATTGCCCGGATGGAAGGCCTTGCGCGCCAGATGCAGCAGCACAGAAGAATCCTTGCCGATCGAATAAAGCATGACCGGGCGCTCAAACTCTGCGGCCACTTCACGGAAAATGTGAATTGCTTCATTTTCCAGCGCTTTCAGGTGCGGATCCAGCGGCGCCTTGCCGCGTCCGTGCTCAATAATCTTGTAAGTAGATGTCATATTCAGGCCTTTCCGGCAGATATTTCGCTGGCGAGTGCACTCGTATCCAGACTGGATACGGCGCCGGATGCCGGGGAATCGGATTCAGTAACGTGCAGACCGCATTCGCGTTTTTCATCATTCTCCCACCACCAGCGTCCAGCCCGCTCGGGCTCGCCTGGCTTGATGGCACGGGTGCAGGGTTCGCAGCCAATGGAAGGATAACCGCGCCCATGCAGGGGATTGGTCGGGATGTCTTTGGTCGCAACCATCTCCTCAAGCGTTTCAAGATCGAAATCGGCCAGCGGATTGATCTTGATGAGATTGCGCACCGGATCATATTCGGCCAGAGGAGTCTGAGCCCGGTTTTGCGATTGGCCGCGACGGATGCCGGTGACCCAGACTTCTGCACCTTCAAGTGCACGCGCCAAAGGCCGCATCTTGCGCGCATCACAGCAGGCATGGCGGGCTTCCACACTCTCATAAAAGCCGTTGAGTCCATATGTGCCGATAAATTTTTCGACATCCTGCGTGGCCGGACGAACCTCGACCAGATCGATTGCGTAACGGGTAGCGGTGCGCGCAATAAGCTCCATGGTTTCAGCAAACAGGCGACCGGTCTCCAAGGTCAGCACCAAAACATCTGCCTTGCTTTCGGCTATGGCTGCAGTCAGCACTTGATCTTCCAGACCCAGCGAAGTGGTGAATACTGCACGACCAAGTCCGCCTGCGTGTAGAAGACGTTCATTGAGCGACATGGTGCCAAGGACCGCTGCCAGAGCTTCTGCTTCGGCGCGACGGTTGTTTTGGTATGGGTGTTGTTGGGCGGTGTGCATGACACTCTCCGTAAATGATGCCTGATCATCACCTTTCGCGAGATATTTCGCGAGGAATGACGATCCCTTTGCAACGCTGCATATGGGCGTGCTTTCTATTCATGTCGAATGTGACAGGAAAATTTCACCGTTGGCGATTGGGATCAGTAACTGAGCTGGTGATGTTGTTGCGGTGCTCTGATGCCACCAAGGTCAAATCGGGCGGTTAGATGGAGGCCGAAAATTGCCAATGCATGCATGGCCCAGATCGGGTCAACACGGCGGAGAAAAAACGTTTCCAGAAGCGACATCAGTGTGAGGAAAACGATAATGGTGGCAAACATGTCGGCAATATTGCGGTTGGCAGGAATTTTTCGTGCGCGCACATAATTGAACAGCGGCGCGATAAATAGCACCCACATGACAATACCGCCACCAATCACACCCATATTGCTGATGATATCGAGGAAGTTCTGATGGCCATGGATGATGTAACGATAATCCCAAGCTGCAAGATAGGGCTTTTCCAATCCCAAGACCGTGGGACTTAGCCAGAAATTGTCGAAACCGTAACCGAACCACAATTTGTCCGGTATCATTGAGGCATTGAATTCCCACAGTGTCACACGGCCCGTGTAGGTCCCGTCGCCCAGCAGGGATTCAGCCAGTTTAAAGATGGTCTTGCTGAAAGCAGCACCCAGCGTAAGGATCAATGCGCCGGTGAATGCCACAATGTGGGCCGAAATTGCGGTCCACGCTCTTCCGGTTAGAGCAGCCAACGAAACTACAAATATCGATAGCGGCAAAAATCCGGTTGTGGTTTTCGATCCGGTATTGATGACAAACACGAATGCAGTGGCAAAAACGAAAAATCCGAGAAGCCGGGAGCCTGATCGGAAAATGTAAATGCCAAAAATGGCAATGACGCTCATGACCGGACCAGCGACGTTTTTGTGGGAAAAATGGCCACGCCACAAGCCAGCATGTTGCGGTTCAAACGCATCATATCCGTGCATCGCCGAATTGGGCATCAGCAAAAGCCCACCGTAGGAAAATGCGAGCACGCCAACAGCAGTTAGTGCAATAGCGGACCGCAGGTCCTTTTCATGCTTCGGCAATGCCACAACAGCGAATGTTATCAACATGCCAATAACGGTAAGTATGAGCGCGCGCGCTGTAACCATCGGATCCGGTGATCGCAGGATGGAATAGACAATCAAACCGCCAAGCAATAAAAATCCGGGCGAAATCAGGCTTTTGAGCGCACGCGGGTTGGCCATGGCCAATAAGGCCACTGTGAAGATGGCTCCGGCGATCAAAAAGCCGACTTGTTTGAGCGAATCGCCACTGTCCGAGCTTTCCAGATTCAGGGATGTGGCAGCAAAAGGGCGCAACGAAATGAGGATCAACGCCAATCCGGCAAAGGAAAGCACAATTGCGATAATCCGCAAGAGATTGGGCGGCATGATATCAGGCCTTGCTGCATGATAGGCAGCCCCCAGTCCGGCTCTGGGATTGGGGCCCGCTGCAGTCAGACTTCCAGTGGTGGGATAGGTTTGTTTCATTGTTTTTGGCTGGCGCGCCGCTCCGGAACACTCGATATCCCAACATTGCCCCAGACATGGTTAACGCTGCATTAACCTTGTTGATCAACAAGTCGGCGGAAAGCGCGCAATGTTTGCGGGAATGGCTGCCAATCTATCTCACCCGGTCAGTTGTTCGCCAATCCGGATTGATCCAAGGTTCAAGGTTTGAGGGCGCCAAGGGCTGGCGACCCAGAATGTGATCGGCGGCCTTTTCGCCGGTCATGATTGTCGGACCGTTCAGATTGCCATTGGTGATGCGCGGAAAAATCGACGAGTCGGCAACCCGCAAGCTTTCAACGCCGATCACACGGGTTTCCGGATCAACAACAGCCATCGGGTCATCGGCGTGACCCATCTTGCAAGTGCCGCAGGGGTGATAGGCGCTTTCCACATGCTCGCGCAAAAATGCATCAATCTCGTTGTCGCTTTGAATCTGGTCGCCCGGTGAGATTTCGCTCCCGCGGTAGTCATCAAAGGCCGACTGCCCAAAGACTTCGCGGGTCAGGCGCACGCAATGACGAAAATCGCGCCAATCATCCTCGTGGCTCATGTAGTTGAACTGGATGGCAGGAGCGGCTTTCGCGTCTGCGGATTTGAGACGGACGGTGCCGTGGGACTTTGATCGCATCGGTCCAACATGGGCTTGGAAGCCGTGGCCCTTGGCAGCAGCCTTGCCGTCATAGCGGATGGCACCTGGCAAAAAGTGAAACTGAATATCGGGGTATTTGACCCCGGCCGCCGAGCGCACAAATCCTGCTGCCTCAAAATGGTTGGATGTCCCGAGACCCTTGCCCAGAAATAGCCATTGCGCGCCGATAAAGGCTTTTGAGATCAGATTGAGATGAGCGTTCAACGTTATCTGTTTGATGCTTTGCTGCTGGATATAAACTTCGAGATGGTCTTGCAGGTTTGATCCAACGCCGGGACGATCAGCCACAAGCGTGATGCCGTGACTGCGCAAATGTTCTGCCGGGCCAATGCCTGATAGCATCAATAGCTTTGGCGAGTTGAATGCCGAGGCGGCCAATACAACCTCACGCTTTGCTTTAACAACTTGAATCTGTCCGCGAACTTCGATCTCAACACCGATCGCACGTCGATTCTCGATAACCACTTTTCGGGCGAGTGCTTTGACAAGTTTGACATTTTTACGTTTCAATGCCGGTTTGAGATAAGCATCCGCCGTTGACCATCGCCGACCATTGTGAATGGTTTGCTCCATCTCGGAGAACCCTTCCTGTCGGCGGCCATTATAGTCTTCAGTGACACCGAAACCTGCTTGCCGTCCGGCCTCGATGAAGGCTCTGAACAGAGGGTTTTTCAATTGACCCCGGCGCACATGCAAAGGCCCGTCAGTGCCGCGCCATCCGGTTTCACCACCGAGTTGCCCATGTTGGTGGGAAGTCTCCATCCGATTGAAATAAGGCAGAACATCCGCATAGGACCAACCAGTGGCACCAGTTTCGGACCAGTAATTGAAATCTTCGGCGTGGCCACGCACAAACACCATGCCGTTGATTGAGGACGAACCACCAACCACCTTGCCGCGCGGAGCGGCCAATCGCCGATTGCCCAGATGCGGCTCTGGCTCCGTTTGGTAGCCCCAGTCATACAATCCCATATTCATCGGGTAGGAAAGCGCCGACGGCATGCGGATAAATGGCCCGGCATCACTGCCGCCATACTCGATGACAATCACCGAGTTTTTGCCGTCCTCGCTCAAGCGTGCGGCCAATGCTGACCCGGCCGAGCCAGATCCGACGATGACGAAATCCGCTTCCATGCTAACACGCTCCTGACCTGATTACAGGCCTGCTTCAGTAAGGACTGTCGATCGGACCGGTGGCGACGTAAACGCTCTTGAGCCGAGTATAATGGTCGATTGCTGCCTTGGAATTTTCTCGACCGATGCCCGAACGCTTGACCCCGCCAAAAGGCGCTTCAATTGGTGTGAGGTTATAGGTGTTGATCCAGGTGGTTCCCGCGTCGAGCAGTGCAATTACCCGGTGCGCGCGCTTCAGGTCCGAGGTGAACACACCGGCAGCCAGCCCGAATTCGGTCGCATTCGCCCGGTCGATGACTTCTGTCTCGCTGTCAAATGGCAGTACAGACATCACCGGACCAAAAATCTCTTCCCGCGCAATGGTCATCGTGTCTGTGACATCGGCAAAGATGGTGGGCGCAATGAAATGGCCTTTCTCAAAACCCTGAAGGTTAAGCGCCTGCCCGCCGGTGATCAGCCGCGCACCTTCATTTTTCGCGGTTTCAATGTAGGCGAGAACTTTCTCCAACTGGACGCCCGAAATCAGCGGCCCCATATGGGTGTCCGGATCGAGTGGATCACCGATCCGGATTTTTTCGGTCCGCTCGCAGGCCCGCGCGACAAACCGGTCATAGATGCCGCGTTGTACAAACACCCTTGTGCCATTCGAACAAATCTGACCAGTGGAATAGAAATTGCCCATCAATGCGCCACCGACTGCGTCTTCGAGATCTGCATCATCAAAAATCACGATTGGTGACTTTCCGCCCAGTTCCATTGTGATGTTTTTCAGCGTGGTAGCCGCCGCCTGCATCACTTTTGCGCCTGTGGGCACCGACCCGGTCAGCGAGATTTTGTCGATGCCGGGGTGACCGGCCAGATGTGCGCCTACATCCCCAAGGCCTTGAACCACGTTGAAAACACCTGCTGGCAATCCCGCCTCTGTCAGGATTTCAGCCAGGATCAGGGTTGTCAGTGGCGTCGTTTCCGATGGCTTGAATACGAAGCTGTTGCCTGCCGCCAGTGCTGGGGCCGCTTTCCAGGCGGCAATCTGCATCGGGTAATTCCAGGCACCGATGCCACCGCAAACGCCAATCGGCTCGCGCCGCGTATAGACAAAGTCACCACCCAGATCAGCTGTTTCTCCGGTTATGGCACCTGCAATGCCGCCGAAATATTCGAGGCAATCAGCAGCCGACAAGGCATCTGCAACCAATGTTTCCTGAATGGCTTTGCCGGTGTCGAGCGTTTCGATCTTTGAAATTTCGGCATTGCGCTCGCGAATGATGTCGGCTGCACGCCGCAAGACGCGACCGCGCTCGGTACCGGTCAATTTGCCCCAGTTCTTTTGTGCTTCCCGCGCATTAGCGATTGCAATGTTCACCAGTGCAGGCGTGGCGGCATGGAGCCGGGCAATGACCTCGCCGGTGGCCGGATAAAAGCTCTCAAACACCGACCCGTCAGTGTCTTCATGGTACTGACCATTGATATAATGCGAAGCGCGGGGTTGAGCTCTCATGCTTTGGCCCTCAGTTCTTCATAGGAAACCATCACATGTTCCCGGTATGCCGGGCGCTCCTGAAGGCGCTGGTAATACGCCAGCAACAGCGGGGTTTCGGCACGCTCAAAATCCAGCGTGAAATAACGGTAGAGGACATGGCCGCAAATGATGTCACCGAATGTGAATCGATCACCATCCAGCCAAGGACCATCACCAATGCGCGCTTCAAGCATCGTTGCCATGGTTTTAAGCTGCTCAGTCGCTTTTGCGATATCGTCCACATCCTGCTCGGCGGGGAGGGTGCGGATCAACTGAATGAACAATCGGCTGATCAACACCGGGGCAAAACTGGTCTTGATCCACTCCGCCCACTTGTCGAGCCGGACCCGGTGGTCAGGATCACGCGGCCAGAATGTTTCATCTCCGTATTTGCAGGCAAGAAATCGCACAATGGCAGCGCTTTCCCACATGGGTTCGCTATCGCCATCAATGACCGTCGGCACCAGACCGTTGGGATTCATGGCGAGAAATTCTGCCGTGGTGTTGCCGCCAAATGCCCCGCCAACGTCTTCGCGTTGGTGCTCAAGTCCCAGCTCGGCGATGGCCCACATGACGAGCTGCACATTGGCCGAAGTAGCGCGGCCCAGAACTTTCAACATGTTGTTTCCTTTTCAAACTCGATGAAATTTGCCGGTTCCAACCTTTAGCGGCTGTCACTGAACCAGCGCTTGTTCATTTCACGCAGGAAAATCGGCCCGACACCAAAGCCTGCGGTATCGGCAATAACGGCATCGATCCCACATTGCGGGCAAAGTGCTGTCCATTCGGCTTCAGTGCGGCTCTTGTCGACCCAACGCAGCACAGAGCCGGGTGGAAATACGCTTTCGCAATGATAGCATCCGCAGATGCGACTTCGCTCCAGCTCCTTGCGGTTGTTGACCGAGTGGCCTTGAGCTCGTTCCAATTCCTGCTTGTTCATAAATCTCCCCGCGGAAACCGTTTTTCATCCTCTAGGACGTTGAGGTCCATGTGGTTGCGCATGTAGCGTTCGGAAGCTTTCTGCAAAGGCTGAAAGTCCCATGGATAATAAGATCCATTTCGCAAAGCCCCATAAACAACCCAGCGCCGCGCCTGACTTTGGCGCACTTCCCTGTCATAGGCAGCCATATCCCACCGAGCGTGTACCATCGACATGAAATGGGTCACAAGGTTCTGATGAGCAGGATTGGCAGCCAGATTTTCCAGTTCCATCGGATCTGCGGCCAAATCGAAAAGCTGTGGAGGGTCGAGCTCACAATGGATGAACTTATAACTGCCCTCGCGAATGGCGACCAATGGTGCTTCAGAACCTTCGGCGGCATATTCCATCAATACCGGCGAGATTCGCTTGTTGTCATTGGTTAATGGAAGCAGGCTTTCGCCATCGGTCCATGGGGTAACTTCTTCCACCGATACCCCTGCCAGATCGGCCAGCGTCGGAGTGATATCGAGGTTGGAAACCGGAGTGCTGATCAAACCGCCTTTTTCACCCGGCAGCGAGATCATCAATGGAACCCTTGCAGAACCTTCAAAGAAGCTCATCTTGAACCACATGCCTCGTTCACCCAGCATGTCACCATGGTCCGAGGCAAAAACGATGACCGTGTTATCAGCCATTTCTGTGGCTTTGAGCGTTGCCAGAATAACGCCGATCTGGTCGTCGAGGTAAGAGATGTTTCCAAAATAGGCTTGCCGTGAGCGCCGGATGTTTTCTTTGGTGATGTTGAAGTTGTCAGAATCATTTGCCCGGTATAGCCGTTGGGAATGGGGGTCCATTTCATCAACTGAAACACCACTGACTTGCGGGTCCAATTCTAGAATGCCTTCATAAAGGTCCCAATATCGCTGCCGTGTGACATAGGGGTCGTGGGGATGGGTGAACGACACCGTCAGAAGCCAGGGTCGGCGATCATCCTTGTCGCTATCACGCGAAAGGTGATGAAGTTTTTGGGTCGCGAAAAAAGCGACTTCATCATCATATTCCATCTGGTTGGAAGTCTCGGCGACACCTGCGCCGGTGACCGATCCCAGATTGTGATACCACCAGTCAATGCGCTCGCCGGGCTTTCGATAATCGGGCGTCCAACCAAAATCTGCCGGATAGATGTCCGTGGTCATGCGTTCTTCAAAGCCGTGCATCTGGTCGGGTCCGACAAAATGCATCTTGCCTGTGAGACAGGTATAATAGCCTGCGCGGCGCAAATGGTGGGCGAATGTCGGGATGTCGGAGGAAAATTCGGCGGCGTTGTCATAAACCCTCGTGCCGCGGGGCAACTGGCCAGACATGAACGAAGCTCTCCCCGGCGCGCAAAGTGGCGAGGCGGTGTAGGTGTTGGCAAATCGCCAAGACCGCTGGGCCAATGATCTGAGGTTTGGCGCATGCAAAAACTCCGCCGGGCCATCCGGAAACAAGGTTCCGTTTAGTTGATCGACCATGATGACAAGTATGTTCGGGCGGGGGGACGTCATATTCAGGCGAGCCTTTTAACGGATGCAATCTGGGTTTCGACGTGATCCTCGACCATTTGCACCGGGTCAGCCCGGCCATCAGCGGATCCAAGCGCTTTTCGAATATAAAACCCGTCTATCATTGCTGCGGATCCTTCAGCGATGCGGTTGCCCTCATGTTCTCCGACCAACGGGACCAGCCCGCTCATCAGATTGGAGTGCAGCCGTCTTGCGTAAAGGTTCAACATCTGGCGCAGTGGGTCCGACTTTTGTGCCGCGACATAGAAGGTCAACCAGGCTGAAACGATTTCATCTGAGAACTGCTTGGTGGAAAAACTCACCGCAATTACAGCCGAAACTCTGGCGCGAGGCGTGCGTGCGGCCTTCAGAGCCGTAACAACATCTGATTTCAGGTCAGCAAGTAGCGCGCGGACCGACGCAGTCATCAACTCTTGTTTGGAACCAAAATAGTGATGCGCCAAAGCGGGAGATACACCCGCACGCGCGGCAATGTCAGCCATCGTCACATTCATGGAGCCTTCCGCACCCACAGCTTCGATGGCTGCCGATGTCAGCGCTTTGCGCCGTTTCGGTTCCATACCAATCTTGGGCATGACCAACTCCTGTTTTCGGGAAGTCTATTTTTGATTGACTAATCAATCAATAAAAATCAACCGCTTTATTTGGACTTTTTCAAGCGCGTCTCGACGTTTACAAAATATTACTCCTGTCCCGTTTTGGGGCAGGGGATTAACGAATTCTGGCCTTTGCGCTTGATAGATCGGCAACATAGTCGCGCAGCATCTGCGCTCTTCTGGGCCGAAAGGTCTCGTCTGTTTCATCCGCCTGCGAAATGCGTTCGGTTGTAAATCGCCTGTAGTCTTTGCGCAGGCAACACCAGGCCAACAACACCACTGCTCTGTCGAGGAATGTCAGCGACAAAGGCAATATCCTGCGCCGGGTTTGCTGGCCAAATCGATCCACAAAAACAATGTCCAAAGCAACCTCATTCCAGCAAGCTTGCCAAAATCGGGAGAGTTCAATCGGCGGCGTCGATGGTTTTTCATATCGATAAACCTGCATGACTGAATGCAGTACCTGCTGCTGCAATCGCTCCGGGAGAGTGGCAGTGATTTTTGACAGTGCATTCTGTGCTGCCATCCGCAACTCGTCACCTCCACGCTGCATGACTTCGCCCAGGCCGAGAGATAGAGCCTCGATCTCAACGCGCTCAAACGTTTGTGGCGGTAGGGCAGGGTCTTCGGTCAATGTATAGCCGTATCCCGCTTCACCCTCGATGCGTGCGCCCGCGGCCCGCAGGCTTGCGATATCGCGATAAAGTGTGCGGAGCGATACCTCCGTTTCCTCGGCCAGGCGCTCTGCTGTGACTGGCTGAGGCAATGTCCGAAGCGCTTGGAGCAAGCGAAAAAGACGGTCTGATCTGGCCACGTGCGACCTCTCACATTTTAAATTTCATCCTGACGGAAACTGACAGGAGCATTCCTGCATATTCTCGTCAACCCAAACAATTAGAGAGGGAATACATATGCTTACGCTCTATCATTCGCCGATGAGTCGCTCATCGCGTATCGTACGTTTACTCGATGAAATGAACATTGCGGATAAAGTTGACATCCGAGTTGTGGAAGTTCAGCGCCACGATGGATCCGGACACCATGATGCTGCCAATCCGCATCCGGAAGGCAAGGTGCCGCTGCTGGATCATGACGGAGTGACCATTCGCGAGTCCAATGCGATTATGCTCTATTTGACGGACATGTTTCCCCAGTCAGGATTGGGTTTGTCGATAGGTGACCCCAAGCGCGGTGAATATCTTTCCTGGCTGGCTTGGTATGGCAATGTACTGGAACCAGTAACCGTCCATGCGTTCGCTGGTCTCGACCATCCGGCACTGGCCGCAGCTTTTCGTGGCGTCCCGGAAGCGACCCATGCATTTGTCGCAGCGCTTGAGAAAGGCCCTTTTCTGCTCGGGGACAACTTTACCGCAGCCGACCTCATTTGCGCTTCGCCCTATGTCTGGTTTCCCGATATCACCCCGGACGAACCGCAAATCAGGGCTTGGATCGAGCGGTGCCAGGCACGACCGGCCGCCGCCAAGGTGATGGCCTATGATCAAGATCTGTTGGCCTGACAAATGACGCCAAACGCAGTGACAAGAGGCGGCGGAAATCGCTGCCTTTTTGCTGGTTCTTTTTGCGATGCAATATGGCACTGGCTCTGTTGTTGGTTAATAAACTTATAATAGATAACCATAAAATTTGGCATTTTAAATTAACATAGTGTTTGCCTGTACGAGATAGGTTAGTTTGATCAGCAGGCATACTACTGTAATAGGCCAAGTTATTCCGAAGAAAGGGGGTTCATTGTGGTTAAGGATATCGACATTCCCGACGAAGGTGGCGGGAAAAAGAACTACCTAACCCGCTTGGCAGGGGAGAACCGTCGTTTTGTCCGGCGTGAGTGCAATCTTTGCCTGGGATTCTTGACAACCCAAAAGGGTGTTCGAGGAGTGACAGTCGGGAAAATCTGGCTTCACAACATTTCCGAAGGCGGGGCGTTGGCATCGACGAGCAGGTGGAAAGTACCAGATCATTTTTATCTTTATCTCGGAGAGTTCCAGTATCTGATCGGATGCAGCGTCGTTGCTAGACAGGGCGACGTGATGCGGGTTCAATTCATCAAAGAGCAAGACTCGGAATTAATCGACATTTTCTCGCGGATTACAGACCCTTTCGAATTCCGTGATCGCATCAATCCTGCACTCTACGGTTTGCCGAACACTCCGAAGCAGAAGTCTATGGTGGGTTAAATAACCAGATTGCGCTTTGTCTGTCGTGTTTTGTTGGACGGACGGCGTGCTAAATCTTTTTTGTTCATGTCATTTGACCCACCTGCAATTGGATAGGTGGGTCAAATGATGTTCCTGACGTCGTATTGGCGGGGCCTGGGTCCGGGACATTGGTGTTTCAAACAGAATGGACCCTCTCTGCGAAAAACCGGACCTCTTGCGCTTTAGGCTACCTGTCCCGGCATTGTGGAAGGGCGCACCACCACCCGGGATTTGTTTGGGACCCGGTTATATAGGTCGATGATATCGTGATTAAGCAACCGTACGCATCCTGATGAAACCGCACGTCCAATCGAGTTGGCCTCCGGGTTTCCGTGGATACGATAAAGTGTGTCTTCTCCATTCTGGAACAGGTAGAGAGCCCGGGCGCCTAGAGGGTTCTTGATGCCCGGTTCCATGCCGCCATTGGCAACAGAATAGGGTTCAAGCTCCGGGTTCCGGGCAACCATGGAATCAGGTGCCTTCCAGGTCGGCCATTTGCGGGTGTACTGGACAACAGCGTCACCTGCCCATGAGAAACCCTGGCGGCCCACACCAACACCATACCGCATGGCGGTACCACCCTCTTCAATCAAGTGCAGATAAAACGCATTGGGATCGACGACGATAGTTCCATGCCTGTAACCGGGGAACGGATTTTCCACCCGTTGACGCCAATATTTTTGCGGCACCACGCCCGTCGGAACGGCAGGGATCGGGTAGGGCTCAGTTGTGATTGGACCGTAAAACGCTGGCATGGATTTTGGTGCGGCAACTGGTGTTGGCGCCAGAGTTTTTGTTGACGAGAATGAGGTAGAGCAGCCACTCAGTGCAATAAGCGGTGCTGCACTGATAAACAGGCGTCGGGTAATCATGTCATTATTTTCCTTGATCTGAACTGTCGGTCATCGTGGTGGCGAACACAGCCTGCACGATGTAGCGGAGCTCAGATGAGCCGTGGCGGCCGGAAAATCCGGCTTTCCCAAAGGCGGGAAATGGTGGCTGAGATGTCATCGTTTGGTCTTGTCGGAGAGATAACTGCAACAGTGATCGGTTGTATCTGGCGGAAGTTCTTGTCGAGCGCGCAAGATAGCCAATAGGCTGAGCCGCGATTGCAACGTTTGGTCGGTGTCGTCTCTGAAGTCGCGCTTGTTTGAACTTGCGGCATCGCAATCCGCTCGATCGGAACGACCGGAAGTCCAGGATACGACCGGGCGATAGCAGACGTCAGCGGGCCCAAAGGAGTGAGGGCCAGCAGCAAAAGCACAATCAATGGAAACCGAACAAAATTCATTTTCGTGCATATATTGTTGAATCTGGCTCTTTCCAAGGCAAGTGTTCCGTTCATTCAATCAAGTTCGAGTGAACAGCGCACAATAGCACTTTGCCGTTGTGATTTAGCGCCCTGGTTTGGCCGCTTCCGGATTCGGATTTTAGCTCGACATGGAGCGATTGGCGTGGTCCGCTATTTTGCAGCCTTTAAGGCAGGAGGTGAGACGAAATCGAGCGAAATTCGATTTTCTTGACGGGAAAATTAGTTCAACCCTTTACAAAATTTCTGAATGTGAGCAATTTGTGCAACGCAAACGGAGGAGCTGAGATGACTGCTTGTATTATTGGTTGGGCACATACGCCTTTTGGAAGACACAGCGACGAAACAGTCGAATCCTTGGTAACCCGCGTCGCCCGGGAGGCGATTGAACATGCAGGCCTCCAGGCCACTGATATTGACGAGATCTACCTCGGGCATTTCAATGCCGGCTTCTCCAAGCAGGATTTTACCGCCAGTCTGGTATTGCAAGC
>Ga0209344_10001119_pt1 | contig 37308 bp, 27 predicted proteins | sample Cruoilmetagenom6_FD_187293 | JGI IMG/M metagenome (GOLD analysis project Ga0209344, IMG submission 187293) | Oil polluted marine microbial communities from Coal Oil Point, Santa Barbara, California, USA - Santa Barbara Oil Seep Sample 6 (SPAdes)... | ecosystem: Environmental > Aquatic > Marine...
GACCGTCAATCATCTTGACAGACGAACCCGACGGGGTTCACGGAGGTTGTTCCTTGGCTGCTGCGCGCGATGCGTCCACCAATAAGTCCCCAAAGAATGGCCGCGCAGCTTCGCGGCTTTCTTTCGCTAAAATTACCGACACACTCACGGTTCCCGATCTGCTCGCGTTGCAGACCGAGAGCTTTGACTGGCTCGTCGGCAACGAGAGCTGGAAACAGCGTGTAACCGACGGTGTGACTGCCGGTCGCACTGATCTGCCGACTCGCAGTGGTCTCGACGAAATCTTTGAAGAGATCTCGCCGATCGAAGACCTCGGCGAAACGATGCAGTTGTCGTTCACCGATCCTGAGCTTGAAGAGCCCAAGTACTCCATTGATGAGTGCAAGGAGCGCGGCAAGACTTTCGCAGCGCCTCTCTACGTCAACGCTGAGTTCATGAATCACCTCACCGGTGAAATCAAGACTCAGACCGTTTTCATGGGTGACTTCCCGCTCATGACGGCTCGCGGTACGTTCATCATCAACGGAACCGAGCGTGTTGTTGTTTCTCAGCTCGTTCGTTCGCCCGGTGTGTACTTCGACCGCCAGCCCGAGAAGCTCTCCGACAAGGACATCTACTCGGCTCGCATCATCCCGAGCCGTGGCGCTTGGCTTGAGTTCGAGATCGACAAGCGCGATCAGGTCGGTGTTCGTATCGACCGCAAGCGCAAGCAGTCGGTCACGGTATTCCTGAAGGCCCTCGGTCTGTCCAGCGAAGAGATCCTCGAGGAGTTCAAGGGCTTCCCGTCGATCGAAGCCACCTTGGAGAAGGACAACATCCTCACCAAGGAAGAAGCGCTCAAGGACATCTACCGCAAGCTGCGTCCGGGCGAGCAGGTTGCTGCAGAAGCCGCACGCGCGCTTCTCGACAACTTCTACTTCAACTCCAAGCGTTACGACCTCGCGAAGGTTGGTCGCTACAAGATCAACCGCAAGCTTGGTCTCGACACCGACATTAAAGAGTCGGTCCTTACAGTCGAAGACATCATCGCCACCATCAAGTACATGGTGTCGCTCCACGACACCACTGCTCCCAACGTTGCTGTCAGCGACAGCGGCGCAGCGAGCATCAAGGGTGTACGCGATGGCAAGAAGGTCGACGTCCGTCTCGACATTGATGACATTGACCACTTCGGCAACCGTCGTATCCGCGCTGTTGGTGAGCTCATCCAGAACCAGGTTCGCACCGGCCTCAGCCGTATGGAACGTGTTGTTCGCGAGCGCATGACCACGCAGGACATCGAAGCGATCACCCCGCAGACTCTGATCAACGTGCGCCCCGTCGTCGCCGCGATCAAGGAGTTCTTCGGAACAAGCCAGCTCTCGCAGTTCATGGACCAGAACAACCCGCTTGCGGGACTGACCCACAAGCGTCGCCTTTCGGCGCTGGGCCCTGGTGGTTTGAGCCGTGAGCGCGCTGGTGTTGAAGTTCGAGACGTTCACCCCTCTCACTACGGCCGTATGTGCCCGATTGAGACCCCTGAAGGCCCCAACATTGGTCTGATCGGTTCGCTCGCATCGTTCGCACGTATTAACGCATTCGGTTTCATCGAGACCCCGTACCGTCGCCTCATCGACGGTGTTGTTTCGACGACCATCGATTACCTGACCGCGAGTGACGAAGATGACTTCGTCGTCGCGCAGGCCAACGCACCGCTCACGAAGGACATGAAGTTCGCTGAGCCTCGCGTGCTTGCACGTAAGAAGGGTGGCGAGGTTGACCTCGTTCCCGTTGAAGACATTGCCTACATGGATGTTTCGCCGCGCCAGATGGTGTCGGTAGCGACCTCGATCATCCCCTTCCTCGAGCACGACGATGCAAACCGCGCACTCATGGGTGCCAACATGCAGCGTCAAGCTGTTCCGCTGCTGCGCAGCGAGAGCCCGCTCGTCGGAACCGGTATGGAAGCCTTCGCCGCAATTGACTCAGGTGACGTTGTCACCACGCTCAAGGCTGGTGTCGTCTCTGAGGTTTCTGCAGACGTTGTTGTTGTTCAGCTCGATGAGGGTGGAACGCAGGAATACTTCCTGCGCAAGTTCGACCGCTCTAACCAGGGCACGAGCTACAACCACCGCGTTATCGTCAGCGCTGGAGAGCGCGTCGAGGTCGGCCAGGTCATCGCTGATGGTCCAGCCACTGAGAACGGCGAGCTCGCCCTCGGAAAGAACCTCCTCGTGGCATTCATGCCGTGGGAGGGTCACAACTTCGAGGACGCGATCATCCTGAGCCAGAACCTGGTCAAGGATGACGTACTGTCGTCGATCCACATCGAAGAATACGAAGTGGATGCCCGCGACACGAAGCTCGGTAAAGAGGAGATCACGCGCGACCTGCCGAACGTCAGCCCAGAACTTTTGGCTGACCTCGACGAGCGTGGAATCATCCGTATCGGTGCAGAGGTTCGCCCCGGCGACATCCTCGTGGGCAAGGTCACGCCTAAGGGTGAGACTGAGCTTTCGGCTGAAGAGCGCTTGCTCCGTGCCATCTTCAACGAGAAGAGCCGCGAAGTTCGCGACACCTCGCTGAAGGTTCCCCACGGTGAAGCCGGCACGATCATCGCTGTCAAGGAATTCTCCGCAGACAACGACGACGAGCTCGGCTCGGGCGTCAACCAGCGTGTTGTTGTATACATCGCCCAGAAGCGCAAGATCACCGAAGGTGACAAGCTCGCTGGTCGTCACGGCAACAAGGGTGTTATCTCCAAGATTCTGCCTGTCGAAGACATGCCGTTCTTGGCTGATGGAACCCCGGTTGACATCATCCTGAACCCCCTCGGTATCCCCGGTCGAATGAACTTCGGTCAGGTGCTCGAAACTCACCTCGGTTGGGTTGCGAAGCAGGGTTGGGAAGTTGAAGGAAAGCCGGATTGGGCAAAGAACTTGCCCGAGGAAGCCTTCAGCGCTGCGCCAGGAACCAAGGTTGCTACCCCCGTATTCGACGGTGCTTACGAAGAGGAAATCGCGGGTCTACTCGACTCCACGACTCCTACTCGTGACGGAGATCGTCTCATCGACCACACGGGTAAGACCCGCTTGTTCGATGGTCGCTCGGGCGAGCCTTTCCCGGCTCCCGTCTCGGTCGGTTACATGTATATCCTCAAGCTGCACCACCTCGTCGACGACAAGATCCACGCTCGTTCGACCGGACCGTACTCCATGATTACTCAGCAGCCACTCGGTGGTAAGGCTCAGTTCGGTGGACAGCGCTTCGGTGAGATGGAAGTGTGGGCGCTCGAGGCGTACGGTGCCGCATACGCGCTGCAGGAACTTCTGACGATCAAGTCGGACGACATCCTCGGTCGCGTCAAGGTATACGAAGCCATCGTTAAGGGCGAGAACATCCAGGAGCCCGGTATCCCCGAGAGCTTCAAGGTGCTCATCAAGGAAATGCAGTCGCTGTGCCTCAACGTCGAAGTTCTTTCGGCTGACGGTTCAACGGTCAACCTGCGCGACTCGGACGATGAAGCGTTCCGTGCCGCTGAAGAGTTGGGCATCAACATTTCCGCGCGGTTCGAATCCTCGTCTGTTGACGAGATCTAACCCGACCGATTACGACTGCAGAACTTTCGAAGAGAGAAGATAAATTGCTCGACGTTCACGCGTTTGATGAAATCAAAATCGGTCTCGCTACCGCCGACGACATTCGTCGCTGGTCGCACGGTGAGGTAAAGAAGCCAGAGACCATTAACTACCGCACACTCAAGCCGGAGAAAGACGGTCTGTTCGGCGAACAGATCTTCGGACCTTCGCGCGACTGGGAGTGCTCCTGTGGCAAGTACAAGCGTGTCCGCTTTAAGGGCATCGTTTGTGAGCGCTGTGGTGTTGAAGTAACCAAGTCGGCTGTGCGCCGTGAGCGCATGGGCCACATCGAGCTCGCTGCTCCTGTTACCCACATCTGGTACTTCAAGGGTGTTCCGAGCCGTCTCGGTTACCTGCTTGACATGGCACCGAAGGACCTCGAAAAGGTCATCTACTTCGCTGCATACATGATCATTTCGGTCGACGAAGAGGGCCGTCATGCTGACCTGCCCGCGCTTGAGAACGAGATCCGTCTCGAAATCAAGACGCTTGAGGGCCAGCGCGATTCCCGCATCGCTGACCGCTTGACCAAGTTCGAGGAAGACCTCGCCGCTCTTGAAGAAGAGGGTGCGAAGGCCGACCAGAAGCGTCGCGTCAAGGATGCTGCTGAGAAGGAAATGTCTCAGCTGCGCAAGTCGATCGATGAGCAGATTGCTCAGCTTGAGCGCGTGTGGGAAGACTTCCGCACCCTCAAGATCGGTGACCTGAAGCCTGAAGACTCCGTCTTCCAGGAACTGCAGGACCGTTTCGGTAGCTACTTCGAAGCATTCATGGGTGCCGAGGCAATCAAGAAGCGTCTTGAAGCCTTCGACCTTGCGCTCGAGAGTGTTGAACTGCACGACCAGATCGCTAACGGCAAGGGTCAGAAGAAGATCCGTGCCATCAAGCGCCTGCGTGTTGTCAACTCGTTCCTTCAGACTGGCAACTCGCCGGCCGCGATGGTGCTCGACGTTGTTCCGGTTATTCCTCCGGAGCTTCGCCCGATGGTTCAGTTGGACGGTGGCCGTTTCGCGACCTCCGACCTCAACGACCTCTACCGTCGTGTGATCAACCGCAACAACCGTCTGCGTCGTCTCCTTGACCTCGGTGCTCCCGAGATCATCGTCAACAACGAGAAGCGCATGCTTCAGGAAGCCGTTGACGCACTGTTCGACAATGGTCGTCGTGGTCGCCCCGTTACCGGTACCGGCAACCGTGCCCTCAAGTCCCTGAGCGACATGCTCAAGGGTAAGCAGGGTCGTTTCCGCCAGAACCTGCTCGGAAAGCGCGTTGACTACTCCGGTCGTTCGGTAATCATCGTTGGACCGCAGCTCAAGCTGCACCAGTGTGGTCTCCCGAAGCAGATGGCTCTCGAGCTGTTCAAGCCCTTTGTTATCAAGCGCTTGATCGACTTGAGCCACGCACAGAACATCAAGAGCGCCAAGCGCATGGTTGAGCGTGCACGTCCGCAGGTCTGGGACGTTCTCGAAGAGATCATCCGTGAGCGCCCCGTTCTGCTGAACCGTGCACCAACCCTGCACCGTTTGGGCATCCAGGCATTCGAACCTCAGCTCGTTGAGGGTAAGGCTATTCAGCTTCACCCCCTCGTTTGTGCTGCATTCAACGCTGACTTCGACGGTGACCAGATGGCTGTTCACCTTCCGTTGTCGGTCGAAGCACAGGCTGAAGCTCGCGTACTTATGCTCGCCAGCAACAACATCCTCAAGCCGTCTGACGGTCGCCCGGTGACTCTGCCCACACAGGACATGATCATCGGTCTGCACCACCTGACGACGCTCACGGAGGGGGCTGTCGGCGAAGGCCGTGCGTTCTCGTCGGTCGCTGAAGCGATCTTCGCGTTCGACCAGCACTCGCTCGACCTCAACGCGAAGGTACGACTGCGTCTCGACAACGTCTACCTCGCAGAGGAAGACGCTCCCGAGGGCTTCGTTCAGGGACAGTCCAAGCTCATGGAAACGACCCTCGGTCGCGCACTCTTCAACGAGGCGCTTCCGAAGGACTACCCGTACATCGAGGCACTCGCTGACAAGGGCCAGATTTCGGCCATCGTCAACGACCTCGCTGAGCGGTACGTGAAGGTGGATGTTGCTGCAGCTCTTGACGCGATCAAGGATGCTGGTTTCCACTGGGCAACTCGTTCCGGTGTAACCGTTGCGCTGTCTGACATCGTGACCCCGCCGAACAAGCCTGAGATCATCGGCCGCTACGAGAAGTTGGCTGCCAAGGTTCAGGGACAGTTCGAGAAGGGACTCACGACTGACGCTGAGCGTCGTCAGGAGCTCATCGAGATCTGGAACAAGGCAACCGCAGAAGTAGCAACTGCCATGCAGTCCAACTTCCGCACCGACAACAACATCAACCGCATGGTGTCGTCTGGTGCTCGTGGTAACTGGATGCAGGTTCGTCAGATCGCCGGTATGCGTGGTCTGGTATCGAACCCGAAGGGTGAGATCATTCCTCGCCCGATCGTCCACTCCTACAAGGAAGGCCTGACGGTAGCCGAGTACTTCATCTCGACTCACGGTGCTCGTAAGGGACTGGCCGACACCGCACTGCGTACCGCAGACTCCGGATACCTCACGCGTCGACTCGTTGACGTGTCGCAGGATGTCATCATTCGTGAAAACGACTGTGGCACCCGCAAGGGACTGGACATGCCCATCGCAGCGCAGAACGCTGATGGCAAGTGGATCCTCGACGACAACGTTGAGAACTCGGTCTACGCTCGCAGCCTCGCTGCGGATGCCACCAACGAGAAGGGCGATGTCGTCGCTTCTGCTGGTGCAGACGTCGGAGACGTTCTGCTCGAGAAGCTCGTTGCAGCCGGTGTTCACAGCATCAAGGTTCGTTCGGTGCTCACGTGTGAGTCCGCTGTTGGTGTGTGTGCAGTCTGCTACGGCCGCTCGCTCGCAACCGGTCTTCTCGTTGACATCGGTGAGGCTGTCGGAATTATCGCCGCACAGTCGATCGGTGAGCCCGGTACCCAGCTGACCATGCGTACCTTCCACACCGGTGGTGTTGCTTCGGCAGATGACATTACGCAGGGTCTTCCCCGCGTTACGGAACTCTTCGAAGCGCGTACCCCTAAGGGTGCAAGCCCCATCGCAGAAGCCGCTGGTCGCGTCACGATCGAAGACACCGACCGCAGCCGCAAGCTGATCCTCACGCCCGACAATGGCGACGAGCCCATCGCTTACCCGGTTCTGCGTCGTGCAACCCTCCTCATTGAGGATGGCGAGCACGTCGAGCTCGGTCAGCAGCTTCACGTTGGAAACGTTGACCCGAAGGAAGTTCTTCGTGTTCGCGGTGTCCGTGCCGTTCAGCAGCACCTCGTCGATGGTGTCCAGGGCGTTTACCGCTCACAGGGTGTACCGATTCACGACAAGCACATTGAGGTCATCGTTCGTCAGATGCTCCGCAAGGTGACTGTTGTTGACCACGGTGACACCGGACTCCTCCCGGGTGAGCTGGTCGACCGTTCGAAGTACAACGAGCTCAACCGCGGTGTTCTCACCGAGGGCAAGGCAACGGCATCCGCTCGTCAAGAAATCTTGGGTATCACCAAGGCTTCGCTGGCGACCGAGTCGTGGCTGTCGGCTGCGTCGTTCCAGGAAACCACCCGCGTTCTTACGCAGGCGGCTATGGAAGGCAAGTCTGACCCGCTCATGGGACTCAAGGAGAACGTCATCATCGGTAAGCTCATCCCGGCTGGTACGGGATTGGCTCGCTACCGCGATGTATCGGTCGAGGCAACGGACGAGGCGAAAGCCGAACGTTACCCCAACCGCATCTTCGCCGATGATGCAAGCCTCACTGAGAGCGACTTGAGCTTCGTCGACTTCGACAGCTTCAGCTCGAATGATTCCACGCCGGGAACCTACAACTAAGTAGTCTCTGCATCACCTCCGGGTGATACCACGAAGGGCCCTCGTCACTGCGACGGGGGCCCTTCGTCGTTAAGGTGCGGGAATCTCTATGCGCGAATACTCTTTGTCATCCGTGACCACGGTGGCAAGAACAGGGCGCCCAGCAGGCAGCAGCCGGATAGTGACCGCTCCGGTGGAGGCATTGTTCAGGGTGTGCACAGCAGCCTCGGTAATGCTCGACAGCGCTCCATTCGGCAAAGGGAGCGGGTAGCGGTCATCGAGCAGAACTACCGTGATGCCGCGTCGCCGTGCTCTCTGCACCGCGGAGACGATCTCAGGCAAGTCGAGCTGGCGAGCGCGAAGGCTATCGCGCAGTCGCGCCTCGGCAATCACAAGTTCAGCGCGGTCATCATCCGTGAGTTCGCTCCCGTCGGCAATGCGCTGCAATTGCGTGCCGACAGCAGCGTCAAGGCCCGCAAGCCGCCGGGAGCGCTCCGCCGTGCGGGCAAGAGCGGCCGCTTCCGCCGCCGCCCGTGCAATCTCAACATCGTGGATGCCGTCGAGCCGCTTCCTTGTGCGTCTCATGCCGACAGAAAATAGCGACCCGACAAGCACGAATGGTGCTTGACGCGCGACCAAGAGAACGGCTTCGAGAAGGCGATCCTCGGTCGAGAGCCCCCACAGGATCACCACCACCCCAATGGCTGCGAACCCCGCCCATGCCAATAGCTCACGCCGACGCAAACTGAGGTAGAACATCGACAACGCGCCAGCGCCGACATACCACTGTGAGAATCCGCCCACGATCGCGTTGTCCGAGGAGATCACCGTCGCGATCACGCTAGCGGCGATGGTGAAGATGCTGGCTCCGAGGCCAACGCGCGGCTGGGTGTCCTGAGTCAGGAGCGTCCACACCGCAGCGAACAACGCAATCGAAATATAAACGGGCAGCGGCGAATGCACGTCGTCGAGCGAGAGTAGCCCCAGCACCGAGATCGTTACGAAGTAGGTCCAGATGAGAATGTGGGCGCCAAGACCCGTCATTTGCGGCAGGTCGAGCTGGGTGCGCGTGCCAGATCCTGAGGTCACTGCACCCACCCCACCGTCACTTGTGTGCCGCGGTTTGGCTCGGACCACACTGTTGCGCTGGCCCCGGCAAGGGCATTGACACGGCCGAGAATGCTCACCATAATTCCGAGGCGGTTCGCGGGGACAGCGGCGGGGTCGAACCCGGTGCCGTCGTCGTTGATCGTGATCTCGACACCCGCCTCGCTAAGACTGAGTCGAACACTGCGTGCGACAGCGGCGATATCACCCCTAGCGTCACCTCCGGCATGGACCACACTATTGCGCAAAGCCTCAACGGTTGCTTCGATGAGCGCGCTAGCGATAGAGGATGGAAGTGGCGCGTGACGATTGCCATCAATGACGAATTCCGCGGCATCCGTGGTCTCGGTTATAGATGACGCGAGACCTTGAACAAAGTAGTCGACGTGGATGAGTTCGGGAACATTCGTGGCTGCATCGTTGAGTTCGCTGAGGCGGGCGATCGTGCGCGCTGCTTGCGCCCGCGTAGAGGCTGAGTCGCTACGTCCCGCACCGGCAGCAGCAAAGATCGTGGCGATTACTTCGTCGTGCACGAGAGCGTCAAGGTGCGCTTGTTCTTCGCCGCGGGCAGTCAGCGCAGCCGCGCGCATCGAGGAGGCGCGGGCTGCGGAGGTGGCAACATCAACTTCACGACCTGCGGACACCGCGACCCTCACGACGGCGGTGAACGCAGCGCAGACAGGGACCGTGAAGAGTGCGAACTGGAAAGCGAGGGAAGGATCGGCGCCGCCATCGGCAATGATGCGAATGGGCGCAATCAGCAACGCTGAGGCCAGCAAATAGATCCACGCCGCTGATGAACGCCACGCCACCGCAGCGGGCACAGTCCCCAGTGCCGTGAGGCCAACGGTCCAAGGAGCGGCATCGGCAGGCATCGGTCCGTTGACGAACGCCGGTATCCAGCTCACTACGGCAGTAGCAAAAGTGACCGCATAGGCTCCGTGCAGAATGCGAAGCTGGCGCAGCGAACTCCACGGTGCCGCGGCGGCCATGATTACGGGCGTTCCGAACACGGCCGTGCCTGCGACTACCTGCCAGAGGGGGATGACGTAGGCAGCTTGGTCAAAGAGCGAACCGATTGAGAGACCCAGAAACATGATCGCGGCAGCGGCCAGCACGAGCGTAACGGTGCGCACGACGCCAAGCTCGGCGCCCGGTTCCTCGCGGAACGTCGGGCTCACGTGGTTCGGGGTCTTGCTGATGCTCATGAGCTCGGGGGAGGGAGGATTCCATCCTCGACTGCACGCTTGTAGAGGTCGACTTTTGTGGCCGCGGGCCTGCCTGCCATGGCGTACTTGTGGCGAATGCGACGCACATACTCGGCGACGGTGCTCGATGAGAGGCCTGCGTGGTGAGCCACTGCTATAGATTTGTCGCCGGAAGCATAATGGGCGAGCACTTCTTGTTCTTTCGGACTCAGGCCAGCCGCGGCAAGTTCTGGATCGGAGTCGAGGGCCGCGGCCCAGTCAGTCGTCACGACGGGATTGCCCCTGGCCGCCTCACGCACAGCTTCCACGATCACATCGCGCGACTCCGACTTGCGCACAATCCCCAACACGCCAGCACGGGATGCCGCACGAACTTCAGAGGCATTGTCTGCCGCGGTAAAGACGAGAACGTTGATCCCGCGCTCCCGAAGCCAGGCAACATTCTCGCCGACCTTGCTTCCATCCGAAAGGCGCACGTCGAGCACGACAAGATCAAGCTCTGTGGCGACCGGTTCAAGATCCCGAACAGTGGCCGCGGAGGCATGAAGAGCGATATCCGGGGACTGCCCCAGAAGCGAAGCGAAGCCGAGTTGCACGGTCTCATGATCATCCACATGGCCTACGCGGTAGGTGCGTGGAGCTTCCTTGTGCAATGTCAATCGTGTCCCCGTTCGGATCAGGGTAAGCGTACGCCCGCAAGAAATTGCAGTAACTAACGACAAATCTACCGGAACTTTCTGTCTGTCCCCCAAACGGGTGTCATTGATACTGACGACTGCCGCATTCGTTGCCACAGTGCAACCATCAGTACGTCAGAAGATCGTTCGTGGGGGAGAAGGCTAATGAATCGTCACGCCGTGAACGATCTCGTCGACTGCTCCCTTCAGCGTTGGTACCGTCTGGTTTCAGAATGGCGAGAGCCTGCTCTTGGCACAGAAGCCGGCTGCGTCGCGTGCCGTCACTCCGACTTCGCTGCGTTCGACCACCTTTCGCAGTGGCCTCATGACCTCATCCACTCCTTTGTCGAGACGCTTGAGTTGGTCACATTTCAGCTTGCCGTCGCCCTGCATGAAGAGCAGCACTATCGCGGTGAAGGCAGCCGTTCTGGAAAGCCATGCCTTAACTGCACTACCGCTGCGCGCTCCGCCGTGCAGGCGTGCGCACACCGTCATGCTCAAGATGTTTCCGATGTCATCTCGGAATGTGCGTTGCCGCGGCTTGCCGCCTACGTCGAAAGAAACATCAATTTGGCGCTCAATGCTGCGACTCGCGGCGAATGGGCTTCCTGAAACGCCCCTACTACCCCTCACAAGTGGGTCTAGTGGTGCAGATGTGAGTCGATTAGCGTGGGACTCCGCTAGGACCTTGGGGGGAGGCACGCGTGACCACACTTGCTGAAGTACTGATTCTTCGCGGAATGATGCCAATTGAGAGCATCGATTCTGTAGGAACTTCTCACACCGACGAGGAAGCCCTCGTTCGAAACCTACTCGACAGCGGGACCATTTCGCCGGCACAACTCGCTTCCGCGCGCGCCGCCCAGGCCGGAGTCCCCTTTGTTGAACTCGTCGACTTCGCCGTTGACCACCAAGCAGTCGCGCTCGCACCTGCCGCTATTTGCCGCCGACACGAAGTTTTGCCGATCGCCTTCAGCGAGGGATACCTCGTCTTGGCCATGGTCGACCCCGGCAACATTTTTGCGCTCGATGACATCCGATCAGCAACGGGACGCCAGATTCGCGTTGTCGTCGCCGAACGCAGCGACCTCCAGACCGCGCTCGATCGATTCCACCGCGCCGATGGTGAGCTGTCGAGCCTCAGCAGCGAGCTTGAGCAGGAAGCAACAACCACGGATGTCGCTCTCGCCACAAACAACAACGAACCGACCGAAGATGACGCGCCTATCGTTCGCTTCGTGAACCTGCTCATCAGCCAGGGCATCCAAGACAAGGCTTCCGATATTCACATCGAGCCGGGCGAACATGACCTCGGTGTTCGTTACCGCATTGACGGTGTGCTTCACGAGATGCAGCGGGCTCCTCGCCAGATTCAGAATGGTGTAATCTCGCGTCTCAAGATCATGGCTGAGATGGATATCGCAGAGCGTCGCAAGCCTCAGGATGGCCGCATCTCGGTCATCCACGGTCAGAAGAAAATTGACCTTCGTGTTGCCACCTTGCCGACTGTCTACGGCGAAAAAGTCGTTATGCGTATTCTCGACAACTCGAACACAACGCTCGACCTCAGCCAGCTCTACTTGCTTGAGCACAACGCCAAGATCTACAAAGACGCATACAGCAAGCCCTACGGCATGATCCTCGTGACGGGACCAACCGGTTCCGGTAAGTCGACGACGCTGTACACGACGCTCAATGCGGTCGCTCGACCCGAGATTAACGTCATCACGGTCGAAGACCCGGTCGAGTACCGTATGGCGGGCATCAACCAGGTTCAGGTCAATCCGAAGGCCGGTCTCACGTTCGCGAGTGCTCTGCGCTCGATCTTGCGTTCAGACCCGGATGTCGTGCTGATTGGTGAGATCCGAGACCAAGAAACCGCACAGATCGCCATTGAAGCCGCTCTCACAGGTCACCTTGTGTTGAGCACGCTTCACACCAACGACGCTCCTGCCGCGATTACGCGACTTATCGAGATGGACATTGAGCCCTTCTTGGTCGGTTCGGCAATCGACTGCGTTGTGGCTCAGCGACTTGCCCGACGCTTGTGCGATCGCTGCAAGCAGCCTGCGACACACAACCCGCAGGACCTCGTGAACTTGAAGGTCGGTTTCGATCCTGCAGGACCGATGCCGACGCTCTACGGACCTGTGGGCTGCACCGTGTGTTCCAAAACGGGATACCGCGGCCGTATTGCACTGCACGAAGTAATGGCAGTGTCTGAAGAAATCGAACGTCTCGCTGTTGCTCGCTCATCGAGCGCTGAAATCAGCCGAGTCGCCGTGCAGCAAGGAATGCGCACTCTGCGTATGGACGGCTGGGCCAAGGCACAACTCGGCTTGACGTCAGTCGAAGAGATTTTGCGCGTCGTCGCATAAGACGAAGTATCTGGGGGAATTATGGCTAAGCGGATTTACGACATCCCGTCGCAATCGGTAGACGAGAGCTTGTTCACACCGAAGGGACAAAGCGCTCCTTCTGGGAACAGCGTCCCGTCGGATACACCACCGCCGGCGCCGGGAACGAGCGTTCCTGGAGCAGGCAGCCCACAAGCGTCACCTTCGTTCCCTGAGTGGGCGCAGACCGGTGCGGCGCCGTCTGCCTCCGCAGCGACAGTTCCTGCGTCGCCGCTCCCGACGATTCCACCACCATCCGGTTCGATCAAGAGCAGCGACACTTCTGGTGTTTCTGCGCCGTCTGCGCCACCCGCGCCGCCGGCTCCTGCTGCGCATGTTGAGCCGACTGCTGCTCCTCAAGCAGCAACGCCTCCCGCCGATGCTGCCGCAGAGGGCGGACGTCGCGCCCGCCGGATGGCGAGCGAGCCAGTGACCTCGATCGACTCGCTCGATGAACTCTTCCGTCAGGCCGCAGCGGGCGCAATGTCTCAGACGTCGGCCGCGACATCGGCCGCTGGGGCGTCGCTTCCTGTTCCGGAAGCGGCCGCGCCTGAATCTCCGGCGCCAGCGGCCGCTGCACCCGCAGCTGACGCAGCTCCGGCTCCTTCTCCGACGGCGGCCGAAGTGCCCTACTTCACCGAAGACGCTGCGAGTGCTCCCGCCGACGCCCCCACCCACATCATGGATGAGGTCCCGGCAGACGCACCAACGCTCGCGTTCCCGTCGCAGCCCGCTGCGGACGGGGGACTCCTTGATCTGCCGGACATCGCCCCCGCTGCCGAGGGCGAACTGAACTTCCCGCCTCCCGGAGTCGACGAAGGACTTCTCAGCTTCACGAGCGGATTCGGCGCTGGCGACCCCAAGCCGAATCGCGAGTCGCAATTGCTGTCGGTTCCAGAAATCGTCGAGGAGGAGCGCGAAGCTCGCCCCGAAATGGAACTCACGGCGCGCGAGGGGTCGAACCCCGAGTTGCTCGATGCACTCAAGGAGGTTGTCTACACCGGCGCCTCCGACCTCCACATCGCTTCCGGCGCAGTACCCATGATCCGCATTGACGGTGGACTTCAGCCGCTCAAGGGCGTTGCCGTGTGGGACAAGGATCGCACGCGCGACGCGCTATTTAGCATCCTCGATCAGAAGCAAGAAGAGCAGTTCCTCGAGGCGCTCGAACTTGACTTCGCCTTCGAGCTGTCGGAAGCGGCTCGATTCCGCGTGAACTTTTACATGGACCGGGGAAACCTGGGCGCGGCGTTCCGTATTATTCCGACCGAGATCAAGCAGTTGAAAGACCTCGGCATCCAAGAATCGGTGTCGCAGTTCGCGACTCTGCCCCGTGGACTCGTGCTCGTCACCGGACCAACCGGTTCCGGAAAGTCGACCACGTTGGCCGCGCTCATCGACCTGGTCAACCGCACCCGTGCTGACCACATTGTGACCGTGGAGGACCCGATTGAGTTCTTGCACGGTAACCAGAAGTCGCTCGTTAACCAGCGAGAGGTCGGCCGAGACACTCACTCGTTCACGAGCGCGCTCAAGCACGTTCTGCGCCAAGACCCCGACGTTATTTTGATTGGTGAGCTTCGGGACCTCGAAACAATCTCGATTGCGTTGACGGCGGCAGAAACGGGTCACCTCGTGTTCGCGACTTTGCACACTCAGGATGCTGCGCAAACCGTTGACCGTATTATCGACGTTTTCCCACCGCACCAGCAGGGCCAAGTGCGCACCCAGCTCGCCGCAGTGCTGCAGGGCATCATTTGCCAGACGCTTGTTCGACGGGCGTCTGGCAAGGGACGAGTCGTGGCTACAGAAGTGCTCACGATGAACCCCGCTATTGGAAACCTGATCCGAGAAGGAAAGATCTACCAAATTCCTTCCGCAATGCAGGCCGGCCGTGGCGCCGGTATGCACACAATGGATCAGCATCTCGCTGGTCTTGCTAAGTCGGGCGCCATTACCGAAGAGGCCGCCATGGCTAAATCGCATGACCCCGAGGGCATGCACCGATTGATGAGCGACAGTTCAACGGGAGTGCCGAGATAATGGCCGCTACTACCTCAACCACGAAGTCCTTCGAGTACAAGGCTCGTGATCAGTCGGGCAAGATCGTCAAGGGGCGCATCGACGCGTCGACCGAGAATGCAGTAGTCACTCGCCTGCGCGCGATGGAGATCAGTCCGATTTCTATTACGGAGGCGGGCGCAGGCACCGGTCTCAATAAAGAAATCAACATTTCTTTTCTGCAGAAGCGTGTTGGTCTTGATGACCTTGCGGTCATGAGCCGGCAGATGTCGACGATGATTTCCTCGGGCCTGTCGTTGATCCGAGCTCTCGTCATTCTCTCGGAGCAGACGGAGAACCCCACGCTTGCTAAGGCGTTGACCGAGATTCGCCAAGATGTCGAGACGGGCGGAACGTTGTCTGACGCGTTCGCCAAGCATGGCACCGTCTTCCCGCCCATCATGATTCATCTCGTTCGGGCCGGCGAAACGGGCGGCTTTCTCGATAATGCCCTTGAGTCGATTGCAAACAACTTCGAGGGTGAGGTGAAGCTCCGTGGCACGATCAAGTCGGCTCTGACCTATCCCGTTGTCGTCCTGATCATGGCGGTAGCAGCTGTTATCGGAATGCTCCTCTTCATCGTTCCGGTGTTTGAGGAGATGTTCGCTGACCTCGGTGGTGAGCTTCCGCTGCTCACTCAGATTCTGGTGTGGATGTCGGATGCGATGACGATTCTCGCCCCGATTCTTATTATCGCCGGCATAGTTTTCAGTATTTGGTGGCAAAAGAACAAGCACACTGAGAAGGTCCGCAAGTTTGTGGATCCCTGGAAGCTGCGGATGCCCGTCTTCGGGCCGCTGTTCAGGAAGGTGTCGATCTCACGCTTTACGCGCAACTTCGGAACGATGCTCGGCGCTGGTGTGCCGATTCTTCACGCGCTTTCGATCGTCGGGGAGACGTCGGGAAACTACGTGATTGAGGAAGCGCTCCGTCGGGTGGCTGACTCTGTTCGTTCTGGTCAGTCAGTATCCGTTCCTTTGGCAAAAGAGTCAGTATTTCCGTCGATGGTCACCCAAATGGTCGCGGTCGGTGAGGACGCGGGTTCCATGGAGGTCATGCTGTCGAAGATCGCTGACTTCTACGATGATGAGGTTCAGAAGACTACTGAGCAACTCACCGCGCTTATCGAGCCCCTCATGATTGGTGTGATTGGGGCGATCGTCGGCGTCATGGTGATTGCGCTCTATATGCCGATCTTCGCGATCTTCGACCAGATCAAGTAACGCCTAGCAGCTCCAAGCGGGAGCGTCGCGACCCGAGTCGTGATGCTCCCGTTTGGTCTTTAACTATGCGTTCACTAGCCCCCAATGGGGTGCAAAAGTGAGTTTGGCGCGCTAACACCCCTCACACTGGGGTGGCTATTGAGGGAGTTCACCCCCGTTTGTGGGATTCTCAGCTTGCGTACATGTTGAGAGTATTTCCGTGGGGGGCTGAGAAGCTGATTTTTTCTGGGGGCCCCTGTCCACGATTCGAACCACAGACAGGAAAATCCAAAATGATCGCACGTTTGCACGAAGCACTGCGCACCAAGCGCAACGACCTCGAGAACGACCAGAAGGGCTTCACTCTCGTTGAGCTCCTCGTTGTTGTTCTGATCATCGGCATCCTTGCCGCGATCGCCATCCCCTTCTTCCTCAACCAGCGCCAGGGCGCCTGGGAATCACAGGTCAAGTCAGACATCGCTAACGCTGTTATCGCCGCTGAGACCTACGCGGTCGGCAACAACGGTTCGTTCACCGGCATGACGGTAGAGAAGCTCGGCGAGAACGGATACAAGAAGACTCCTTCGGTAACCATCGCGGAGCCCACCGTTACCGCCACGACGTACGTCTTCACGGTTACGCACAGCGAGTACACGGGCCAGACCTGGACGTACACCAGCAGCACTGGTCTCACGACCAAGGGTGAAACGCCGGCTACTCCGTAACACTAGCTCGATCGTGAACGGGGCGTCGCCATGCGGCGGCGCCCCGTTTTCACACTTACGGGAGTGATAGCTCCTTTCGGGAAACCCTCTTTCCCTGCACGACTTGCACTCCCTTAACCCGCACGAAAGGGCTCATCATGCATAAGGTTCTACAGCGTCTTCGTAGCTCCGACGCAGGACTGAGCCTTCTTGAGGTTTTGGTCGCGATGATGATCTTCGCGGTCGTGTCGCTCGGTGTACTTCAAGCGCTAGTTACTGTTTTGGCAATCACACGCGACAACCGCGCTCGCGTCGTCGCGGCGAACCTCGCCTCTCAAGAGGTTGACCTCGCTCGCGACGCCGGCGATGTCTTCGCACTTTTTGACGATACGTACACCAAAACGCTCAACGGCGACGTTTTCACGGTTCGACGTTCGACCGCGTGGGTTCCCTCGAGCAACACCGAAGCTTCGTGCGGCTCCGGTGGTGGAACGCTCCAATACAAGCGCATCAATATCGAGGTCTCTTGGCCAAACATGCGCGAAGGCACGGAGCCCGTTCGCTTTGATACTCTTCTTTCTCCCGACGATCGCATCAATGATCCAGCGCTGGGAACAATTCTGGTCTCCGTTCTCGGTGGCTCGGGTGAAGGCTCCCCCGGTGTCAGTGTCGGAGCCAGCCCGGCATCACCGCCTGAGGGCGCTCAGAGTCTGTCTACATCACCCGCGGCGACCGACGCTCAAGGATGCACTTTCGTTTTGAAAGTGGCACCTGGCAATTACAACGTGAGTGTTTCGCGTTCGGGCTACATTACGGATGCTGGTCAGTCAGCTGCGCCAAGCAAGCTCACTCAAGTTGTCGCAGGGTCAGCGAGCTCTGTCTCGTTCAACTACGACAAGGCTGCTCGTTTCAACGTGAGTTTTGTTGCCAAACCATCACCGACAAACGTGCAGTTGTCGATAGACATGCCGACCTCGTTTCTCAGTTCGTATGGCGTGCACAAATCGACGGCGACTTCCAGCAGTTTGACGCGCAATCTCGATCTGTTCCCCTGGCGATCTGGCTACGTGGGCGTCGCGGGAAACTACAGCGCCAAGCCAGAAGATCCGACGAGCACAGCGACGTACTGTGCATCGCCGAATCCTGCTCTCTGGGCCGCAGAGACCGTTGAGGGCGTGACATACCAGTCGCCAGACCCCATCGCTGTTGCCGCGAACCCCGGGGACAACGTCGACATGACTGTCCCCATGGGACTCGTGGACGTGAGCGCCATCCCGGGAGCGAAGTTGCGAGTCACCTCAGCAGCGCCCGTTGCGGGCAGCGAAGATCCGGGCTGCACGCAAACCGTGGTGTTAAATTTCGACGCTCTCGCTGCGGGCAAGACTTTTATTGCCTTGCCCTATGGAACGTGGACGGTCGAGCGTCAAGTCGGAGCGGGATGGCAGCCCGTGGGAGCGGGAAGTGTCCAGAGTCCTATTGTCGGAGACACGAGCTCTGTCGCTGGTGTTGTGACTGTTGATCCGCGGGTGGCGCCCTGATGCGAAAACTTCGATCGGCGCTCTTTGCGCGAGCTTCTCGACTCCAGCGGGAAGAAGCCGGCGTTACTCTCAGCGAACTCATTGTCACTATCGCACTCATGGGCATGCTGCTCGCGATGGTAATGACAATCTTCATTACCTTCACGCGAACCTTTTCCGAAGAGCGATCTGCGTCGGCAAACACGTCGGCGGCGACAGTGGCGATGAATGAACTCACCCGTGTCATTCGTTCCGGAACAGAAAACCCGGTGGCGACAGCGACCCTCAATGAACCCGTCTTTAGCGTTGCGAGTCCGGAGAATGTCGTATTGCAGGCATACCTCGATACGGATGCTCTCACCCCGAAGCCGGTCAAGGTTCAGTTCCAGATCACCGCCGACCGCACTCTCGTGGAGACTCGATGGGACGCCCAATCGCTCTCGTCCGGATACTTCTCGTTCTCCAGCACAGCTGCATCGCAAAGAACAGTCGTGCGTCAGATCGCGACTGGAAGTACTCCGGTATTCCGTTTCTACACCAAGGAGAATGCCGAACTTGTTGTTCCGGCGAGCGGCGCTCTCACGGAATCTCAGCGTCGTCTTGTTGCGGCAGTCAAAGTGACGATGACTGTCCAGACAGATCCCACGGGCGCTGCAAAAACAGCGACTCTCGAAAACACCGTAGGTATCCCGAACCTTGGGTTCTCCAGGATTGGAATTGATCGATGATACGTTTTCTTCGACTCCGCATTGGTGGGGAACAGGGTGCTGCGCTGCCGATGGTGATCGGCATCACCGTGGTGTTGGGTCTCCTCGTTACGACAGCCGTCGCGTACGCGACGGGCGGCTTTCGCCAAGCAGCCGCTACTCAGCAGTGGTCCGCGTCATTGGCTGCTGCTTACGCAGGTGTCGAGGACTACCAGAGTCGTCTTTCTGAAGACACGTCGTATGTGCAGTATGGCAACCCGACGGCACCTTTTTCTGCGACAAGTGACTTGCGCCTGCCTAGCGGCGCGAATGTTAATGCCGCGTTCAATACTCTTGCGTCGGAGCCGTGGGTCAAGGTTCCTGGCAGCGCAGATGACTCCTATTTCCGGTACGAAGTGGACAACTCCAAGTACCAAAGCAGCGGAACCATTCGTGTCCGTTCCACCGGGAAGGTCGGCACCGAAACTCGCTCGATCGTCGCGGATTTGCGTCAGTCTGGGTTTATCGACTTCCTCTACTTCACCGACTACGAAATCATGGACCCGTCGTTTAGTAGTGCGAGTAATAACTGTGTGAAGTACTGGTGGGACGGTCGCAGCGGCATCTCAGGAAACTGTGGCGAGATTGCATTCTCCGGCGGCGACACGGTCGACGGCCCCGTGCACTCAAACGACACGATCCGTATCTGCAGCGCTAGTTTCCTCGGCGCGGTCACGACGAGTTACCGCCCCTCAAGTGGCGTTAAATATAACCCCCGTGACTCGAACGGTAACTACTGCAACGGGCAATACTTCGACGTTCCTGGTTCGCCGAGTTTTAGCCCGGTAATCGGCATGCCGGCGACCAACTCTCAACACTTACGCGAAACTCGCTCGGACCTCGTCACGGACGGTGTTCCGCGCCCGGGCTGTCTCTACACCGGACCGACCGAGATCACTTTGAACTCGAACGGGACCATCACGGTACATTCGCCGTGGACGAAGAAGACACAAATCACTGGTTCGCCCGCTACGGGCGGAAGCGCGCCATCGATGTGTGGGACCGTGTCTCAGCTCAATGGCAGCTCAGGCGCCACCTTTACCCTGCCTCCGAGCAACGTGATTTACGTGCAGAATGTGCCTAGTGTCTCCGGGGACCCGAACTATTGGGCGAGCAATGCACGCCCTTCGGGGCTGAGTTGTGTCGGCGAACGAGGTCGAACCGATGAAAATGGCAATGGCAATGGAATCGGCTACCCGATCCGAAACGAGAATGCTCCCAGTGGGAGCTACGGTTGCCGCAACGGCGATCTCTTCGTCAAAGGTACGGTGAGCGGCCAAGCGACTCTCTCAGCGGAGCACTATGTGTACGTTACCGGCGATATCGTCTATAAGGACTCGCAAGAAGACGTTCTGGGCCTCGTCGGCAATGATGCGATCTGGGTATGGAACCCGACAACGGGATCTGACCGCTACCGCGACAATACTTTGCTCGGCGGCAGCAACCGTCGCATCGATGCCGCCGTTCTCTCAGTCGGTCACACATTCGCAGTTCAGAACCCGGGCATCGGTAGCGGTCGTGGAACTCTTACTGTCAACGGTGCGATCGCCCAAAAGTTTCGCGGAATCGTGCGAAGCGGTAGCGGCGGATACGTCAAGAACTATGTTTATGACGTGCGCCTCAAATACACGGCTCCTCCCAAGTTTCTCTCGCCGGTGACCACAACCTATGGCGTCAACGTCTGGATTGAAGTCGAGCCGGCATTCGAGGCGTCAGGTGCCGCTCGATGACAGCGACAACGCTGCTCGTTATCTTCTCGACCGTCTTGGGACTCGCGGTCGGTTCGTTCCTCAACGTCGTCGTGTGGAGGTTGCCGCGGGGCGAGAAACTCACGTCTCCTCCGAGCGCGTGCCCCCGGTGTCAGCACAGCATCCGGTGGCACGACAACGTGCCCGTGGTGGGCTGGTTGCTGCTTAGAGGACGCTGCCGCGATTGTTCTGAACCTATTGCGGCACGCTACCCGCTGGTGGAAGCCTCGACTGCGATCGCTTTTGGAGTAACGGCTGCCGTGATCGGTGCCGAAACTCGTCTCATCTGGGCGCTGCCAGCATTCTTGTATCTGGCCGCAATCTCTATCGCCCTCACACTTATTGATCTCGATACTCAAACTCTGCCGAATCGTATCGTGCTGCCGTCTGTCGTGGTCGGGGCGGCGCTGCTTGCGATCGCGAGCGCTGGAACCGGAAATTGGGGTGCCTTTGCCGGCGCGCTCGCGGGCGGCGCCGCGCTATTCGTCTTTTACTTCATCATCGCTCTCGTACAGCCTCGAGGCATGGGGATGGGCGATGTCAAACTTGCCGCCGTACTTGGCCTCTATTTGGGGTGGCTCGGATGGGGGGTCGTCGCCGTTGGTGCTTTTGCGGCATTCTTGCTCGGGGGCGTATTTGCCATCGCATTGCTCATCATTCGGCGAGCAGGCCGACGCACAGCTATTCCATTTGGGCCGTGGATGATCGCGGGCGCATGGGTCGGAATCGCTTTCGGCTCACAACTGTGGAATGGATATATGGTGGCCACCGGTCTCGCGTGACCGTGGCCCGGGGGGAACTATGGGAAAGAAATTAGTGGGGCTGGATATCGGCTCAACAGCAATTCGAGCTGTTGAAGTTGAGAATCCGCACCTTCAGAAGCCAACGGTGCTTCGCTTCGGCGAAGTGCCTCTGCCGGAGGGCGCTGTGCGAGCGGGCGAGGTTATTGACTCAGCTACCGTCACAGCGTCTATCAAGAAGCTGTGGTCGGCTAATGGCTTCCGCACGCGTGACGTCGTGATGGGTTTCGGCAACTCCAAGGTTGTCGCCCGTGATGTCACAGTGCCGCGACTGCCGCTCAATCAGGTCCGCGAATCGCTGCCATTCCAAGTGCAAGATCTCTTGCCTGTTCCAGCGTCGGATGCACTGCTCGACTTTTACCCAGCTGCGGAGACTCAGGGTGAAACAGGCCCGATGCTTCAAGGCATGTTGGTCGCCGCGATCAAAGCTCCCGTTCTTGTGAACGTCACTGCAGCATCCGCCGGTGGTGTGACGCCCGTTAACGTTGACCTCTCGCCTTTTGCGCTGACGCGGTTGTTCTCAACGCCGGAACTGGGATCAGCGACTACGTTGCTGGTCGATATTGGTGCTTCTACAACAACTCTCGTCGCGCTTGAGGGGCATGTCCCTCACTTCATCCGTTTTCTTCCCACGGGTGGTGCTGACATCACCAAGGGAATTTCGCAACGGCTCGATATTTCGACGCGGGATGCGGAGGCCATTAAGCGATCCATTGGTGTCATCGCAGCACGCGCCACCCCTGAACAGCGGCCAGCGCTTGAAGTCTCGTTTGAGCTCGTCAACGAAACACTCATGGCCATCCGTGCGACCATCCAGTACTTCCAGAATGCGCGCAACAACCGCGCGATTGATCGCATTGTGATGACGGGCGGAGGGTCGCAACTGCTTGGACTCGTCGAGACAGTCTCAGAGTTCACCAAGACGCCGGCGTCTTTACCCGATCCGTTCACGTTGTCGGCAGTCTCGCGTCAACTCAAGGGGACCGGATCGCCATTTGACATGTCGGTAGCACTCGGACTGGTGACGGGGGTCTCCGCATGAGCGACAAGAACGTAGCAGCGAAGTCGCGCAAGGAACTCAAGGTCCCGACCGCGTACCCGCCCTATGTAAATCTTCTTCCGCCAGAAGTGGGGCAGAAGAAGCAAGCGGCTCGGGCGCGCGCCCGAGCGATTTTTGTCGCTATCGTCGCAATCGGCGTCGTAGTGCTTGCCTCGGCAGGCACGAACTTCTACGCCCTGCAGCGAACGCTGGCGTTGGAAATCGCCCGCACCGAGACTCAAAGTTTGATCAATCAGCAGGGCGATTACAACGAAGTTCGGGTTGCTAGCCAGATGGTGCAATCAACGAAGGCTGCGCGACTTTTTGCGACCTCAACCGAGATTTCGATGAACACGATTATTCTCGCGATGAACAAGAAATTGGGCAGTGGTGCGGCGGTCGTTTCTTACAGCTTCGAGACGTCCACTCCGCTTCAGGCTTACGGCGAATCGACCTCGGTTCTTGATCCGCTGCGGATCGCCCAGGTCGCGCTTGAAGTGAGCTTTCCGAATGTCGCTGCGGCGGACAACTGGGTACGTTCTCTGTCCAGCATTGAGGGGATCACGGATGCCTCCTTGGCATCTATCGAGTTGGAAACTGACGGAACGTACACTGCCGCAGTAGTCGCTTTCATCAACGAAAATGCCCTCCTTAATCGTTTCGATCCTTCGGCGGCAGAGACGGAAGAAGTGGAAGAAGCAGAGTCCGAACCCGAGCCAACACCGGCACCGAGCTCAACGCCAACGCCGACTGAAGAAGGTACTGAAGAAGGGAGCGGATCATGACCATGACACGTTTGTGGACCGTCATCGGCATTCTTGCTGTCGTCATCATTCTCGCTGGAGGCTATGCCGTCGGTGTGGGGCCCGCCTATAACGGCGCGGTGGAGTCGGATCGTCAACTCTCGGACGTTGAGCTGCAGAATCAAGTCAAGAATGCGGAGCTCGATCGGCTCAAGGAACTTGCCGCGGACTCAACGAATCTGCTCGCGGAGCTGGAGCAACTGCAGCTTGCCGTTCCTGCCAGTCACAACACGTCGGTTTTCGTGAGGCAGTTGGCTGCGATTGCAGCGAAATCGGACGTGGTTCTCAGCGATGTGTCGTACGTCAGCGCTGAGCCGGCTTTGGCTCCGCAAGAAGAGGTTGCACCGGTGGCGCCGATTGAGGGTGACGAACCTGCGGCGGACGCTGAGGCGCCCACAGAGGTAGAGGCTGGTTCTGAAGAAAACACGCAGTCAGTGCCGTCAGTGCCGGGACTCATTGCAGTCGCCGTCAGTATCGAGGTGGAGGGGTCCCTCCCCGCTGTGCACGTTTTCCTTGAGCGCGTACAAGCGGCGGTCCGCACCTACACGGTGGGCTCGATCACACTCGATGAGGGTCTTGAGCCGGGTACGTTCGAGTTCAAGACCACTGGCTATGTCTATGTGCTTCCCGGCGCACAAGTGGCGACTTCTGGTGTTGAGCCGGCGACCGACGGCACCACCGTAGGCTAGCGATCTCGTAACTCAAGCAAGAACGCCACGACCTCTTGGTCGTGGCGTTCTTCACGTTTCTGAGGGTTGCTTCAGTACACTGGAGCCATCAGTCGCTGGCACGAGGAGGCAACAGTCATGACCGATCCATCTGTAGAGCGTGGTTCTTCACGGGAGAACGACGACAACATTGAGGATGCTGTAGTGGTCGACGAGACTGCCACCGAAGCCGAAACTGCGCCTGCGGTCGAGCCTCTCGTTGAACCGGAGGGCGGGCACGTTGCCCCCAGCGCATCGCCTGCATACGACGACTCAACGCTCGAAGCGGAAGCTGAGCCTATGGCTGAGCCCGCTGCAGCAAGTGAGCCCGAGATCGTTGCTGAGCCGGAGCCTGTTGGTGCTTCCGCAGCAGCTGGAGCGGCATCCACCGAGCCTCGCGTTGTCTACGTGACTGCACCCACACCTCCCAAGGTCGCCGGAAACCGAGGATTCGGGGTGTTCATCGCTCTCGCCTCAACTCTTGCGTTTGCGATCGTCTTTGCGCTCGCGGTTGTTGCAATCAGCGCGGTTGTAACCGGGCGGGTTGCACTCACTTTCGTTCAGGCGCCATCGTTCTACGTTCCCGTCGCGTTCTTTGCTCTCGGAGCAATCATCATTGCCCTCATCGTGAATCGGGCCGGATGGGCAGCTCATGTTTTCTCGAGCATCCTCGTGGGTCTTCTCGTGTACTTCGGCACGATTGGCGCACTCCTGCTTATCAATGGAGTTGTTCAAAACACTCCAGAGCAGGCGCAAGCGATGTTTGCTGCGGCGCTAGTTGATCCCTTCGTGATTGTCGCTGGACTTCTCGGTCGGGAAGTGTCGTTGTGGACGGGGGCTCTCGTAGCCAAGCGCGGCCGGAAAGTTACGCAACGCAACAGCGAAACACGCGCTCAGTGGGAAGCTGAACTCGCGGAGAAAACTGCTGCTCAGCGCTAAGGTCGCTCAGCCGGTCGCATGGGCAGTTCCGGAGCCTGCGTGTGCGCTGTGACCATTTGACCCCGGTACACCCGGGGGGCTATTCTTTCTGAGGTGTGCGCTTTGCCGTGCGCTTGAACGATGCCTCTTGGGGCTGGCCGCATAGCGGGGTTCGAGTGCAAGTAACTCCACACCACAGGGTTCAACCTTCTGGTTGACCCCCACGGCATATCCACAAATCACCGAGACAGTTCGTTTATTCGACTTGTTAGGGTGCGCGTGGGTCCAGATGAACTCGGTGTTCTGAGAAGAACATCGAATGCTAACCATCATGACGCTGTCACCGTGCAGCAAAAACAAGGAGTAATTGAGTGCCCACCATTCAGCAGTTGGTGCGTAAGGGACGCACGCCAAAGGTCGTCAAGACCAAGGCGCCCGCCCTTAAGTCCAACCCGCAGCAGCGCGGCGTTTGCACGCGTGTCTACACAACAACCCCGAAGAAGCCGAACTCGGCTCTGCGCAAGGTTGCTCGTGTCAAGCTTTCCAACGGTACCGAGGTCACGGCCTACATTCCCGGTGAAGGTCACAACCTTCAAGAGCACTCGATGGTGCTCATCCGTGGTGGTCGTGTAAAGGACCTCCCCGGTGTTCGCTACAAGATCGTTCGCGGAGCGCTCGACACCCAGGCCGTTAAGAACCGTAAGCAGGCTCGTAGCCGCTACGGCGCGAAGAAGGACAAGAAGTAATGCCTCGTAAAGGACCAGCACCTAAGCGTCCCGTAGTCGCGGATCCGGTTTACGGCGCACCCATTGTCAGCCAGCTCGTCAACAAGATTCTTCTTGATGGCAAGAAGGGTCTCGCAGAGCGCATCGTTTACGGCGCACTCGAAGGCGTCGCAGAGAAGACCGGCCAGGACGCCGTTGTCACTCTCAAGAAGGCCCTCGACAACGTACGCCCGACCCTTGAGGTCAAGTCGCGTCGTGTCGGTGGCTCGACCTACCAGGTTCCCGTTGAAGTCAAGTCGCACCGTGCAAACACGCTCGCGCTGCGCTGGCTCACGAGCTACGCAAAGGGTCGTCGTGAAAAGACGATGACTGAGCGTCTCACCAACGAGATCTTGGACGCATCGAATGGACTTGGCGCCGCTGTAAAGCGCCGCGAAGACACCCACAAGATGGCCGAATCGAACAAGGCATTCGCTCACTACCGCTGGTAGTAGCTACTCGTTGATGGGGCGGGTCAGGCAGAACCTGATCCGCCTCATCGCTGAGTTTCGTTCTTCACCAACAAACTTCGGAGGAACCTGTGGCACAGGAAGTGCTCACGGACCTAAAAAAGGTCCGCAATATTGGCATCATGGCTCACATCGATGCCGGCAAGACCACCACGACTGAGCGCATCCTGTTTTACACGGGTGTAAACCACAAAATTGGTGAAACTCACGATGGTGCGTCGACGACTGACTGGATGGAGCAGGAGCAGGAACGTGGCATCACAATCACGTCCGCTGCTGTGACCTGTTTCTGGAACAAGAACCAGATCAACATCATTGACACCCCCGGTCACGTTGACTTCACGGTTGAGGTGGAGCGTTCGCTCCGCGTTCTCGACGGTGCTGTCGCCGTGTTCGACGGTAAAGAGGGCGTGGAGCCGCAGTCGGAGACTGTCTGGCGCCAGGCTGACAAGTACAATGTTCCCCGCATCTGCTTCGTCAACAAGATGGACAAGATGGGCGCGGACTTCTACTACACGGTAGAGACCATTGTGAGCCGCCTCGGCGCTCGCCCCCTGGTACTCCAGCTTCCGATCGGACTCGAATCCGACTTCGAGGGTGTTGTAGACCTTGTCGAGATGCGTGCATTGACGTGGCGTGGCGACGCAAAGGGTGACGTTCAGATGGGTGCTAAGTACGCCATCGAAGAGATCCCCGAAGACCTCAAGGAGAAGGCTGCGGAATACCGCACCGCTCTTCTGGAAGTTGTTGCCGAGACCGACGACGCGCTCATGGAGCGCTACTTCGGTGGCGAAGAGATCAGCGTTGCTGAGATCAAGGCTGCAATTCGTAAGCTCACCGTCAACAGCGAGATCTATCCCGTTCTCTGTGGTTCTGCATTCAAGAACCGCGGTGTGCAGCCGATGCTCGACGCTGTTGTTGACTACCTCCCGTCGCCGATCGACGTGCCTCCCATGGAAGCAACTGACCCGCGCGACGAAGAGAAGATCATCATTCGCAAGCCTGATGCCGCAGAGCCCTTCTCGGCTCTCGCATTCAAGGTTGCAGTGCACCCCTTCTTCGGTCGACTCACCTATGTCCGCGTCTACTCGGGACACCTTGATTCGGGTGGAGCTGTTGCTAACTCCACCAAGGGCAAGAAGGAGCGCATCGGAAAGATCTTCCAGATGCACGCCAACAAAGAGATGCCGGTCGACAGCGTTACCGCCGGACACATCTACGCCGTCATTGGTCTTAAGGACACGACGACAGGTGACACTCTCTGCGACCCCAACGAGCAGGTCGTTCTTGAGTCGATGACCTTCCCCGATCCCGTGATCGAGGTTGCAATCGAGCCGAAGACGAAGGCTGACCAAGAGAAGCTTGGTGTCGCCATTCAGAAGCTCGCCGAAGAAGACCCCACTTTCCGTACCGAACAGAACCAGGAAACTGGCCAGACGGTTATCAAGGGAATGGGTGAACTTCACCTCGACATCCTCGTGGACCGCATGAAGCGTGAATTCAACGTTGAAGCGAACGTAGGTAAGCCGCAGGTTGCATACCGCGAGACCATCCGACGCGTTGTGGACAAGCACGACTACACCCACAAGAAGCAGACGGGTGGATCGGGACAGTTCGCTAAGGTCCAGATCTCCCTGGAGCCGATGGAAGTTGTCGGCGACACGATCTACGAGTTCGACAACAAGGTCACCGGTGGTCGCATTCCTCGCGAGTACATCGGTTCCATCGACCAGGGTTTCCAGGCGTCGATGGCTGTTGGAGTTCTCGCAGGCTTCCCCATGGTTGGCGTCAAGGGAATCATCCTCGACGGTGCCGCCCACGATGTTGACTCGTCTGAAATGGCGTTCAAGATCGCTGGCTCGATGGCATTCAAAGAGGCAGCGCGCAAGGCCGACCCAGTTCTCCTCGAGCCGCTCATGGCGGTCGAGGTTCGTACTCCCGAGGAGTACATGGGAGATGTCATTGGTGACCTAAACAGTCGCCGCGGACAGATCCAGTCCATGGAGGACGCGACCGGCGTAAAGGTCGTTCGCGCCCACGTACCGCTGTCGGAAATGTTCGGCTATGTCGGTGACTTGAGGTCGAAGACCTCCGGTCGTGCGGTGTACTCGATGACGTTCGACAGTTACTCTGAGGTTCCCCGTGCGGTAGCTGACGAGATTATTCAAAAGAACAAGGGCGAGTAATCGCCGCACTACCAGCGCGCAACTAACATAGATACACACCAACTTGCAGAACATTCGGCAGTTACCATTCGCCGGATGCGAAGCAACCGAGTCCTGAGGAGGACCCACAGTGGCTAAGGCCAAGTTCGAGCGGACCAAGCCGCACGTAAACATCGGAACCATCGGTCACGTTGACCACGGAAAGACCACGCTCACCGCAGCTATCTCGAAGGTGCTTGCTGACAAGTTCCCGTCGGCAACTAACGTGCAGCGTGACTTCTCGTCGATCGACTCGGCTCCGGAAGAGCGTCAGCGCGGAATTACCATCAACATCTCGCACGTTGAGTACGAGACCGAAAAGCGTCACTACGCTCACGTAGACGCTCCCGGCCACGCCGACTACATCAAGAACATGATCACCGGTGCAGCTCAGATGGACGGTGCAATCCTCGTGGTTGCAGCAACCGATGGACCGATGGCTCAGACCCGTGAGCACGTTCTGCTCGCGAAGCAGGTTGGCGTTCCCTACCTGCTCGTAGCGCTCAACAAGTCCGACATGGTTGACGACGAAGAGATCCTTGAGCTCGTAGAGCTCGAGGTTCGTGAGCTCCTGTCGAGCCAGGGCTTCGATGGCGACAACGCTCCCGTTGTTCAGGTATCGGGCCTCAAGGCTCTCGAGGGTGACGAGAAGTGGGTTCAGTCCGTTCTCGACCTCATGGTCGCCGTTGACGAGAACATCCCCGACCCCGTACGCGACAAGGACAAGCCGTTCTTGATGCCGGTTGAGGACGTCTTCACGATCACCGGTCGTGGAACCGTTGTCACGGGCCGCGCCGAGCGTGGAACCCTCGCCATCAACTCTGACGTTGAGATCGTGGGAATCCGTCCGACCCAGAAGACCACGGTCACTGGTATCGAGATGTTCCACAAGCAGCTCGACGAAGCATGGGCCGGCGAGAACTGTGGTCTGCTCCTGCGCGGAACGAAGCGTGAAGATGTTGAGCGTGGACAGGTTGTTGTTAAGCCTGGTTCCGTTACTCCTCACACCAACTTCGAGGGAACTGCCTACATCCTTTCCAAGGATGAGGGTGGACGTCACAACCCGTTCTACGGCAACTACCGTCCTCAGTTCTACTTCCGTACCACCGACGTCACCGGCGTCATCACGCTGCCTGAGGGCACCGAGATGGTTATGCCTGGCGACACCACCGACATGACCGTTGAGCTCATTCAGCCCATCGCCATGGAAGAGGGCCTCGGCTTCGCTATCCGTGAGGGTGGCCGCACCGTAGGTGCCGGTAAGGTAACCAAGGTTCTGGCGTAAGTTCAGTAACTCATTACGACGAGGGTCGGGCCGAAAGGCTCGGCCCTTCGTCGTTTAACGCGCGTCCCGTGAGTCGCGCGGTGAGGGCGCGTGCGGCAGCGACGGTCGCCGCGCCAAGGTCGTTCCAGTGCTCGCCGATGGCATCGGTGCGAAAAGTCAATCCGATCGCGGCGGCGGGGTAGCCGTTGCGGTCCAGCGCTGCCGCCCCGACCGAGGAATAGTCGGCAGTGACATCGCCGATCTCGCTCGCCCAACCGCGAGCACGAGTGGTGTCGAGCATACGATCGAGCTCGGTGAGGGTTTGTGGCCCCGCCAATTGACGACGCGTGAGTGATGCGCGGGCGGGGTATAGCGCGCGCACTTGAGGCGCGGTTAGCTGGGCGAGCATCGCTCGTCCGGTGGCCGTCAAGTGGGCGGGCAGCCGCACCCCGACGGCCGAAACCGTAGTGGGAGCGCGCGCTGCCTGAACGCGGGCCGCGTAGCTCACATCGGCCCCGCTCAGCACCGCAAGGTGGGCTACGACGGGGATGGGGGCTTCGCGAGCGAGACTGCGCATAAGTGGTGTCGCCAGCCTGGAGAGGCGTTCGCTGCGCAGGGCGGAACTACCAATCTCGGAGACGAGCGCACTGAGACCATATGTGCGGTCTTCGGGGTAGTGCACGACGAAACCCTCATCCACCATGACGGCAAGCAGTTGGTAGGTGGACGACCGCGGCAGTTCGAGCTCGCGGGCAAGAGCAGAGGCGGGCACTGGTCCCTTGCGTGAGGCAAGGTGGCGCAGAACAGCCATGGTGTTGCGCGCAGCCGGGATAGTTGGCACGGTTCCCCTGTCTGATATATCAGACACCTTATCGCGAATCGCTATCGCACCAGAAGGACGTTCGGCGTTCACTGGGATCATGATCCCTGACCCTCCAGCGCCCGTCGTCATCGGCGTCGGCCCCCTCAGCATTGCCGACGTTGTCGCCGTCGCGCGTCACAAGGCGAGCGTTTCGCTCTCGGCGGATGCCGTCGCCGCCATCGAAGTCTCACGATCGGTAATCGAGAGTCTTGCCGACGACGTGCGACCCCACTACGGAGTCTCCACCGGCTTCGGCGCCCTCGCGACAAAGCACATCGCGCCGGAGCAGAGACTGCAGCTTCAGCGCTCGCTCGTGCGCAGTCACGCGGCGAGTTCCGGAGCAGAAGTGGATGCTGAAGTCGTTCGGGCGACCATGCTGCTGCGACTTTCGACGATGGCCACCGGGCGCACCGGAGTGCGACCAGTGGTCGCCGAAACCTATGCGGCGCTGCTCAACGCTGGCATCACACCAATCGTCGGCGAATACGGCAGCCTCGGCTGCTCAGGCGACCTTGCTCCGCTGGCGCACTGTGCGTTGGCGGTCATGGGCGAGGGAGACGTGAGGGTCGAAGGCGCACGACTGCCGGCATCCACCGCGCTCACGGCGGCGGGCATAGACCCTGTCGTGCTGCACGAGAAAGAGGGCCTGGCGCTCATCAACGGCACGGATGGGATGCTCGGCATGCTGTCCTTGGCAATCACCGACCTTGAGGCGCTGCTCACCAGCGCCGACCTGTCTGCCGCCATGAGCGTGGAAGGGCTTGCCGGAACCGACCGGGTCTTCGCGGAGGATCTGAACGCGCTGCGCCCGCACCCCGGCCAAGCCCGATCCGCCGCAAACATGCGCGCGGTGCTCGCCGATTCGGACACCATCGCAGCCCACGCGACCAGCGGATTTACGCGGGTGCAGGACGCCTATTCCCTACGCTGTGCGCCACAGGTGCATGGTGCGGCCCGCGACACCGTCGACCACACGCGCCGCGTTGCCGAACGTGAGCTGATGAGCGCCATCGACAATCCGGTAGTCACCCTCGACGGCCGTCTAGAGTCGAACGGCAACTTCCACGGAGCCCCGGTCGGCTACGCGCTCGACTTCCTCGCGATCGTCGCCGCCGACGTCGCCAGCATGAGCGAACGTCGCACGGACCGCTTCCTTGACAGCAACCGAAACGGCGGGCTCAACGCCTTCCTCGCCGCCGACCCCGGCGTCGACTCCGGGCACATGATCGCCCAGTACACCCAGGCCGGGATCGTCAGCGAACTGAAGCGACTGGCTTCTGCGGCATCCGTCGACTCGATCCCGACAAGTGCCATGCAAGAAGACCACGTATCGATGGGGTGGAGTGCGGGGTTGAAGCTTCGCCGCAGCATCGACGGACTCGGGCGGGTGCTGGCAATAGAGCTGCTGACCGCGGCCAGAGGGATCGAAATGCGCGGCGAACGCCCGTCGCCGGTATCGGCTGTGGTCATCGCGAAACTTCGCGAACAGGTGCCAGCGGCGGGCCCCGATCGCTACCTTGGCCCCGACATTGCCGCGAGCGTCGACCTTGTCCAGTCTGGCGCTCTCCTGTTAGCAGCGCGCAGCATCACCGAACTTAGCTAGGAGCACCATGATTCAGGCATTCCGCGGAAGCACCCTCAACACTCTCGGCTGGCAGCAGGAGGGCGCATTACGCATGCTGCAGAACAACCTCGACCCCGAGGTCGCCGAGCATCCGGAAGATCTCGTCGTGTACGGTGGCACCGGCAAAGCGGCCAGAGACTGGCCGAGCTACCACGCGATCGTGCGTTCGCTGACGACCCTCAAGGGCGATGAGACTCTGCTGGTGCAGTCCGGCAAGCCGGTCGGGATCATGCAGACGCACGAGTGGGCGCCGCGCGTTCTGCTGGCCAACTCGAACCTGGTGGGGGATTGGGCCAACTGGGATGAATTCCGGCGCCTCGAGCAGCTCGGGCTCACCATGTACGGCCAGATGACGGCCGGATCGTGGATTTACATTGGCACCCAGGGCATCCTGCAGGGCACCTACGAAACATTCTCCGCGGTCGCGGCGAAGCGTTTTGGCGGAACGCTCGCGGGCACCATCACGCTCACGGCAGGTCTCGGGGGAATGGGAGGGGCCCAACCGCTGGCCGTCACCATGAACGACGGCGTGGCGATCTGTATCGACGTTGACCAGAGTCGAATCAGCCGTCGTATCGACCACGGCTACCTCGACGTCGAGGCAAAGTCGTTGGCACACGCCGTAGAACTAGCGGTTGCTGCCCGCGAGGCGAAGAAGCCGCTCTCGATCGGCGTGCTCGCAAACGCCGCCGCAGCGGTGCCCGAACTGTTGGCGATGGGCGCCCCCATCGACATCGTCACCGACCAAACAAGCGCCCACGACCCGCTGGCGTACCTGCCGCTCGGAGTCGACTTTGACGACTGGGAAACCGCTCGCCGCGATCCCGGCTTCGCTCAGCGGGCGCGGGAATCGATGGCGATCCACGTCGAGGGCATGGTCGGGTTCCAGAAGCAGGGAGCTGAAGTGTTCGACTATGGCAACAACATCCGCACCGAGGCGCTGGCGGCAGGGTTTAGTGACGCGTTTGCGTTTCCCGGGTTTGTGCCCGCCTATATCCGTCCCCTCTTCGCCGAAGGTAAGGGCCCGTTCCGGTGGGCCGCCCTCAGCGGCGAGGCGAGCGACATCCATCAGACCGACAAGGCGATTCTCGAGCTGTTCCCCGAGAACGAATCACTGGCACGGTGGATCAAGCTCGCCGGAGAACGCGTACATTTCCAGGGTCTTCCGGCCCGCATATGCTGGCTCGGCTATGGCGAACGCGACAGGGCGGGGCTCCGGTTCAACGAAATGGTGGCGTCGGGCGAGTTGGCCGCGCCGTTAGCGATCGGCCGTGACCACCTCGATAGTGGTTCGGTAGCTTCGCCCTACCGTGAGACCGAGGCCATGAAGGATGGCTCGGATGCCATCGCCGACTGGCCGTTGCTGAACGCGCTCGTCAACACCGCATCGGGAGCGTCCTGGGTGTCGATCCATCACGGTGGTGGTGTCGGGATCGGGCGTTCGATCCATGCCGGTCAGGTATCAATCGCGGATGGAACCGAACTTGCGGCGCAGAAGCTTGAACGCGTGCTCACGAATGACCCAGGCATGGGGGTGATCCGCCACGTCGATGCTGGTTACGATGAAGCCATCGCGGTCGCTGACGAGCGCGGCGTTCGCATCCCCATGAATGAGGCTCCGCTGGCGAAGGGTGACAATGCTCAACTCTGACCCTCTCTGGCCGCGTGCGGGTGACTGGGCGGCGCCTACTGCTGATGAGTGGGCGGATGTCGCGCTGATCGGTATGCCGACCTCACGTACGTCTCTGTCTCCAACGCAATCGCACACCACGCCTCAGGCGGTGCGAGAGGCGCTACGCCGCTACGCCGCGCTGTCTGAGCTTCGGATTGTTGATGCCGGCAATGTGCGCGAACCTGACCTGAATGAGCAGGCCGCAATTGAGGCCGTCGGTGAATTGCGGGCGGAACTGGTCGTCGCCCTCGGAGGGGACAACGCTGCGACGGTGCCGACCGCTCGCGGCCGGTGGGGAGCGCGGATTGCCACAGCAGGACTCATTACCCTCGATGCTCATCACGACCTTCGCGATGGCACCAGCAATGGTTCCCCGGTGCGGCGGCTGCTCGAGGCCGGCCTCGATGGTCGTCGCGTCGTGCAGATCGGCATTGAGCCGCTGGCCAATTCTCGTGCCTATGCCGAACGCGCTCGCGAGGCCGGGATTACGGTCATCACTCGTGACGCGCTGCACTCGCGAACTATGAACGAGGTCATGGCCCGGGCGCTGGACATTGCCGGCGCCGCCGGTGGCCCCATCCACGTCGATCTTGATGTCGATGTGTGCGATCGCGCGGTTGCCCCCGGCTGCCCAGCGTCCGTGCCAGGTGGCATCTCGGCCGTTGACTTGCGGCTGGCTGCTCGACTCGCCGCGGCACATCCGGCAGTCCGCTCAATCGATCTTGTCGAAGTGGACGCCGCCGCCGACACGGCCGACGAACGCACAGTTCGGTTGGTGGCCCTGTGCGTTCTCGAAGCGATCGCGGGGGTGGGGCTGCGATGACAGAAATGGCGCACCCGGGAGCAGCGGCACGAGCCGCAGCAATGACCAGCACGGTGGTCGAGAACATCGGACTGCTACTGACCCATGATCTAGAGCGTCCGGAGATCACCGACGCGGCGATCGTGTTCGAAGCGGGCAGAGTGGTCTGGTGGGGCTCGACGGCGGAGGCGCCCGCGGCGGATACTCGAGTGGATGCTGCCGGCCGGTGCGTTCTTCCCGGTTTCGTCGACAGCCACAGCCACATCATGTTTGCCGGTGACCGCTCGGACGAATTCGAGGCGCGGATGGCGGGCCGTCCGTACGAGGCGGGCGGGATTCGCCGCACCGTAGCCCTGTCCCGTGAGGCCACCGATGAGCAACTGTTGGCGAATGCAACCTCTCTGGTGGGAGAAATGCGGCGGCAGGGTACGACGACCGTCGAGATCAAGAGTGGGTATGGACTCAGCGTGCACGACGAAGCGCGCATGCTGCGGCTCGCGTCGACGCTCACCGAGGAGACAACGTTCCTTGGCGCCCATATTGTGCCCGAAGAGTTTGCTCACGACCATGACGCCTACGTGCGGCTCGTCACAGGCGAAATGCTTGAGGCGTGCGCGCCGCATTCCCGCTGGATTGACGTATTTTGTGACACGGGCGCGTTCTCTGAGGAAGAGACACGCGTCATCATCGCCGCCGGGAAGGCGCGTGGTCTGGGCATCCGCCTGCACGGTGCGCAGTTGCAGGAGTCCGGTGCCGTGCAACTTGCCGTAGAGCTCGGGGCAGCCAGCGTTGATCACTGCACCTACCTGTCCGCTGCCGACGTGGATGCGCTTGCCGGCAGCGACACGGTGGCGGGCTTGCTTCCCGGGGTCGAGTTCTCTACTCATCAGCCCTATGTGGATGCCCGGCGACTGCTCGACGCTGGAGTAACAGTTGCCCTCGCCAGCGACTGCAATCCCGGCTCAAGTTTCACGTCATCCTTGCCGTTCTGCATCGCGCTCGCGGTGCGAGACATGGGGATGACGCCGGCCGAGGCGGTGACGGCCGCGACTCTGGGGGGTGCGCACTCGCTCCGCCGTGAGGATGTCGGGCATCTTCGCCTCGGGGCGAGAGCGAACGCTCAAATTCTGGATGCTCCGCACTACCGTCATTTGGCGTATCGGCCGGGTGTTCCGCTGCTCCACCGCGTCATTGTGGATGGCCAAATCGAGGCAGCGGAGTGCTTCTAGTGAGACGGCGAAAATTGCGACACGCCCGGGTTGCAGCAAATGCCGGGATGTGACAGACTCTTCTAGTTCAACATTTCGCCGCCTCGTGCGTGCGGATCACTCCCCGGCAGTGCATAGTTCCACAACGTGTGTTTCACACCGCGTGTAGTAGCTAGGCCGCAGGGAGCAGAACCAAGCTTAACCAACTCCCCACAAATCATCGTTAACACGATGCTGCTGCGGGAGACGTTCGCGCCGGCTCGCTGGCGCGGATTCCTCGCGGCCCCGCGGGTTGGTATCACAAGCAGTGACAGCAAGAACTTGACAGATAAATAGTGGTGCGAAAGCAGAAGTGCTGAGCGTCTTCGGGTGGCAACATCCGGGGCCGAACAGCCCAGGTGCACGCAGTGCAGCCAAAGTACTAAGGGAAGAGAGCCAGTCATGGCGGGACAGAAGATCCGCATCCGACTCAAGTCGTACGACCACGAGGTCATCGACTCATCGGCACGCAAGATCGTTGACACGGTTACCCGCGCGGGTGCCACGGTAGTAGGCCCGGTGCCGCTGCCCACTGAGAAGAACGTGGTTGCGGTTATCCGCTCACCTCACAAGTACAAGGACAGCCGCGAGCACTTCGAAAAGCGCACCCACAAGCGGCTCATCGACATCATCGACCCGACGCCCAAGGCTGTGGATTCGCTCATGCGTCTCGACCTGCCGGCCGACGTCAACATCGAGATCAAGCTTTAGCTCGCGCAGTTATTGAGCGACTGAGCCGATAAGGAAAATAATGTCTACAACTAAGACGACCAAGGGTCTGCTGGGCAAGAAGCTCGGCATGACGCAGGTGTGGGACGAGAACAACAAGCTCGTACCCGTAACCGTTGTCGAAATCACCCCGAACGTGGTCACGCAGTTGCGTACCCCCGAGGTTGACGGATACAGCGCAGTCCAGATCGCGTACGGCCAGATTGACCCCCGCAAGGTCACCAAGCCGCTCACCGGTCACTTCGACAAGGCAGGCGTCACGCCTCGCCGTCACCTCACCGAGATTCGCACCCCTGACGCAGCGGAATACACCGTTGGCCAGGAGCTCGCAGTCGACATCTTCACCCCGGGCTCGAAGGTCGACGTTGTCGGCACGAGCAAGGGTAAGGGTTTCGCCGGTGTAATGAAGCGCCACAACTTCAAGGGCGTTTCCGCAAGCCACGGTGCACACCGTAACCACCGCAAGCCTGGTTCCATTGGTGCCTCGTCGACCCCCAGCCGTGTCTTCAAGGGCATGCGCATGGCCGGTCGTATGGGTGGTGACCGTGTAACGG
>Ga0209344_10001120_pt1 | contig 37236 bp, 33 predicted proteins | sample Cruoilmetagenom6_FD_187293 | JGI IMG/M metagenome (GOLD analysis project Ga0209344, IMG submission 187293) | Oil polluted marine microbial communities from Coal Oil Point, Santa Barbara, California, USA - Santa Barbara Oil Seep Sample 6 (SPAdes)... | ecosystem: Environmental > Aquatic > Marine...
GGGGGGGGGGGGGGGGGAGCCACGAGTGCGGTGGTTCGGATCGCTCCCAAAGACTCTTTGTTCGGCCCTTCGGGCCGACCCCCACCCTTGATCCCTCCCCACAAGGGGGAGGGAGAAGAAGGGCTCGCAATGACGGGGAGAGTTGGGTGCACCAAACACCATCCTCATCCTGAGCCTGTCGAAGGATGGGCCGCACCCACAGCGCTAAAACCCTCGTGGTTCGACAAGCTCACCATGAGGGTTTGGGGGGCTTTGCGCCTCTTAACTCCCTCGCCCCTTCGGGGAGAGGGTTGGGGTGAGGGGGCCTTTGCCCGTGACCGTTGGCCTTGCCCTCCTTCTTGCCCGGACATCGCATGGACCCTCGGGTCAAGCCCGAGGGAAGGAAGGCGAGGATTAGTCGTTCAATTCCGCGATGTCGCGATATAATTCCAGACTTTCCGGATTGGCCAAGGCATCGGTGTTTTTCACCACCCGTCCGTGAATGGTATCACGCACCGCGATTTCGGAAATCTTGCCTGACCGCGTGCGCGGGATGGCGCTGACGGCGATGATTTTTGCCGGCACATGGCGTGGGGTGGCACCCTGGCGGATCCGGGTCCGGATCTCCTTGACCAGCTCATCGGTCAATGCCGTGCCCGGGCGCAGCTTGACGAAGAGGATCACCCGCTGGTCGCCATCCTTGTCCTGCCCCACGGCGATGGCTTCTTCCACATCGGCGATGGTTTCCACCTGCCGGTAGATTTCCGCCGTACCGATCCGCACCCCGCCCGGATTAAGCGTGGTGTCGGAACGGCCGTGAATGATGAAGCCGCCCGAGGGGCGTTTTTCGACGAAATCACCATGGGCCCAAAGCCCGGGAAAGCGGTCGAAATAGGCGCTGTGATAGCGGGTGCCATCCTCGTCGCCCCAGAAACTGACCGGCATGGAGAGATGGGCATTGCGGCAGACGAATTCGCCGGCCTCGCCGCTGACGGGGTTCCCCGCGTCATCGAGCGTATCCACATCCATGCCCAAAAGCGCGCATTGCAGCTCGCCGCGATAAACCGGCAGAAGTGGATTGCCGCCGAGGAAACAGGCGCAGATATCGGTGCCGCCGGAAATCGAGGCCAGATGCACATCCGCCTTCCAGTCGGCATAGACATAGTCGAAACTCGGCGGTATCAGCGGCGAGCCGGTCGAAAGGATCAGCCGGAGCGTGTCGAGCTTGTGGGTTTGTCCCGGCTTCAGCCCGGCCTTGAGGCAGGCATCGATATATTTGGCCGAGGTGCCAAAGATGGCGATCTCTTCGCTATCGATCAGATCAATCAGCCTTTCGGGCGCGGGATAAAAGGGATTGCCGTCATAGGTGACCAGCACGGCCCCGAGCGCGAGGCCGGAAACCTGCCAGTTCCACATCATCCAGCCGCAGGTGGTGAAATAGAAAAACCGCTCGCCCGGCTTGATATCGCAATGCAGCTTTTGTTCCTTCATGTGCTGGATCAGCAATCCGGCGGCTGAATGGGTAATGCATTTCGGCTTGCCCGTGGTGCCCGAGGAAAAAAGGATCACCAAAGGCGCTGCAAACGGCAGCCGGTTGAAGGCTATGGTTTCGGGCGCAAACGGCGCCAGCCAGTCGGCCATGGTGGTGGCGGGGAGGGTGGAGAGGCTCTCGGGCACATTGTCGCCGAGAATGATGATCCGCGTCAGCGGCGTGCCTGCGGCCACGGCGGCAATGGTTGGGGCGACGTCGATTTTCTTGCCGGCATATCCATAGCCGGGCACGGCGACCAGCACTTTGGGTGCGATCTGGCAGAGGCGGTCACTGGCACCGGCGGGGCCGAAATCGGGCGAACAGGATGACCAGATCGCCCCGATGGCTGCGGTGGCCAGATAAAAGATAATCGCTTCAATATCATGGGTGACAATCGCGCCGACCCGATCGCCCGCGATAACACCTTCGGCGCGCAAGGCCTGTTCGGCCCGTGAGACCGCGTCATAAAGGTCGCGCCGGGTGATGGCGCGCTTTGTGCCGTCGTCGCGATGGGCGATGATGGCGAGACTGTCATCGGGATCGCGCAGCAGGTTTTCGGCGTAATTGAGCCGCGCGCCGGGATAAAATTGCGCATCGCGCAGGGTCGCGCCGGGGATGAAAGCGGCATCGCCCTTGTCGCCGATAATCGCCAAATCGTCCCAGAGCGCATCATAAAAAGCGTCCGGGGACTTGATCGACCAGTCGAGGAGGGCCGGGTAATCATCGGGCGCGGCGCCATGCTGGGCATGGGTTTTCTCGGCAAATTGCCAGAGCGCTGACTGGTGTTTATGGTCGGGTTTTGGTGCCCATATGTAAGGGATATTGTCAGCCATACTAACCCCCTAACGTTCGAGGCAAAGGGCAATGCCCATGCCGCCGCCAATGCAGAGTGCGGCGAGGCCGCGTTTGGCATCGCGCTTGATCATTTCATGCACCAGCGTCACCAGCACCCGCGCGCCCGACGCGCCGATCGGATGGCCGATGGCAATCGCGCCGCCATTGACATTGACCCGTTCGGGATCAAGGGCGAGATCCTGCATTACCGCGAGGCTTTGGGCGGCAAAGGCTTCGTTAAGTTCCCAAAGGTCAACATCATTGATCGCCCAGCCGGCCTGTTTCAAGGCTTTCTGGCTGGCGCTGATCGGGCCAAGGCCCATCACCTGCGGATCAAGCCCGGTATGGGCAAAGCCGGCAATCCGCGCCAGGGGCGCAGAGCCACTGGATTTGAGCGCGGCGTCTGACATCAAGACCACTGCCGCCGCACCGTCATTGATCCCCGAGGCATTGGCGGCGGTGACGCTGCCTTCGGCGGCAAAGGCCGGTTTCAGCCGTGCCATGCTCTCAAGGGTGGCGTCGTGACGGATATATTCGTCATCGCTCACAATTGTATCGCCCTTGCGGCCGGTAATGGTGACCGGGGCGATTTCGTCCTTGAAGCGTCCGGCCTTTGCGGCAGCGGAAGCACGCTGTTGCGAGGTCAGCGCAAACTGGTCCTGCGTCTCGCGGCTGAGCTTATAAAGCTTGGCGACATTTTCCGCCGTCACCCCCATCGGATAGCCGTAAAACGCATCCGACAAGCCGTCGCGCATGACCGTGTCGATGAAACTGATATCGCCGAGCTTGTGGCCCTGGCGCAGCACCGCGACATGGGGGGCCCGGCTCATGCTTTCCTGCCCGCCTGCAATCATGATCTCGGCATCGCCCGCCATGATCTGCCGGCTGCCGAGGGCCACGGCGCGTAACCCCGAGCCACAGACCTGATTGATATTGAGCGCCGGGGCCGAATCAGGGAGCCCGGCCAGCCGGGTTGCCTGCCGGGCCGGGTTCATCCCCACCCCACCAGTCAGCACCTGCCCCATAATGCTTTCATCAATCTTGCCGGGATCAATCCCGGCATCGGCGAGGACTGCTTTGATGGCGGTTGCGCCAAGCTGATGCGCTTCAAGGCTCGACAGCGCCCCGTTAAACGCCCCGACCGGGGTGCGCCGCGCCGCAGTAATGAAAATGTCTTTCTGGCTCATGCTCTCTCCTCCCGCGCCGCCACTCATCGGCGGCCCGTCACAGTTTTTTCTAGCTAGCGCTTGCGCATGGGTCAGAGATAGACGTATTTATACGTCATGGCTGCACATGATGACCGACGCGACAATGACCGGACCGAACCCATGCGCTTTGCGCTGGAAGCGCTGCCCGTGCCCATGGTCTATGCCGCCCACCGCATCATCCGGGCGGTCAATGCAGAATTTGCCGCTTTGTTCGGTTATGAGCGCGACGAATTGAGCCATCAAAGCTTCAACATCCTTTATCCCAAGCTGGCCGATTTCATCATGGTTGGGGAGATGTGGCGCGCCAATTTTGCCGGCGGACGCTCTTATGAAGACGAGCGCATCATGCAAAAGCGCGACGGCACGAAATTCTGGTGCCGGGTGCGCGGCCGCTCCATGCTGGCTGAAGACCCGTTTTCCGAGGCGATCTATTGCTTCGATGCCATGCCCCGTCCGGTGCATCCCGCCCGGTCCGGCCTGACCCCGCGCCAGACCCAGATTGTGACCCTTGTGGCCCAGGGCAAGACCAATAAGGAGATCGCCCGCGAAACCGGGTTGTCCCAGCGGACGGTGGAAACCCATCGCCTGCGCATCATTCGCGCCCTCGGCCTGTCCAATAGCGCCGAACTGGTCGCCTGGTTCATGCAGCAGGGCGGCACATCGTGAACAACAGTGGACAATTTTGCTAGAGCAGGAATTTATTCCGCCAAACTTAGACTCATTCTAAGTTATTGAAAAATTTGTTGAATTTGGAAAATTACCGGGATAGGCATGGCCCAGCCATTTCGATGGCGGGACTTTTAACCCCGTTGATCGAGGATGTTTCGGGCGTTAGCCGCCAGACCGGGTTTTTCCCCGGACAGCTTCCTTGCTGCAGCGGGATTCTTGCAATCACCAGGCCTTGAACCTGATCGGAGCCCGATTCTGATGACCAAACGCGCGTTCAGCACCTCCTTGCGTGCCGCAACCCTTGCGGCAGTTTTTGCCTTTTCTGTCCTGCCGCTGCAGGCCGAAGAGCTGACCATCACCCATGCCCAGGGTGAAACCAAGGTTGCGGCCAATCCGCAATCGGTTCTGGTTTTCGATTATGCCGCCCTCGACACGCTGGATGCCCTGGGGATCAAGGTGACCGGTGTGCCCGGCTCCAACCTGCCCCCGTTCCTGTCGCAATATCAAAGCGATGACTATTTGAAGATCGGCTCGCTGTTCGAGCCCGATTATGAAGCGGTTGCCGCTGCCAATGCCGATCTGGCCATTGTCGCCGGCCGTTCGTCCAGCGCCTATGAGCAGCTTTCCGCCATTTTGCCGACAGTGGATCTTTCCAACGGTTGGGATGATTTCACCGGCGCGGTGAAGACCAATAGCAAGATCATGGGCGAGATTTTTGGCAAGCAGGCCGAGATCGACACGATGATCGCCGATTTTGACAACAGCGTTGCTGATTTCAAGGCTGAGGCACCAAAGCTTGGCACGGCGCTGGTCGTTCTGACCAATGGCGGCAAGGTGACCGCCTATGGCCCCGGCTCACGCTTCGGTCTGGTCTTTGACACGCTTGGCCTTGCACCCGCTGTTGCCGATGTGGAAGCGGCAACCCATGGCGAGGCTATTTCGTTCGAGTTCATCCTCGAGGCCAATCCGGACTGGCTGATCGTCATCGACCGGGATGCAGCCACCGGCACGGCCAGTGGGGCTGCCGAACAGGTGCTCGACAATGAACTGATCCACCAGACCAAGGCCTGGCAGAACAAGCAGATCGTCTATGTCGATCCCGTGCGCTGGTACATCGTCAATGGCGGCCTGCGCAATATGCACATCATGGTCGATGAGTTGAAATCAGCCATGCTGCCCTCGCAATAACCCTCTGACCATTTGATGAGGACGGGCGGAGCCGCCGGGACGTTTACGGCGGCTCCTTCATGTCCTTGACGGGAGCAGATATGCGCCTGCTGATTGCCCTCATCGCTGTATTTGTTCTGGCCGTGATCAGCCTGTTCATTGGCGTCAGCCACGTCTCTCCCATGGCGCTGTTTTCCGCTGAGCCGGATGCGCGCCAGCTTCAAATTCTCCTCATCAGCCGCATTCCGCGCACCCTTGCGATCCTTCTGTCCGGCACCGCCATGGCCGTTGCCGGCATGATCATGCAAATGCTCACCCGCAACCGCTTTGTTGAACCCTCGACGGCGGGTACCGTTGAATCCGCCAGTCTTGGCATTCTGACGGCCACCCTTCTGGCCCCTGCCATGCCGCTATTTGGCAAAATGCTGGTCGCCGGGGTGTTCGCCATGGCCGGGACCATGCTGTTCCTGCGCATATTGCGCGTCATTCCCTTGCGTTCGGTGCTGATCGTGCCCTTGATCGGCATGATGCTGGGCGGGGTGATCAATGCGGTGACCACTTTCATCGCCTATCGCTATGACCTGCTGCAGTCGCTCAATGCCTGGACCATTGGCGATTTTTCCGGCGTGCTGCGCGGGCGTTATGAACTGCTCTGGATCACCCTTGGCCTGACCCTTGCCGCCTATCTGGCCGCCGACCGGTTTACCGTTGCGGGCATGGGCGAGGCCTTTGCCACCAATCTCGGGATGACCTATCGCCGGGTGATGACGCTCGGGCTGATCATTGTCTCCATGGTCACCGCCATTGTGGTGGTCAGCGTCGGCATCGTGCCGTTTCTGGGGCTGGTCGTGCCCAATCTGGTGCGCATGGTTTTAGGCGATAATCTGCGCCGGGCCCTGCCCTGGATTGCCATTGTGGGGGGCGGGTTTGTCCTCGCCTGCGATATCGCCGGCCGTCTTGTCCGCTTCCCGTATGAAATTCCCATCGGCACCGTCGCCGGTGTGGTGGGCAGCGTGCTGTTCCTTTACGTGCTGTTGCGAAGGGGGGCGCATGTCGGCTAATCCCTTGCGGCTTCGCCCTGTCCTCACCCTGCCGGTTCTGCTGGTGGTAACCCTTGGCGTCTCGGTGCTGTTCATGACCCTTAATGCCCGGGGCAATTGGGGTTTCGTGCTGCCATTTCGCAGCACCAAATTGCTGGCGCTGGTGCTGATCGCCTATGCCATTGCCGTCTCCACCGTGCTGTTCCAGACCGTCACCAATAACCGCATCCTGACCCCGGCCATTATGGGGTTTGACGCGCTTTACATGCTGATCCAGACCCTGCTGCTGTTCTTTGCGGGGAGCGCCGTCAACCAGCTGGGCCCCGAGCTGAAATTTGCCATTGAAACCCTGGCCATGGTCAGTTTTGCAACCCTCCTCAATACCTGGCTGTTTTCCGGCCGGGTCAGGAGCCTCCATCTGATGGTGCTGGTTGGCATTATCTTCGGGGTGCTGTTCCGCTCGATCGCCAATTTCCTGCAACGCCTGATTGACCCCAATGCCTTTGTGGTTTTGCAGGATTCCATGTTTGCCAGCTTTAATACCTTTGACCGGGATCTGCTGGGCATTGCCGCCATCGTCATCATCGTCAGCAGCCTGTTGGGTTTGCGTTTGCTATCCACCCTTGATGTGCTGGCGCTGGGGCGCGAGACGGCGATCAATCTCGGCGTCGCCCATCGCCGGGTTGTTACCCTCATTCTGATGCTGGTGGCGGTGCTGGTTTCTGTCTCCACCGCCCTTGTCGGCCCGGTGACGTTTTTCGGCCTGCTGGTGGCCAATCTCGCCTATGTGCTGACCGGCAGTCACAAGCATGTCTTCATCCTGCCGGTCGCGGTGATGCTGGCCATTATCAGCCTTGTCGGCGGCCAGCTGATTGTCGAGCACGTGTTCGGCTTTGATACCAGCCTCTCGATCATCATCGAGTTTCTCGGCGGTCTGGTCTTCATCTTTCTCATTCTCAAGGGAGCGGCGCGATGATTGCAGTCGAAAACCTGACCAAGGCCTATGGCGGCACTGTCGTGGTCGACGGGGTGTCCCTCAACCTGCCGGCGGGGGGCATTACCTCAATCATCGGGCCCAATGGTGCCGGCAAATCCTCGCTGATGTCGATGATCAGCCGCCTCTTGCCCATGGATGCGGGGCGCGTGCTGGTCGATGGGCTTGATGTCACCCGCACCCCCTCGGACGAACTGGCACGGCGGCTCGCCATCCTTCGGCAGGACAATCATATCGGCACCAGGCTGACGGTGGATGATCTCGTCGCCTTCGGGCGCTATCCCTATACCAAAGGCCGGCTGACCGGGGACGATCTGGAACATATCGACAAGGCTATCGGTTATCTCAATCTTGAAGGATTGCGCGGCCGGTTTCTCGATGAGCTCTCGGGCGGCCAGCGCCAGCGCGCCTTTGTCGCCATGGTTTTGTGTCAGGACACCGATTTCGTGCTGCTCGACGAGCCGCTCAATAATCTCGATCTCAAGCATGGCGTCGAGATGATGAAAGTGCTGCGGCGTGCGGCAACCGAGCTGGGGCGCACCTTTGTGCTGGTGCTGCACGATATCAATTTCGCCTCCTGCTATTCCGACAATATCGTTGTGATGCAGGATGGCAAGATCGCCTGCCAAGGCACGCCGACCGAAGTCATCACCCCTGAAATCATGCGTGAAATCTATCAGATCGACATCAAGGTGCATCACATCGGTGGGCAGTTGATCAGCGTTTATTATAATTAAAGTACAGCGAGCGAATATGACCACCAGTGAAAAGATCATCGAACGTGTCCGCCACGAACTGAAATTCCGCCTTGCCAGCGTGGTCTCCAATACAAGGCTGACCCCCAATATGGCGCGGATCATTGTGCATTCGCCCGATCTCGCCGGGTTCAAGAGCCTCGCCTATGACGATCACGTCAAACTGTTCTTTGCCCCCGAGGGGGGCGAGCTGGCCTTGCCCCGGCCGGGGCCCAACGGGTTGATCTTTCCTGAAGGCGTGCCACGTCCCGAAGGGCGCGATTATACCCCGCGCGCCTTTGACCCGGTGACGAATAATCTCACCCTTGATTTTGTCATTCATGGCGAGGGGATTGCCACCAGCTGGGCCGCGACGGCCAAGCCCGGCGACCAGATCGGCATTGGCGGGCCGCGCGGCTCGTTTGTGGTGCGCGCCGAATTTGACTGGTATTTGCTGGTTGGGGACGAAACCGCGCTCCCCGCCATTGGCCGCCGCATCGAGGAACTGCCGACCGGGGCAAATGTCATGGCCTTTGTTGAAATCGCCACTGCCGCCGAACGGCAGCAGTTTGAGACCAATGCCAGTCTCGACATGCACTGGATTGCGCGTAATGGCATGACCCCGGGCAAGCTCGACCTGCTGGTCCAGGCCATTGCGGCGGCCAGATTTCCCGAAACGCAGGGCTATGCCTTCGTTGCCGGGGAGGCCGCCATGTCCAAAGCGGTCCGCGAGCATCTGATCGGTGCGCGCGGGTTCGACGAAGACCATATCAAGGCCGCCGGCTATTGGCGTCTGGGGGATGCCGGTTTTGACGATGGCCATGCCCATTGAGCGGGCAGGGCGGGTAAAATCCGGCAGGGATTGCGCCTGAAACAGACCGGACTTGTCATAAAGGATATATACCAGTTAGACATCAGCTGAAAAATCCATGATGATGGCGCGGCGTGTCCCTTGATCGGATGCGCCCCGGATTTGAGGAGGTCCCATGGAGACGTCAGCACTGCTCGCGCATTTGAAAACCGCGGTCACCAGCGTGGAGACGTCGCTGCCGCTGCATAAGCGGCTTAAAACCGCGCTGGAAGACCTGATCAGCGACAACAGCCTGAAGCCGGGCACGGCCTTGCCGGGCGAACGGGCGCTGTCCGATGCGGTGAACCTGTCGCGCGTCACCGTGCGCAAGGCGATCGCGCTTCTGGTGGAAGAGGGCTATTTGCACCGCCGTCATGGCGCGCGCACCGAGGTGCGCTCGCGGGTCGAGAAATCCATGGCGACCCTCACCAGCTTTTCCGAGGACATGACCGCACGCGGCCTGAAACCGGGATGTATCTGGCTGAACAAGAAAATCAGCCGCCCATCCCCCACCGAAATGATGGCGCTCGGCATATCGAGCGATACCCAGGTCATTCGCATGACCCGCATCCGGATTGCTGATGGCACGCCGATGGCGCTGGAGATTTCGACGGTGCCGGTAAAATTCCTGCCCTCGCCGGATCTGGTCGGCGATTCGCTTTATGAGGCGCTCGACAAGCTGGGGGCCCTGCCGCAACGGGCCATTCAGCGCATGCGCTCGCGTCTGGCCTCCGCCCATGATGCCGAGCATCTCAAATGCGATATCGGTTCGCCCATGCTGATCATGGAGCGCCGCTGCTTTCTCGCCGACGGGCAGATCGTCGAACTCTCGGAAAGCCGCTATGTCGGCGACATCTACGATTTCGTTCTGGAATTACAACGATAATACCAGTCATAAACTGGTTGCAATCTGGTATAGCAGCGCTATCGTGATAGCCAGCAGGGAGAATGATGATTGCAACGTGACGCGCTTTATCAGGGTCTGATCGTATCATGCCAGCCGGTGCCGGACGGCCCGATGGACCGGGCCGAAATGGTGATCGGCTTTGCCCTCGCCGCCCTGCAATCAGGTGCCACCGCCTTGCGGATTGAATCCGCCCCTTATGTGAAGGCCGTGCGCGCTGCAACCGGCGCGCCGATCATCGGCATTGTCAAACGCGATCTTGACGACAGCCCCGTCCGCATCACCCCCTTTATTGCCGATGTCGATGCGCTGGCCGATGCCGGTGCCGACATTATTGCCTTTGACGCGACCGATAGGCCCCGCCCCGCGACCATGCAGGCGCTTGTCGATGCGGCCAAGGCCCGCGGCAAGCTGACCATGGCCGATTGCTCCAGCCTCGAAGATGCCCGCGCGGCTCTCGCTGCCGGTGTCGATTTCGTTGGCACAACCCTTTCAGGCTATGTCGGGGATGATGAGCCCGTCGATCCCGATCTCGCCCTGATCGCCGCCATGCGCCGTCTGACCCCTTATGTGATCGCCGAGGGGCGTATCCGCACCACCGAACAGGCCGCTGCCGCCGCTGCGGCGGGCGCGTTCTCTGTCGTGGTCGGTTCCGCAATTACCCGCACCGAACATGTCACCTCATGGTTCCGCGAGGCGCTCGATGAGGCCTATAAACCGAACGAGATCGGCAAGGGCGTTCTGGCGATTGATATTGGTGGCTCCAAATCCCTGGCGGTATTGATCGAAAACTATGCGGTGACGCGCGAGGTGCAGGTGCCGACGAAGCGCGACGGGAGCCCCGATCAATGGCTGGCCGATATCGCCGCAGCGATTACCGATTGGCAGGGCGGTTATGAAGCGGTCGGCATTGCTGTCACCGGCGCGGTCGGCAACGGCAATTGGTCCGCGCTCAATACCGCAACCCTCAATATTCAAGGCGAATATCCCCTGGTTCAAAAGGCGGGCGAAATTTTTGCCGCTCCCGCCTTTGCCATGAATGATGCGCAGGCTGCCGCCTGGGGCGAATATCGCTTTGGCGGCCATGATGCCAAAAACATTGTCTTTCTCACCATTTCCACCGGCATTGGCGGCGGCATCGTGCTCAATGGCCGTCCCCTTTTGGGCATTGCCGGTCATTTCGGCCTGTTGCGCGGCCCATCGGGCGGCGCGGGGCCTCTGGAAGATCAGGTCTCGGGCCGCTGGATTGCAGCGCAAGCCAAGGCGGCAGGGCACGCGGTTGAAGCCCCGGATGTGTTTGCGGCAGCGCATGAGGGCGCGGATTGGGCCCGCCGGATCATTGGTGCATCGGCGGCAAAAGTGGCATTGTTGTGCCAGGACATTCATATGATGATTGACCCGGATTGCATCGTTATCGGCGGTGGAATCGGGTTGGCGGCCGGGTATCGTGAACAGGTCGAAAAGAACCTGGCCGGCCTGCCGGACCGCCTGCGGCCACGGCTGATTGCGGCAAGTCTCGGCCCAAGGGCCGGCGTCATCGGCGTGGCAGACATGGCCAAAAGCCATGGCGCAGAAGCAGGGGCGGCGAAGGCCGCGGCTATCTCCAATTAGGTTTAACACCAAGGATGGGAAAAATGCTGAATTCTGGAAAATCATTACTCGCGGGCCTCGGCCTGCTGACAGCGGGCCTGCTCGCCGCCACCACAGCCCAGGCTGAAGTTACCGTGCTCGGCTGGCCGGGCGGCGCTGAGGAAACGGCCCTCCGTGCCGTGGTCGAAGCCTATAACGGTCAGGACGCCGTGGCGGCCGACGACAAGGTCGAGCTGTTGTTTTTCAACCGCGATGGCTTTTACGACAAGCTGCAGGCCGATATGGCCGCAGGGTCTGACGCCTTCGACATCAACCTGATCGCCACCTATTCCATCGGCCGCTATGCGCCTTATATGGAGCCGGTTGATCTGGGCGCCGGGGCTGCCGATGTCTTTGGCGATGCCGTTCTGGAAACCACTCAGTTCGAGGGCAAGCAATATGGCGTGCCGACGGATTTGTCGCTGCACTTCATGTATTTCCGTCAGGACCTGATGGACGAACTGATGGGCGATGACGCTGCCAAGGCGAAATATGCCGAGATTGCGCAAAAATATCTCGGTGAAGCCCTGACCCCGAAAGATCCCGATGAGTGGACCTGGAATGATTGGGCCGCGACCGCGCTTTATTTCACCAAATCGGTCAATCCCGACAGCCCGACCCGGTATGGCACCGTGCTGCAGATGAAGAACCTGTTGTTCAACATGATGGTGTTCCAGTCCCTGCCGCGCGCCTATGGTGCCGACTGGATGGATGCAGACGGCAATATCACCGTCGATTCCGAGGCCTATCGCAAGGGTCTCGAGCTTTATAAAATGCTCTATGATGCCGGCGCGACGCCCAAGGATTCCCTCAGCTATGAATATGCTGAAACCAATGCCGCCTTTGCCGCAGGGCAAGCGGCAACGGCCCTGCAATGGAATGCGGCAGCGGGTGAATTGACCAATCCTGAAACCGCTCCGGCTGTTGCTGAAAGCGTTGGCATTGTTGCCCCGCCGGCAGGCCCCGAAGGCCGGTTTGACCATATCCATGGTCTGGGTCTTGGCCTTAACGCCAATGCCAAGAACAAGCCCGGCGCCACCAAGTTCCTGCAATGGCTCGCCACTGAAGATGCAGCGCTAATGTATGCCCGCAATGGCGGCTCCCCGGCACTGACCCCGGCCGTTGTGGCCAAGGTTGCCGAAGAGCGGCCCGATCTGGTCAAGCTTGGCGATTTTGCCGGCAAGTACGGCTATGTCATGAATGGGGCGACCTCGGGCAAGGCCCTGTCGGTCTATGAATTGCAGGCCAAGGAATTCACCGGCTACTGGTCAGGTCAGACCTCGCTCGATGATGCCCTCGCCAATACGGCTGCGGGCATGGCAGAGCTGCTGAAATAAGCCTTTTACACAATATGGGATGCGGGCAGAGTGCCCGCATCCACCAGTTCCGGGATTTGAGATGAAAGTCGGCAGCCGCAGCGAATGGCGAATCCTGACCACGCCGCTGGTCGGCTTTTTGCTGTTGTTCCTCGGCTTTCCCATTATCGTCAATCTGGTCTACTCGGTCTCCAACGTGACCTTCGAGACCTTGCGCAGCCCCACCATTACCGGCTTTTCCAATTATATTGCCCTGCTCGGGGAAGGCGATTTCTGGCGGGCGAGCTGGTTTTCCCTCCGCTTTGGCACCATCACCGCCCTCGTTGAATGTGGCATCGGGCTGGCCCTTGCGATCTTTCTGGCTCCGCTTCTGTCCAAGCGCGCCTTCCTGATGGCACCGTTGATGCTGCCCTTAATGGTCGCCCCCGCCATGGTCGGGCTGATGTATCGTCTGGTGCTGCACGAATTTGTCGGCCCGGTGCCCTATTATCTTTATGAATGGTTCGGCGACAGCCCGACCTTCTTTAGCGTTGAGGCCGCATTCTGGACGCTGATCGTGGTCGAGACCCTGCAATGGACGCCCTTCGCTTTTCTGCTGTTTTACATGGCCTATCGCGCCGTGCCCGATGACGTGCATGAGGCGGCAACCATTGATGGCGCAACGCCTTTGCAGATTCTGCGCACCATTGACCTGCCCCTGATGCTGCCGACGATTGTCATCGCCTTCTTCATCCGTTTCATCGACGGGTTCCGCGTCTTTGATAATGTCTACACCCTGACCGGCACCGGCCCGGGCGGCTCGACCACATCGCTGTCGATCTATATTTACGAGGCCTTCTTCAAACAGGGCGCGATCGGCAAGGCCGTGGCCGCCTCCATGGTGTTGTTCATTGCCTCCTTTGCTGTTCTGTTTGGCCTCAACTGGCTCTCAAGCCGCAAATCCGGGGAGCAGGGCGCATGATCGCGGCATTGCGTTGGGTTGTTTTCATCATCGCTGCGCTGGCGATGAATTTCCCGGTGATCGTCACGCTTGTGACCTCGTTCAAGAGCGCGCGCGAGATCACCACCAATCCCGGTTTCTGGATCAATGAGCCGACCTTTGCCAATTATCTGCAAGTGCTCGAAGTCTCTGACCGGCTGAACATTTTCGCCTATCTATGGAACAGTCTCGCCGCCGCCCTGATTGGCACCACGCTGGCGCTGATCCTCGCCTTTCCCGCAGCCTATGCCATTGCCCGGGGGAATTACGGACGGCGGATATTGATGCCAAGCGTTGTCAATTTGCGTGCCGTGCCCCTCATCATTTTCGCCATTCCCATCTATATGATGTTCCAGTGGATGGGCCTTTTGGATACCCAATTGGGCCTCGGGCTGATGCTGACCATCGTCAATCTGCCTTTGGCGCTGGTCATTTTAGTCAATGCGATTGCCGAAGTGCCGCTCGATCTCGATGAAGCGGCGAAAATGGATGGGGCGAGCACCTTCCAGATCATGTTCGGCATTATCCGTCCGGTCGTCCGTCCGGCCATCGTGACCACCTTTATTTTCGGCTTCATCACCGCCTGGAATGAATTCCTGTTCGGGCTGATGCTGACCACCAACAAGGCCGTGCCGATGACGGTCGGGGCCTCGTTCTTTTTCTCGGCCAGCGGCGGCGGGGTGCAATGGGGCCCGGCCTCGGCGGTGATGATCATCGGCGCACTGCCGCCCATGCTGCTGGGCCTCGTCATGTACCGGCAGATTTCCGGTTCCATGACGGCGGGGGCGGTGAAGGGCTAGCGGATCAGGTTTTGCTGGAAATACGCTTCGTCATCGCGAGGCGCGTAGCGCCGTGGCGATCGAGAGCGGGTTGCACGTGCGGTTCTGAAACCCTCGTGGTTCGACAGGCTCACCATGAGGGTTTGGGGCCCACAGTGTCATTCCCGCGCAGGCGGGAATCCAGCAGCGGGCAGTCCTGCCCGCACAAGGCTTCTTCGCACCGCCGACGCGGCGCACTGGATTCCCGATCGGGTCGGGAATGACGTTGGGGATGGGTTATTACGGCTCCCATCCTCATCCTGAGCCTGTCGAAGGATGGGCGGCAGGCGCGGTGTTTGAACCCTCGTCCTTCGACAAGCTCAGGATGAGGGTTTGGGGGGCCGTGCCAATTCCCACCCCCTTTTTGCCCGGACTTGATCCGGGCATCCATTCGGTGTGGCGGATATCGCATGGACCCTCGGGTCAAGCCCGAGGGAGAAGGAAGAGGCCCCCGCGCGCCTTTGGCGCTCGCAATGATGGCGCAGGGCTTTTAGGCCTCAACCGGCACGGCCTGGCGCATATACTGGTCCAGCTCGGCCTTGGCCGCATTGGCTGCCGGGACAAGCGCCTGACGGCGTGCTTCCAGATCATCCGCATCGGTGCGGCAGGCAATGACGAATTTTTGCAGCTTGTGGCGCAAGGCCAGCGTGCCGAACACGGCGCAGCCACCGGCCAGATTATGGGCGATATCCGAAGCCTCGGACCGGTTGCCCGCCGCCACGGCATCAGCGATCCGGCTCAGCATGGTATCGATATTGCGCGCAAAATCCTCGGCCCGGTCCGCGAGCACCGGGGCGGGAAAGATGTCGCCAAGCTCGGCCAGCACACTCATGTCGAGCGGGGGGTGGGCAAGGGCGGTTTCAAGCAGCGCTTTGTCCTCTTGCGGGGTGGCCTGTTCGCGCACCACCGCCAGTACATGTTCCACATCGCGGCGGCGCAGCGGTTTATAAAGGCACATCAACATGCCCGCGCTCAGATATTCCTGCCGCTCGGCGGGCATGGCATGGGCGGTGAGCCCGATGATCGGGCTTTTGGCGGAAAGGCCAAATCCCCGGCGGATGGCAATGCAGGTTTCCCGCCCATCGAGCCCCGGCATGCTGATATCCATCAGGATGAAATCAAACCGCTGCTCGGCAGCCAGCGCAATGCCTTCATGGCCATTGCTGGCCTCTGTCACCTGACACCCCGCTTCGCTGAGCATATGGCGGGCGACGAACCGGCTGATGCAATTATCCTCGATCACCAGCACATCCGGCGCGTGGTGCAGGATGGGCGGCGGGGCCAGCCTCAGCGGCGCGCAAACCTCGTCCCCGGCAAGGGCGGGCTTGAGCGGCAGGTGCACCCAGAACCGGCTGCCTTCGCCAAGGGAACTGGTGACCCCCATCTCGCCCTGCATGACCCGGGCGATATGGCGGCAGATACTCAACCCCAGACCAGAGCCGGAAACACTGCGCTTCGGTGCTGTGCCCACCGCCACAAACTCGTCGAAAATCCGCTCGTGATCATCGGCGGCAATGCCCCGTCCGGTATCGCGCACCGCCAGCTCGACCATTTCTGCCGTGCCGGAGAAGCCAAGGCGCCGGGCTTCAACCGTGACGCTACCCCTCTCGGTAAATTTGAGGGCATTGCTGACCAGATTGATCATGATCTGCTCGATCCGCATCCGGTCGCCCTCAACAAAGCCGATGGATTGATCCAGTTCGAGCGTGAGGGCATTGCCCCGCGTCAGGGCGGCGGGCTGATTGATTTCGATGACTTCCCGCAACAGGGCCGGCAGATCAAAGGGGGCGGGTTGAATGACCAGCTTGCCCGCCGTGACCATGGCGAGATCGAGCACATCGTTGATGTGGCGCAACAGGATGTCGCTCGATTTGGCGGCGATATCGGTATAGCGCTTTTGTTTCTTGTCGAGCGAAGTTGCTTGCAGCAGCTCGAGCACGCCGATCACCCCGTTAAGGGCGGTGCGCATTTCATGGCTCATCACCGCGAGAAAATTGGAGCGGGCCCGGCCCGATTTCAGCGCGGCATCATAGGCCAGATGCAATTCCTCGGTGATCCGCTTCTGCTCGGAAATATCGCGCATGAAGGCATTATAGATCGGCCCGTCCGAGCCCTTGACCATGCCCATTGATAATTCGACGATAAAGCGTTCGCCATTGCGGTGCCGGGCTTCCACCTCGATGCGCCCGCTGCCGCCGCCTGCATTCTGGCCCGCCCCTTCAAAGAGGTGAATCGGGTTATGAACATTCTGGCCGTCCCGTGGCGTTGCGAACAGGGCTTCAAACCGCATGCCCAAAGCTGAAGCCTTGTTATAGCCGAACACAGCTTCGGCGGCCGGGTTGAAGCCGATAATGGTCTTGTTGGCATCGCAGACCACAATCGCATCCAGCGCTGCATTGATCGTGCTTTTGAGCCGGCGGTTGGAATGATGGGCATCGGCGGCACTGGCCATGGCTAAACGGTATTGCCGGTTGAGGGCATAAAACGAAATCACCAGCACCACAATCAGCGCCAGGGCGCCAATGGCCATCAGCCGGACGAGGGACATCACCTTTTCCTGCCGGTATTCGGACGCCAGCGCCGACAGGGCCACGCCGGTGATGGATATCTGGCGCGCTTCTTCGCGCATGTCCTCAAGCCGGGGGATGAGATAGGGGCGGGCCCCGCGCAACACATTCTCGGGGCCGTCGACCAGCGAAGTGAGCGCATGGAGGGAAGATTTAAGGGTCGCCAATTGCGCCTGCATCCGGCCCTCTTCGGCAACGACGCCCCAGAGCGGACTTTGCCGCAACATGTCGATCTGGTTGAGATAGGTATGGAAACGTTCGCGGAACAGGTCGAGATTCCCGTTGGGATCCTGATTGGCCTCGATCAGCGTGATGATGCCGACCTCGAGCTGGGACAGGGGCCAGTCGGCAATGCTCGATTGTGCCCGGCCAAACTCGGAGAGCCGGCCCGACACGGTGAAACCGAGCACGGTCAGTCCCATAACAGTTGCCAGCACCAGCGCCAGAACCAGACCGCCCAGCGGCAAAAAGGCAATCCGCGCGCCCGGTCCCAGTTTACGTCTGCGGGCCGCGTTTCCCCCAAACCGCATGCTAGCGCGTACCGGCGCGGGCCGGTCGTGGCCGCCAGACGATACGAATAATCACCGGCCTGAATTTTGGCACGGCACGGGGGATTACCAATTGGGTCTCGGGATAGGGCCGTGCGGGATAGTGGATGTCGTGGCGCGAATGGCGATGACGAGGGTCGGCCTCCATTTCGGCCGGGGCGATGCAATACATCGCCGCCAGGATATCTGTAGCCGGAACCTTGGAAAAACCGGCCGCTCCTGCCCCCCATGTCAGGACGGCATCCGCGTCCTTCATGTCGGGGGCAAAGCCCTCTTCCATGTTTTTGTCGGTCCATGCCGCCGTCATCGTCCACACAGGCCTGTTTCCCCACAGCCCTGCCTCTCCCCCCGCCGCGCCTTCTGTTGCCAGCGCGGCTGTCAGTAATGCCAGAGTGCTGCAGATATAGACCATACCCATTTGTCTCATGTCATCACCGGTTCAATGTAAAAATACGTAGTCGTCAAATTGATTCCAACTATACATGAAAAACAACATACTACATGTATTCAGAAGAGACTATTTTGTAGTCGTACGTATATCGGCATGTGCTTTTACATATAAATACCAGCTTTTCCCGCCTGTTTGTGACTGTTAGGCTACCTCTAATAGTAGGGGGGGCGATAATGCGAATACTGGTTGCAGACGATCATGATCTGGTCCGCGAGATGATCGCGGAACTGCTGATCAGGGAGACAGGGTGTGAGGTCGTCATGGCCAGCACGCTCGATGAGGTGCTGCAAGGCCTGCGTGATGCGGAAGCGTTCGACTTGATCCTGCTCGATTACAGCATGCCCGGCATGCATGAGCTCGAAGGGTTGACCCAGGTGATCGAGGCCAATGGCGGCCGGCCGGTGGCCCTGATCTCGGGTGTGGCCAGCAAGGCGATTGCCGAAAAGGCGCTCGCCGCCGGTGCAGCCGGCTTCCTGCCCAAGACGGTCAAGGCGAAATCAATGGTCCATGCGGTCAATTTCATGGCCTCGGGGGAGATATTCGTCCCCGTCAGTTTCATGACCGCCGAGGAAGAAGGCTCGGAAGCGGTGCGGCGGCGCAACCTGACCGCGCGCGAACTTGAGGTCCTGAGCGGGCTTTATGCCGGCCAGTCGAACAAGGAGATCGGCCTGCAGCTCGATTTACGTGAAGTTACCGTCAAGCTGCACGTTAAGACCCTGAGTCGCAAACTGGGTGCCCGAAACCGCACCCACGCGGCGATGATTGCCAAAAACATCGGCCTGCTGCTGTAAAAGTTAACAAACTATTGCACAGTGAAACCGGCGCGGCAGTATAATTCACCTATACTTTTGACCAGGACATAAACGCCAAGGAACGCTATTTTGTCATTGGTCTATATTTAACAATCTATCGCGCCCCCTCCTAGTCTTCTGCCCGTTAGACTTGAGCCCATACACCCCCCAAAAGTAGCCCCACAGTTACTGCGGCGACGATTTGTTCGACGTCGCCCAGAAGCCAAGGGGGCAAGTATGCGACTTGAAGAAAAAACAGCTCGGGCCGGTCAATCCACGTCATCGATTGAAACCCCGGGCACAGGCCGCCGCCGCAAGGCGTTTGCACTGGCAGCCTTGATGGTCACAACCATCCTTTCAGGCTGCACCAACTCCGCCTATACCGCGGGCCGTCACGTCCAGCCGGCAACCGGCTCGCCCGTGAACAATAACGACACACCCTATTCCGCCTGCCTGGCCCAATTGGCGTTGACGAAAAGCGCTCACAAGCCGGTCTTCACCATTGGTCAGATCAGCGACAAGACCGGGCAGCGCGCCTATGATGGCAATTCCGACAGCACGGCCCTGACCCAGGGCGTGTCGGAAATGATGATCAGCGCCTTTTACAAGACCCGCCAGGTCAGCCTGACCGAGCGGCTGGACATGGGCGTCGGCCTTGCCGAACAAAAACTCATCGAACAGCGCGCCATCAAGGGCCGCACCCGCCCCATGGCGGTGCAGCCGGCGGACTTCATGGTCCTCGGGGCGCTGACGGAACTTAATTACAATATTGTGAGTGGCGGTGCGCGCCTCTTCGTTGCCGGTGTCGGCGGCGGGTTGCGCTCGGCGGTGATCAATGTGGGGCTGGACGTACGCGTTGTCGACGTCCGCACCTTCAAGACCGTCTATGTCACCAGCCTGCAAAAGCAGATCGTCGGCCATGAAGTAGAGGGCGGCGTCTATCGCTTCTTTGATCACAATCTTGTCGAATTCGACGCTGGTGCTGTGAAAAACGAGCCATTGCAGCTCGGCGTCAGATCGGTCGTGGAACTGGCAGCTTACCAGATCCTGACCGAAGGTTTGGGCTTCCCCATGGTGAAGGCCCAGCATTGCCAACCCGGCATGGACACTCTTTCGACGGCTCAAACTGAGGGAAAAAACAATGACGCGTGAACTTTACAAGACACTGGCCGCGGGCAGCAGCGCCCTGGCCATGACTTTGGCACTGGGGGCTTCGGCTCAGGCGTTTGATACGGTTCAATGGGACTGGACGGCGGAGGTGATTAGCACCGTGACGACCAGTGTTGAGGCGGTGACTGTTCTGGTACCAACCGGGATCAATCAGGCAGAAAACAGTCAGAACACCCAGGGGGACGTGGTATCCGCCGGTCTGGTCAACAATGTCATCCTCACACCGGATGTCGCCAGTGTGCCGCCTTACCCGATCGAGGATCTGGGCGTGGTTGAAGTGGGTGGGCAGTCCATGGGCAACAGCGCATCCATCACCTCCGATGTGTCGATCCAGTATGATTCCATCCAGACCCTGACCGGGCTGGATCCGGCAACACTGGCTAATATCACCGCAGATTCAACGGCGACCATCATTGCCAATGCGGCTGTCGACAGTGCGGCCACGGCAGTTGGCAACAACCTGACGGTCGACCTCGAATATACCGATCCGCAAAACGCCATTGCGATTGGCAACAACGTTCAGAATGCTCTGGTCAATGCCGCCGCCACCTCAACGGTTGATACCGTGGCGGTCGCCGGCTTCGAGGGTCTGGGAACCTTGTCCACACCACTGGTCAGCTCGAAGGCCACAGCTGTCGGCAACAACTTCAGCGCCAAGGTTATGGCGGCCCCGCCGGTCGTCGTGACCCCTTAAAGCTTGATGCGGAGGCTATGCCTCCCATGCGGGCGGCGGCCCGTCCCCCAATTTCGGGTCGCCGCCCAATTTCCCAAGATCATCACATCCGGATAGTCCGGCAGGAAACTCAAATGACCCATGCAAATAAAACCCGTGCCGCCTTGTGTTTGCTGACAGCTGGTTTGACAGCTGCTGCCTTGCTGGTGCCCATGGCGCCCGCGAATGCCTGGGACCGTGAAGTGCTGGTCGGCCCTCACCCCTGGGATTTTGAGCCGCGTAACCGCGAAACATCCCTCGCCTATCAACAGGCCGAGGATGCGGGCAATTCCGAACTCATTGGCGCGCTGGTTGTCGGCGCCGCCTATGGCTCGCCCATCACCATCAATTCGGTTTCCTATGCGGTGGGCAATTGGCAGCAGATCGAGATGACTCTCGGCGACGGGGCGGAAGGCCTGATCATGACCGAGAACCACCAGAACACCAATGGCGATTCCAATGCGCTCTCGCAGGTGCTGAACAAGGGTTACTGAGCGCAAATCCGTCGCGCGGGCAAACCTTTGCAACGCGACGACGCCTGGCTTTTAGACGCGGTGAAAAGGCATCAGCCTGGACCGCACGCTTATCGAATTCGGCGCTGCTGTTGTGACAACGAGCCGTAGCAGCTCAGCGCCAAACCGGTCCGGCCTGCTTCAATCCGGCAGGTCCGAACCGGGAGCTCCGGTCTTCATGAGGGGGGCGGGCATGAATAGCGACGGCTCAAACCGAGGAAAAAACAATGACGCGTGAACTTTACAAGACACTGGTCGCGGGCAGTAGTGCCCTGGCCATGACATTGGCACTGGGGGCTTCGGCTCAGGCGTTTGATACGGTTCAATGGGATTGGGAAGCTGTGGTCACAAGCACGGTGACCACCAGTGTGACGGCCGATACCGTCCTGACCCCGACTGGCATCAACCAGGCCGAAAATCTTCAGGAAACTTTTGGTGATGTCTCTGCCGCAGGTTCGGTGAACGCCGTCGCCATCGTGCTGGATCCGGCGGCACCCGTGCCCTATCCGACTACTGAGCTGGCACTGGTCGAAGTGGGCGGTCAGGCCATGGGCAATAGTGCGTCCATCACCTCCGATGTGTCGATCCAGTATGATTCGCTTCAAAATCTGAGCGGGCTTGATCCCACCACTGCCGCCCTCATCACGGCTGATTCCAGTGCCCTCAGCATCGCCAACGCGGCTGTGGATAGTGCGGCCACGGCTGTCGGTAATAACCTGACGGTTGATCTGGCATATACCGATCCGCAGAACGCCATTGCCATCGGCAACAACGTTCAGAATGCTCTCGTCGCTGCCACCGCCACCTCCAGTGTCGATACGGTTGCCATCGCCAGCTTCGAGGGCCTCGGCACGTTGGAAAACCCGGTGGTCAGCTCGAAGGCCACAGCCGTCGGCAACAACTTCAGTGCCAAGGTTATGGCCGCCCCGCCGGTCGTCGTGACGCCTTAGGGTTTGATGCGGAGGCTATGCCTCCCGTACGGGCGGCGGCCCGTCCCCCAATTTCGGGTCGCCGCTCCATTTTCAAAGATCATCATATCCGGATAGTCCGGCAGGAAACGCAAATGACCCATGCAAATAAAACCCGTGCCGCCTTGTGTTTGCTGACAGCCGGCTTGACCAGTGCCGCCGCCTTGCTGGTGCCCATGGCACCCGCAAACGCCTGGGACCGTGAAGTACTGGTCGGCCCTCACCCCTGGGATTTTCAGCCGCGTAACCGCGAAACATCCCTCGCCTATCAACAGGCCGAGGATGCGGGCAATTCCGAACTGATCGGCGCGCTGGTTGTCGGCGCCGCCTATGGCTCTCCCATCACCATCAATTCGTTTTCCTATGCGGTGGGCAATTGGCAGCAGATCGAGATGAATCTCGGCGACGGCGCGGAAGGCCTGATCATGACCGAGAACCACCAGAACACGAATGGTGATTCCAATGCGCTCTCGCAGGTGCTGAACGACGGCTATTAGGCACAAGGCATGCCGGGCCCCGGAAAGCCTCTTGCGTCCACCCATCGATAAGGAAATGACACCATGTTGAAATCCTCGATGTCCCAATCCGATGCGCCGCCCGAGACCAGCAAGGGGCCGGATAGCGGCGTGGTCATCATGGCCATGCTGACCGCATTTTCCGGCCTGTTGATCGGGCTTTTGGTGGGCGGGCATCCGGGTGCGTCCGTGACAACGCTGGTGGCGGCGGTTCTGGCCAGCGGCATCGGCTGGTGGGCGCGGGGGCTGGTATGAGCGAGGGCAGTGCACTTTTCGGCTCTTATGGTCTCAAGACCGTCCTCGGCAATTTCGGCAAACGGGGTGCGCATGCCAATGATGCGGCAAGGACCCGGACCTTTGGCCGGCGCGAAAAACCGCCCGCAATGGATACCAGCCTGCAACAGGCGCGGCTTGATGGGCTATTGGCCGAATTGCAGGCGTTGTTCGCCGATCAGGCCTATCCCGAAGACACGCTGCCTTTTATCATCGACGCTGAACCGCAGACCCCGCAATTGCTGATTGGCGATGACGCCACCATCATGATCGATCCCGAAAGCGGCCTGTTCACCTTTCAGGAAAAAGGCCTCTCGTCCGGTGTGCTGGTGGTGACCGCCAGCGATGAGCGCCTGCTTGATCATGTGATCTGCCATCTTTCCTCCGGTGCCCGCTTTCTGGCCCCGCGCACAGCCGACATGGCCGTGCGCAATCTGGTCGGGCAATCGGTGGAAGACGTCGAACGCCTGCTGATTTTGCAAACCCTCCGCCATTGCCATGGCAATCGCACCCATGCGGCCAAAACCCTTGGCATCTCCATTCGCACCATCCGCAACAAGCTGCGCAATTACTGGCGCCGGGCGACCCAAAAGCTGAGCATCGACTAGACGCGGCCTCCATTCCTCAGCCGGCCAGAACCGCCCGTCACGGGCGGGAAAACCATCCTTCGCGATCTTTCTGAAACACCCCCTTGAACCTCTAGTGGCTAGAGACATTATCTATGGGGGACCGCTTGATGTTTTAGAAAGACGCCCGATGACCAAGACCGCCGAGAAAACCCGTTTCCGTATCGAGGGCATGGACTGTGCCGGCTGCGCCACCAAGATCGACACGGTCGCGCGCCGCATCCCCGGTGTGTCCGATGTCAGCGTGTCGGTGACCGCCGGCACCATGATGGTCGATCACAATGGGCAAACCGATCTTGATGACCTCACCAAAAAGGTGAAAAGCCTCGGCTATGGCATTTCCCCGGACAGCACCTCAGAGCCGGCGAAAGCCGGCCCCGCGGTTCCCGGCCTGCATGGCCATGATCAGGACGAAAGCGACGGCCCGCTTTGGAAAAGCGCCAAGGCACGGCTGACGCTGGCTTGCGGTTCAGCGCTCGGGCTGGCCTTTGTGCTGGCGTATTTCTATCCCGAGGCAAAGGCATGGATCTTTATCGCGGCCATGGCCATCGGTTTGATCCCCATTGCCCGAAGGGCGTTCATGGCGGCCATCAACGGCATGCCCTTCACCATTGAAACCCTGATGAGCGTGGCCGCCATCGGGGCCGTGCTGATCAATGCCAGTGAAGAGGCCGCCGTTGTCGTCTTCCTGTTTCTGGTCGGCGAATTGCTGGAAAGCGTCGCCGCCGGGCGCGCCCGCGCCAGCATCAAGGCGCTGGCCAGTCTCGTACCGAAAACAGCGCTCCTGGAACGCGATGGCAAGACCGTCGAAGTCGTCGCGGCAAGCCTCGATCTGGGTGCAATCATTCTGGTGCGGCCCGGCGACCGCATCCCGGCGGATGGCATTATCGTTTCGGGCGAGACGGCCATCGATGAATCGCCGATGACCGGGGAATCCGTGCCCAAGGCCAAAATGCCGGGCGATCAGGTGTTCGCCGGCACCATCAATCAGCATGCAGCCATTAGGGTTGAGGTCACCGCCACCGCCGCCGACAATACCATTTCCCGCATCATCAGGCTGGTTGAGGAAGCGCAGGAAACCAAGGCACCAACCGAACGCTTTATTGATCGCTTCTCGAAATATTACACCCCCGGCGTCATGGCCGTGGCCACGCTTGTCGCCGTGGTGCCGCCGCTCATGATGGGCGGCATTTGGGATGAATGGGTCTATAAGGGACTGGCCGTGCTGCTGATCGGCTGCCCCTGTGCCCTGGTCATTTCCACCCCCGCCGCCATTGCCGCCAGCCTTTCGGCAGGTGCCCGGCGCGGCCTGTTGATGAAGGGCGGCGCGGTGCTCGAATCCCTGGGCAAGATCACCCATGCCGCCTTTGACAAAACCGGGACCCTGACCGAGGGCCGCCCGAAGGTGACCGACATTATCGGCATCGGCCAGAGCGAGATGGCGGTGCTGCAATGGGCGGCAGATCTTGAAGCAGGCTCCTCGCACCCGCTGGCCAAATCCATTCTCGCCGAAGCGGAAACCCGGGGCATTACACCGGCCAGTGTCCATGATGGCCGCGCCATTGGCGGTGCGGGTGTGACCGGCACCTCCGGCGATACCGAATTGTTTCTCGGTGCACCGCAAGCCGCAGAAAAACAGGCGGCGCTTCCCGATGCGGTAAAGACCGAGATCGAAGCGTTCAATGCGGCGGGCAAAACCGTCTCGGTGCTGATCGCCAATGGCCAGCTGGCCGGCATGATCGCCATGCGCGACGAACCGCGCGACGATGCGATTGCCGGTATCAAGGCGCTGTCGGCCCTCGGCATTTCGAGCGTCATGCTGACCGGCGACAACCAGCGCACGGCAGATGCGGTGGCGGCCAGCCTTGGCATTACCGCCCGGGCCGAACTGCTGCCCGAGGACAAGCAGCGCATTATTGGAGAAATGCGGCAGGCCGGGCATATCGTCGTCAAGATCGGCGATGGCATTAATGACGCCCCGGCGCTGGCCGCTGCCGATGTCGGCATCGCCATGGGTGGGGGCACCGATGTGGCGCTGGAGACCGCCAATGCCGCCGTGCTGCACGGCCGGGTGATGGATGTTGCCGGCATGGTTTCGCTGTCGCGGGCGACCATGACCAATATCTGGCAAAACATCACCATTGCCCTGGGGTTGAAGGGGGTGTTTCTGGTCACCACCATATTGGGGATTACGGGCCTCTGGCCCGCCATCCTCGCCGATACCGGCGCGACCGTTCTGGTCACCGCCAATGCCATGCGCTTGCTGGGCTGGCGCGGCCTCAAATAGGCGCACCGCCGGGATGGACTTGCCCCCCAAAGGGATGAAGTGGTAACCTCTAGAGACTAGAGCTATGGAGACAATTCATGTTGTCAATCGGAGATTTGTCCCGCCGCACCGGGGTGAAAGTGCCCACGATCCGCTATTACGAGCAGATGGGCCTGATCGCCCCGGCGGAACGTTCGGAGGGCAATCAGCGCCGCTATAGCAATGAGGAGCGCGAGCGGCTGTCCTTCATCAAGCATGCCCGCGATCTGGGGTTGAAGATCGAGGCGATCCGCGAATTGCTTGATCTCAGTGCCCACCCCGAACGCCCCTGTCATGAGGCCGACCGGATTGCCGCCGAACAGCTGATCGCCGTGCGCGCCAGAATCGAGAATCTGAAACGGCTCGAACATGAGCTGGAGCGGATCACCAGTCATTGCCACGGCGATCAGGTGCGCGATTGCTATGTCATTCGGGCGCTGGCCAATCATGACCTTTGCGAAACCGAGCATTAAAAAAGGGCGGGAAATTCCCCGCCCTTTGATCAATATGGAATAGCCTGGGGCCGCAGCATGATCTTGCCGGTCCGGCCCGGCGTCAGCGCGGCTTTCACCGCCTCCTGGGTCTGGCCGAGATCATAGGTCCCGCCCGCCTCAAGCTTGAGGGTGCCGTTGAGCGCCAGGGTCACCAGTTCCCCGATCAATCGTGTCCGCTCGGAAGACGCCATCTCTGCGCCGACTTTTGAACCCCAAAACCCTTTGACACTCAGGTGCTTCATGATCAGCGCGCCCGAACTGAGTTCCAGCGGCGCGCCGGTCGCGGTGCCAAAGACCACCAGCGTGCCTTCATTGCCCAACAAATCGCCCAGATCGGTCGCCAGCGGCCCGCCAACGGAATCAATTGCGGCGCGGGCACCATCGGCACCAAGGATGGCGCGGGCCTTGTCCTGCCAGCCTTCATCTGCTGTCGACAGCACGTTTTTCATGCCGAGGGCTTCGAGTTCAGCCACAGCCGCGTCACGGCGCACAAGGTTGAGCGTGTTGATGCCACGGGCGGTGGCCAAAGCGGCAAAAATCTTGCCGACCGCACCATTGGCTGCGGTCTGGATCACCCAGTCACCGTCCTTGACGTTGAGATATTCGAGCAGGGAAATGGCGCTGAACGGCATGGCGAGCAGTTGCGCGCCCAGTTCATCGGAAATGGCGTCGGGCAGGGGCAATAGTCCGGCGGCCGGGGCGATGAAAAATTCAGCCCAGGTGCCATGCACGCCGACAATGCTCACGCGCTTGCCGATCAGGCTGTCGTCAACGCCCTCACCAACCGCCTCGACAATACCCAGCGCCTCGCTGCCACCAATGGCGGGCAGGTCGGGCTTGTAGCCGTAATTGCCGCGAATGGTCCAAAGGTCGTGATTGTGGATCGGGGACAGCACCATTTTGACCAGCGCCTCGCCTTTGGCGGGGCTTGGTTTGGGGCTGTCGCCAAGTTCGAGAACCTCGGCGGGATCGCCGAATGTCTTGTGAAATGCGCTACGCATGAAAAAGTCCTTTTTATTTGGGTATTCAGGGGTGAAGCGGCTGCCCCCTCAGGGCAGAAGCCGCCGCCGTGTGTCGGCCAGCTGGTTGTGCAGCGGGGCCTTGTCGCGGGCGAGTTTGGCGAGGATCGCCGCGCCCAGCCATTGGCCGTAAAGCACGCCGGCAAGCGGCGCGCTGTCGGCCTGCGGGCGGATCGAGCCGTCCGCGATGCCCTCATCGAGCAATCGGGCGATCAGCCCGACCAGACGGGTAATGCCCGCCTGCATGATCTGGCGCATGTCTTCGGAAAGGTCGGAAATTTCGGCACCGAGCCGCACCACCAGACAACTATCGGCAATCGCCCCCGCATCGGAATCCTCGACCCAGGCCGACCAGAACCGCATCAGCCGGTCAGCCCCGCTTGTGGGCTGGGCGACCAGCTTGCCGAAACGCAAAAGATACTCGTCGACATAGTCCTGCAACACGGCGCAGCCGAACGCCTCCTTGGAGGCGAAGTAATGGTAGAACGAGCCTTTCGGCACTTCGGCCCGTTCCAGCAAGGCCTTCAGCCCCGCCCCGCCAAAACCGCCGGTCAGCATGAGATCACGCCCGGCACCAAGGATGCGTTTGCGGGTCAGGTCTGATTTCTTTTGTTCTGTCATGGTGGCTGCATATCACAAATAGACCGGTCGTCTAGTAAATTCCGGTGGCGTCACGCAAACGTGAGGCAAAGGGGATATGAGAGGGCAGGCGATGCTGATCCGTTTGGGTTCGGCTGGCCCGTATCGGGCGGGCAGGTGGTGAGGCCTGCCGGGGCAGCTCCGCCGGTGCTGCCGGCAATCCATGAGATTTTGCGGTCTCTCGCGGCTTGCACCCTTGGCCCGACAATGCTTTATGCGCCTTGTTTTTCTCACGGTCTCCATCGCAATGGGGACCACAAGCTTCAGGTCTCCTCCCCGCATGATACGTCTCGAAAGCATTGGCAAGCAAAACGGCAAACAGATTGTCTTCATCGAGGCGTCCGCCGCGCTGAACAAGGGCGAGCGGGTCGGGCTTGTCGGCCCCAATGGCGCGGGCAAGACCACGCTGTTTCGCATGATCACCGGCGAGGAAGCCCCCGACGAGGGGCAAGTCTCGGTCGATCGCGGCACCACTATTGGCTATTTCTCGCAGGATGTCGGCGATATGTCCGGGCGCAGTGTCGTGACCGAAGTCATGGACGGCGTCGGCCCGGTGGCTGCTTTAATGGCGGAAATGCGTGAGCTGGAAGCGGCGATGGGCGATCCCGACCGCGCCGATGAAATGGACACGATCATCGAGCGCTATGGCGAGGTGCAGGGCAAGTTCGAGGAACTGGACGGCTATGCCCTTGATAGCCGCGCCCGCGAAGTCTTGTCCGGTCTCGGCTTTAGTGACGAGATGATGGATGGCGATGTCGGCAAATTGTCCGGCGGCTGGAAAATGCGCGTCGCTTTGGCGCAGATCCTTTTGAAGCGCCCCAATGCGCTGCTGCTGGATGAACCGAGCAACCATCTCGATCTTGAAAGCCTGATCTGGCTTGAGGATTTTTTGAAGAACTATGACGGCACGATCCTGATGACCTCGCATGACCGCGAGTTCATGAACCGTATTGTCAACAAGATCATCGAGATCGATGCTGGATCGCTGACCAGCTATACCGGCGATTATGAATTCTATACCGCCCAGCGCGCCCTCGCGGAAAAGCAGATGCAGGCACAGTTCGACCGGCAGCAGGCGATGCTGGCCAAGGAAATCGCCTTTATCGAACGCTTCAAGGCGCGCGCCTCCCACGCCGCCCAGGTGCAAAGCCGGGTGAAAAAACTCGACAAGATCGACAAGGTTGAACCCCCGAAGCGCCGGCAGGTGGTCAATTTCGAATTCCGCCCCGCTCCGCGTTCAGGCGAGGATGTGGCGATCCTCAAGGATGTCCATAAAAGTTATGGCAGCCGCACCATTTATGAAGGCCTCGATTTTCAGGTGCGCCGCCGCGAGCGCTGGTGCGTCATGGGCGTCAATGGCGCGGGCAAATCCACTTTGCTGAAACTGGTCACGGGTGCTGCCGAACCCGATAGCGGCACGGTCAAGCGCGGCCCCAGCGTCAAGCTGGGGTATTTCGCCCAGCACGCCATGGATCTGCTCGACGGCGACCTGACCGTCTTCCAGTGGCTCGAACAATCCTTCCCGCAGGCAGGCCAGCCGCCCTTGCGCGCGCTCGCCGGCTGTTTTGGTTTTTCCGGTGATGACATTGAAAAGAAATGCCGGGTGCTTTCGGGCGGCGAAAAGGCGCGTCTGGTCATGGCGGGCCTGTTGTTCGATCCCCCCAATTTCCTCGTCCTCGACGAGCCGACCAACCACCTCGATATTGCCACCAAGGAAATGCTGATCGCAGCGCTCCAGCAATATGAGGGCACCATGCTGTTCGTCTCCCATGACCGCCATTTCCTCGGTGCCCTTTCCAACCGGGTGCTCGAACTGACGGCGGACGGTGTGCATGTCTATGGTGGCGGCTATACCGAATATGTCGAAAGCACCGGTCAGGAAGCCCCCGGCCTGCATAGCTGATATTTTGGTTGCTTGAACCCTTTTGAAAAGGGTCTCGGGTTGAGCTGCGTCGCCGGTCCTTCTGACGCCGTTCCCGTTTTGCTGGAAACATTCCTCGTCATCGCGAGGCGCGTAGCGCCGTGGCGATCCAGAGCCGCAAGCACCGATGTCCGCGGCTTCTGGATTGCCGCGCGCCTTTGGCGCTCGCAATGACGAAGGGCGGCATGCCCCCTTTTCCCTCCCCTTGAGGGGAGGGTGGCTTTGTCCCGCCCTCTGCCGGTGTGGATGACGGGTCATGGGCCCTCGGGTCAAGCCCGAGGGAGAAGGTGGGGATGTCGGTTTCTGCGCGCGCCGCGCAATGACAGTGCAGCGATTCCGGCGAGGCTCTGCAGCATCCCTTATGACCTTGGCGGTCGATGGAACAGATGCGGGTTTGCTGCGTTATTGCAAATAGCTTGCAATTGCATGTCTGCTTGGCTATTAATTGCAAATCATTCGCAAATACGGAACGTGACGCGATGCATGCTCGAAAACTGATTTTGTCCGCTGTGCTGGGCTTGAGCCTGATGCTGGGGGCCGGCGCCGCCTTGGCGAAAGAAAAATTCAAGGCCGTGACCACTTTCACTGTCATCGCCGATATGGCGCGCAATGTGGCCGGCGATGCCGCCATCGTTGAATCGATCACCAAACCGGGTGCCGAGATCCATAACTATCAACCGACACCGGGCGATCTGGTGCGGGCGCAGGGCGCGGATCTGATCTTCTGGAATGGCCTCAATCTCGAACTCTGGTTCGAGAAATTCTTCCGCAACCTGCGCGATCTCCCCAGCGTCACCGTCTCCGACGGCATCGAACCAATGGGCATTGCCGAGGGGCCCTATACCGGCAAGCCAAATCCCCATGCCTGGATGTCGCTCGATTCAGCTCTCATCTATATCGACAATATCAGGGATGGTTTCATCACTTATGACCCCGATAATGCCGAGACCTACCGGGCCAATGCTGAAGCCTACAAGGCGGAAGTGACCGCCGCTGTGGCCCCGTTGCGCGACGCTGCCCGCGCCATTCCCGAGGGCAAGCGCTGGCTGGTCACAAGCGAAGGCGCGTTCAGCTATCTCGCCCGCGATTTCGGTTTGAAGGAACTTTACCTCTGGCCCATCAATGCCGACCAGCAGGGCACGCCGAGCCAGGTGCGCAAGGTCATCGACACGGTGCGCGCGGAAAATATCGGCGTGGTGTTCAGCGAAAGCACAGTGCCCGCGGCCCCCGCCGAACAGGTCGCCCGTGAGACTGGCGCAAGATATGGCGGCATGCTCTATGTGGATTCACTCAGTGAGGCTGATGGCCCCGTGCCAACCTATATCGACCTGCTGCGGGTTACCTCGGATACTATCGTGAAAGGGCTTACCCAGTGACTTCATCCAATCTCAGGCCTTTGAACACTAAGCCTGAAAACGCCGGCGCGGGTATTGCCGTGCACGACGTGACGGTCACCTACCGCAATGGCCATACCGCCCTCAGGGATGCCAGTTTTGAAACGCCGACAGGTACGATTACGGCGCTTGTCGGCGTCAACGGCTCGGGCAAGTCGACCCTGTTCAAGGCGATCATGGGCTTTGTGCGCATCGCCAAGGGGTCCATCTCGGTGCTGGGCATGAGTGTGCCCGATGCCTTGAAAAAAAGCATTGTCGCCTATGTGCCCCAGGCCGAGGAGGTGGACTGGAGCTTTCCCGTTCTCGTCGAGGATGTGGTGATGATGGGCCGTTATGGCCATATGAACATGCTGCGCATGCCGCGCGACGCGGACCGCCGCGCCGTTGATGAAGCGCTGGAACGCGTCGGCATGTCCAGCTTCCGCAAACGCCAGATCGGCGAATTGTCCGGTGGTCAGCGCAAGCGGGTGTTTCTCGCCCGGGCGCTGGCGCAGAACGGGCAGGTGATCCTGCTCGACGAGCCGTTTACCGGCGTTGACGTCAAGACAGAGGAAGCCATCATCATCCTGCTAAAAGCCTTGCGGGACGAAGGCCGGGTCATGCTGGTCTCCACCCATAACCTCGGCAGCGTGCCCGAATTCTGCGACCGCACGGTTCTGGTCAAAAATACGGTTCTGGCCTATGGCCCGACGGCGGAAATCTTCACCCACGACAATCTGGAAAAAACCTTTGGCGGCGTGCTGCGCCATTTCGTGCTCGGCGGCACCGATCTGCATGACGATGACGATCACCGCAAGGTCACGGTTCTCACCGATGACGAGCGGCCCTTTGTTGTCTATGACGCGGGCAAGACCAAAGCGGGCAAGACCAATGTGGGTAAGACCAAAGCGGGCGAGACCAAATGAGCGTTCTCCTCGAACCCTTCACCTATCAATACATGCTCAATGCCATGTGGGTCAGCGCGCTGGTCGGCGCCGTGTGCGCCTTTCTCTCCGCCTATCTGATGCTTAAAGGCTGGTCGCTGATTGGCGACGCGCTCAGCCATGCCATCGTGCCCGGCGTTGCCGGGGCCTATATGCTGGGCCTGCCATTTTCCCTTGGGGCGTTTCTCTCCGGCGGGCTCGCGGCCGGGGCCATGCTGTTTCTCAACCAGCGCACCCGGCTGAAGGAAGACACCATTATCGGGCTGATCTTCACCTCGTTTTTCGGGCTGGGTCTGTTCATGGTCTCCCTCGCGCCAACCTCGGTCAATATCCAGACCATCGTTTTGGGCAATATCCTCGCCATTTCGCCCGATGATATCGTGCAATTGGCGATTATCGGTTTCGTCTCGCTGGCGGTCCTCTTGCTGAAATGGAAAGACCTCATGGTCACCTTTTTCGACGAGAACCACGCCCGTTCGATCGGCCTTCACCCCACCCTGCTCAAGATCATGTTCTTTACCCTGCTCAGCGCCTGCACGGTTGCCGCATTGCAAACGGTTGGCGCGTTCCTCGTCATCGCCATGGTGGTGACCCCGGGCGCGACGGCCTATCTGCTGACCGACCGCTTCCCGCGCCTTCTGGTCATCAGTGTCACCATCGGCACGCTGACCTGCTTTTTCGGGGCCTATATCAGCTATTTCCTTGATGGCGCGACCGGGGGCATTATCGTTGTGTTGCAAACCCTGATCTTCCTTGTCGCCTTCTTTTTCGCCCCCAAGCACGGCATGCTCGCCGCGCGCCGCCGGGCGGCGAAATCATTGGAGACAGGCAAATGATCGATACCCTCCTTTTGCCCTTCCAGTTCGAGTTCATGCGCAATGCGCTTGTCATCTCGGCACTGGTTGCCGTGCCCGCAGCCCTCCTCTCGGGCTTTCTGGTGCTCAAGGGCTGGTCACTGATGGGGGATGCGGTTTCTCACGCGGTGCTGCCCGGCATTGTGCTCGCCTATATCGCGGGTATTCCCCTTGGCATCGGTGCATTCGCTGCTGGCATGACCTGCGCGGTCTCAACCGGATTTCTCACCCAGAACAGCCGCATCAAACAGGATACGGTGATGGGCGTGGTCTTTTCCGGCATGTTCGGGCTGGGGCTGGTGCTCTATGTCGCCATCCAGTCCGACATTCACCTCGATCATATCCTGTTCGGTGACATGCTGGGCATTGGGGGTCCCGATATTATCGAGACGGGTCTCATCGCCCTAGTCGTCACCGGTCTTATCATCTTCAAATGGCGCGACCTGCTGCTGCATGCGTTTGACCCCGCTCAGGCGCAAGCCATCGGCCTGCCGGTCGGGTGGCTGCATTACGGGCTGCTGGCCATCCTGTCCCTGACCATTGTCGGGGCCTTGAAGGCGGTCGGGATCATTCTGGCCATTGCCTTGCTGATCGCACCCGGCGCCATCGCCTTCCTTCTCACCCGCTCGTTCGGACGGATGCTGGTGGCGGCGGTTATCGTTGCGGTGACAGCCGCGCTCGCCGGGGTCTATCTCAGTTTCTTCCTCGACAGCGCCCCCGCTCCCACCATCGTCCTTTTGATGTCGGGCACGTTCATCGTGGTCTTTGTCTATCAAAGCATTGCCCAGCAGCGGGTCGAGGCGCGCCGGGCGGAAACCTGATCTTTGATCGTGCGCACCGGGCCAGCCGTTGCCCGCATTCCTGCATTCAAGTTGCGCTGACGTCCAAGGGACGTTAGCGTCATCCCGTTCGGGTTCCACGCTGGCAAAAGGCCTGTGGGATTAAAAGGGAACACGGTAGGGATGACCCAGACGGGGCCTGATCCGTGACTGCCCTCGCAACTGTGAACGCTGAGTCTGTTCCAAAAAAGCCACTGGGCCCGCGCCTGGGAAGGCGGAACAAGGCGGTGAAGCGTGAGTCAGGAGACCTGCCCGAACGTGTCTGAACCAACACAGCTCCAAGCTGTGGCTCAATGCACGATGGGTGCAGAAAAGGAAATGAAATGCATATCGAACCCGGCGTCGTCGACGGCGCCAAAATCGTTCTCAGCTACGCAACCGGCGCGGCGGCAATTGGGCTTTCGGGCAAGCTCGCCCTTGATGCGATCCGTCAGGATGGCGGCTTGGCCGCGCTCGTCACCCGCACGCTCATCACCTCGGCCCTGGTCTTTAGTTTCTTTGAACTCTTGCCCCACCATGCGGTCGGCGTCTCGGAAGTGCATCTGATTCTCGGCTCGACCCTGTTCCTGATTTTCGGGGCAGGGCCGGCAACGCTGGGTCTGGCAATTGGTCTTTTGGCCCAAGGGTTGCTGTTTGCGCCCTTCGACCTGCCGCAATATGGCATGAACGTCACCACATTGATCGTGCCGCTCTATGCCATGAGCCTTCTGGCCAGGAAGCTTATCCCGGCGGCAACCGCCTATAAGGATGTCAGCTATGCCCAGGCACTGGCATTGTCGACCGCCTATCAGGGTGGCATCGTCGTCTGGGTTGCGTTCTGGGCGCTTTATGGACACGGGTTTGGTGCCGAAAATCTCGCCAATATCGCCTCGTTTGGTGCCGCTTACATGACGGTCATCATTCTTGAGCCACTGGTTGATCTTGGGGTGCTGGCCGGTGCCAAGGCACTCCACAAGCTGGGCAATACCGGTGTGTTCCAGAAGCGGCTTTATCAGCCCGCCATTTGAAGTTGACCCGTTCCCCGGTGTGCCAACACCGGGGAATACCGCTCTGCAATGCCCCGTGTGGCCTTGCGATAGCATGACCAGGGCACTTGCCGACGGCGTGCCAAATTCCCCCGCCATTAAGCCGCGATTCACCCCCGCAGTATAACCTGAAGCTTCGGCTTTGGTTTGGACGCGGGGCTTTGGGGTGGCTGAGAGACTGGTTTTGTTGGGGAAGTTCATTATGCGTCATCGGTTCCGTATCATCGATTTTACCATCGTGATCATGGCCGTGCTCGGGGGTGTGTACGTCGCCCTCGCCCTCGATATTTTCACCAATTACACCAACCATACCCCTGAAGCGCTGGCGCTCGAGATCGACGAGCTGATCGCCCTTTCCGGCATTTTCCTGATAGGGCTGATCTGGGCGCTCAACCGTTTGCGCCGGGAGCGGCGTGAAAACGCCCGCCGGGCCAGGGCCGAGCGTGAAATTCGCCAGCTTGCCTTTCATGACCCCCTGACCGGCCTGCCCAACCGCCGCCAGTTCGCCGAAGCGCTTCAGGCCGCCGTCGATGCGCCGCCGCGCAGCGGGGCCAGCCATGGCGTCTTCATGATTGACCTGAATGGCTTCAAACGCGTCAACGATGTTTTCGGCCACGCGGCTGGTGACGAGGTGCTGTTGCAGGTCGGCGGCCGCATTACCAAGGCCGTGCGCGAAAACGATATGGTCGCCCGCCTCGGCGGCGATGAATTTGCCGTGCTCTCGACCCATATTTCCGGGCCGGAAGCCGCGACCGGCCTTGCCATCCGGATTATTGAGGAATTGCGCCAGCCGATCATCGCCAGCCGGGGCGAACATATCATCGGCGCGGGTATCGGCATTGCCCTGGCCCCTCAGGATGGCAATGATCCGGCCGAGCTTTTGCGCAAGGCCGATATCGCGCTGTATCGCGCCAAGTCGCAAAGCGAATCCGCCTTTCACTTCTTTGAAGAAGCAATGGATGCGCATGTGCAGGAGCGCGATGGCATTGAGCGTGCCTTGCGCCAGGCCATTGAAGAGGGCGAAATCGAACCCCTCTATCAGCCCCTTGCAGACCTCAAGACCGGCAAGGTGCGTGGCTTTGAAGTGCGGCCCCGCTGGGTCCACCCCGCAATGGGTGCCATTGATGCCGAACGCTTCATTCCCATTGCCGAGGACAGCGGCCTGATCGGCGCGCTGACTGATCTGCTGCTGACCCGGGCCTGTGCCGATGCGCTGAACTGGCCGGACAATGCCGAGCTGGCATTCAGCATATCCCCGGTCCTGCTGCGCGATCCCGGCCTCGGCCTCAGGATCATCGCGCTTCTGGCCAAGTCCGGGTTTTCGCCGCGGCGTCTTGAGATCGAGATTACCGAAAGCGCGCTGGTGCGCGACATGGGCGCGGTGCAGGCGGCGCTGACCTCCCTTAGGGATTCGGGCATCCACATTACCCTCAATGATTTCGGCACCGGCTATTCCAGCCTCTATCACTTACGCAATTTCAAGATTGACCGCATCAAGATCGACCGTAGCTTCATCAGCGCCATGACGGTCGACACCGACAGTTCCGCGATCGTCAAGGCGCTGGTCGGTCTTGGCACCGGGCTGGGGCTTGAGGTGACGGCTGAGGGCGTGGAAACCGAGGACCAGCGCCGCATTCTCTCGGCGCAGGGGTGCCAGCAGGGACAGGGTGTTTTCTATGGTGGCGCGGTCGAGGCCAGCGCGGCGGCCAGCATGCTCGAGGGTGCCGTCACCCGGCAGAAGCAGGTCTAGATCGGCGACGATGCGTCGGGGAGACTTCGTCCGGGGACTGCACACGCCCGGAGATAAATGATTCTGGATATATTCCAGTTTGTTAATGTTCCGAAACTAGCGTTCCAGGAAAATATTGGCCACCGGGAGGAAATTTGGTGCGCATTCTCATAGTAGATGACAGCCGGTCAAGTCTGGCCTTCCTGGCCCAGGTCATCCAGAAACTCGATGAAACCTACCGGGTGGAAACCTTCGACCGGCCGGGCGAGGCCCTTGCCCGGTGCGAGACCGAACAATTCGATCTGGTGC